>ERZ808044.451-NODE-451-length-44581-cov-6.747820_pt1 | contig 44581 bp, 38 predicted proteins | sample MGYA00380195_ERZ808044 | MGnify/ENA primary metagenome ERZ808044 (study PRJEB31490, sample SAMN06133423) | mouse gut metagenome | isolation source: Z7_2 | host: mice | place: China: Chengdu | collected 2015-05 ...
GAACGGCTGTGCTCATGGATGCCTGCCGGAAATACGGGATTACCCGCTACCATCAGGTTTCCACCGACGAGGTATACGGAGATCTTCCTTTGGACCGTCCCGACCTGTTCTTCACAGAGGACACGCCCATTCACACCAGCAGCCCTTACAGCTCATCTAAGGCGGCGGCGGATCTTCTGGTGCTTGCGTATTATAGGACTTATGGGCTTCCGGTGACCATCAGCAGATGCTCGAACAACTATGGGCCGTACCATTTTCCGGAGAAATTAATTCCGCTGATGATTGCCAACGCGCTAAACGACAAGCCCCTTCCGGTCTATGGGAAAGGGGAAAATGTCCGCGACTGGCTCTATGTGGAGGACCATTGTAAGGCGATTGACTTAATTATCCATAAGGGACGCGTCGGCGAGGTTTACAATATCGGCGGCCACAATGAGATGAAGAATATTGACATTGTGAAGATTATCTGTAAGGAGTTAGGAAAGCCGGAGAGCCTGATTACCTATGTGACAGACAGGAAAGGCCATGACATGCGCTATGCCATTGACCCGACGAAGATTCACGGTGAGTTAGGATGGCTGCCGGAGACGAAATTTGCGGACGGGATTAAGAAGACCATTCAGTGGTATCTGGACAATAAGGAATGGTGGGAGACGATTATTTCAGGAGAATATCAGAATTATTACGAGAAAATGTATGCGAACCGTTAATCAAGGAGGGAATCATATGAAGGTATTGGTAACTGGCGTGGCGGGGCAGTTGGGCCATGACGTGATGAATGAGCTTCACAAGAGAGGGTACGAAGGAATCGGCAGCGATATTGCGAAGGAGTACAGCGGCATCGCGGACGGAACTCCTGTCACCTCCATGCCATATATTCAGATGGATATCACGGATGCCCAGGCGGTAAAAGCTAAGATTACCGAGGCGGCGCCGGAGGTGGTGGTACACTGTGCGGCATGGACGGCTGTGGATTTGGCGGAGGATGAGGATAAGATAGACAAGGTGCGTTTAATTAACGCCAAAGGTACGGAATATATAGCAGAGGTCTGCAAGAATCTGGACTGTAAGCTGGTTTATTTAAGCACAGATTATGTATTTGACGGCCAGGGAACGAAGCCCTGGCAGCCGGACTGCAAGGATTATAAGCCCTTGAATGTCTACGGTGTGACCAAGCTTGAGGGAGAGAAGGCGGTAGACGAGAGGCTCTCTAAATTCTTCATCGTGCGGATTGCCTGGGTATTCGGCAAAAACGGTAAGAATTTTATCAAAACCATGCTGAATGTGGGAAAGAACCACGATAGGATAACGGTGGTCAACGACCAGATTGGAACGCCCACCTATACCTTTGATTTGGCAAGACTGTTGGTGGATATGATTGAGACGGACAAGTACGGCTACTATCATGTGACCAATGAGGGAGGCTATATTAGCTGGTATGATTTTACCAAAGAAATCTTCCGCCAGGCGGTAGAGCTTGGCCATCCGGAGTATTCCGAGGACAAGGTAAGCGTGGTTCCGGTAACCACGGAGGAATACGGTGTCTCCAAGGCAGTAAGGCCCTTTAACAGCAGGTTGGATAAGAGCAAGCTTAAGGAGAATGGGTTTACCCCCCTTCCGACCTGGCAGGATGCGCTTGCAAGGTATCTGAAGGAAATTGAGTTTTAGGATTTGACAGAAAGGATAAAACCATGGGACAGATTAAAGTAGAGAAAAATGCAGGCGGGATTCAGGGGCTTTGTGTGATAGAGCCGGCTGTTCACGGCGACGCCAGAGGATATTTCATGGAAACCTACAACCAGAGGGATATGAAGGAGGAAGGGCTTACCATGAATTTCGTGCAGGACAACCAGTCCTGTTCTGTCAAGGGAGTCTTGAGAGGACTCCATTTCCAGAAGGAGTTCCCTCAAGGGAAGCTGGTTAGGGTGATCAAGGGCTCTGTGTATGATGTGGCTGTTGATTTAAGAAGCGGAAGCCACACTTTTGGAAAATGGTTTGGAATTGAGCTGACGCAGGAGAATAAGAAACAGTTTTATATTCCGGAGGGCTTTGCTCATGGCTTCCTGGTGCTCAGCGATATGGCTGAGTTCTGCTATAAATGTACAGACTTCTATCACCCTGGAGACGAGGGCGGGCTTGCGTGGAACGATCCTGAAATCGGAATCAAGTGGCCTGGGCTTACGGGTGAGTATCAGGGGAATGCTTCGGCCAAAGGGTATCAGTTGGAGGATGGAACGAAATTGAATCTGAGCGATAAAGACCAGTTGTGGGGCGGGCTTAAGGATACGTTTCATTTTTAAGAAGGGGCATGGATTACCTTGTGGGGCTGCCAGAAAACGCTGTTTGAAATTGCGTTTTCTGGCAGCCTCTTTTGTCGAAAAAAGTCGGACGATTGTAATTGAGATAATTGTTGTATAGTGTTAGAATAAAACCAAGAGATAAGGTAGTTCATATTCTGTTTTCATTATTGTGGATAGTTGTCTATATTCTTAAGCCGAGAGGCGTCAATGGCTTCTGTTTGTGAAGCGAATATCCTATGAAGTGTTTTTTATAGTTGAACCTTGAGAGGGAGGGCTGTATTTGGCAAATGTATTACGAGCATATTTTCCTATGCTTAAGAGCCGTGAAGATATATTAGAACAGATTCATGGCAGCAGAGAGCTTAAGGAGATGTTTAACAGTTGGGAAGAAAGGCGGCAGGAGGAGTTTTTGGAGTTCTGCACTGGTGCCAGGGGAGTGAAGATGCTTTATGATTTTTGCGCAAAGGCAGTCTTGAATCCGGAGGTTTATCCGGAAAGGATTGAAGAACTAATCTCCCTTTTGTTAGGTAGGAAGGTGAAGCTTTTGAAGGTGCTTCCCAACGACAATACTCGCATTTCGGATGAAACGTCGCTGTTAATTATGGATTTTTTAGTGCAGTTAAGGGATGGAAGTGTGGTCAATGTCGAGCTTCAGAAGGTTGGGTATGCATTTCCAGGGCAAAGAAGTGCCTGTTACTCGGCAGACCTTTTGCTGCGGGAGTATAGACAGGTGCGCAATAAGATGACAAAAAGGACATTTTCTTATCGAAGGATTTCCAATGTTTACACCATCGTTTTGTTTGAAAAGAGTACGCCGGAGTTTCACGAATTTCCGGACAAGTATTTACATAAATTCCGGCAGATGTCAGATACAGGGCTTAAAATCAATCTTTTGCAGGAATATGTCTTTGTGCCGCTTGACATCTTTAAAGAAAACCATCAAAATAGGGATATAGAAGAACGGCTTAGCGGGTGGCTTACGTTCTTAAGCAGCGATAAACCGGAGGATATCATTGCACTGATTAAGAGGTATCCGGATTTTAAGGGAATGTATGAGCAGATCTATGAGATTTGCCAGAATATTGAACAGGTGATGGGAATGTTTTCAAAGGAATTGTATGAGTTGGACAGGAATACGGTGCGGTATATGATTGACGAGCTGCAAGAGGAGAATAAGCGGTACAAGGAAGAAAATAGGCACTGTAAGGAAGAAAATAAGCGGCTGAATGCCGCCCTTCAAGAAGCCTTGGAGAAGCTTAAGGAGCAGAAAAAGTAGAGGTATTCACAGGGAATACCTCTGTTCCCGAAGCCCACATCTAAACCTATCCTCCGGAGGTCTTCCGGATTACCCAGTCTTTCACATAAGAGAAGGTATGCCTGATTAGCTCGCCTTCAATCCGTACATAGTTCCCAAGATACCGCATGCGGAAGGGGACTTTGCGCTGCTCATGTCTGGTTCTAAGCCCTTCTAACACTCCCTCCTTGTAATCCTTCCCAAAGCCAATCTTCACAAAAAAAGCATACTTCACCAGATATCCGAAAACAAGGGGAATAAAATTAATCAGCAGTTGTAAAAAAGGCATATTCTTATAGTTCAGATAAACATTATTCCGTGCAGACAGCTTTACCTTGAAGGAATTATACTTCGAGCCGCTTGTCCCGCTTCCTACATGGTAGATAAGCGCCGTGGGGCAATACATATTCCGATACCCGAAAATCTTGGCGCGGTATCCCACGTCAATGTCCTCCAGATAAGCAAAATGGTTCTCATCAAACAATCCGATTTTTTTAAAAACCTGCCTGCGGTAGATGGCGGCTCCGGCACATGCGCTGAAAACCTCGTCATTTTCCGTATAATTGGAGACAGGACGTCCCACTCCGCGGCATACCCCCCAGCCTGTCAGGGTGTAGAGGTCGCCTGCGCTGTCAATAAGCTCTGGATGGTACATCTGGACCATTTTACTGCTGACCGAGAAGATGCGGGGCGATTGTTCGATGGCTTTGACCATTTCCTCCAAATAATGGGGGTCTGCGGTGGTGTCGTTATTCAAAAGGATGACATAGGGAGTACGGGAACGCCGAATCCCAATATTTACCGCCTTGCTGAACCCGTAATTCTCTTTCAGGGCAATGACTTCTATTTCGGGGTAATTCTCCTTCACAAACTCAACGCTGCCGTCTGTTGAAGCGTTATCCACAACCAGGATTCCATAATCCTTGAAGGTCTGGCTCTTAAGGGAGGCAAGACAGGGCTCCATGAAATGGCATCCGTTGTAGTTGGGGATAATAATTGTAACTTTCATATATATGAATCCGCCTTTCTGCGCTTTTATAACTGATTTATTATAGCAAAGAATAAAAAAATGCGCTATAATATCTTTTAATTATTTTAAGATTGTGTTACGGAGGTTAGCCGGATGGACAGAATATGTGTGAAAACGTGGTGGGGAGAGCACAAGCAGGAGATTCTATTGGCGCTTATGGCTTCACTGGTGGCATTTGGCGTGATGCTTACCTGTCCGACCATTGGGATAGATGAAGAAAAATCCATTCTTGCGGGGGAGGGCTACGGGCCTTGGATTGCGCAGGGAAGATTTGGAATACAGATGTTCAACGAACTCTTTACGGTCAACGGGCGGTACGTCCCTTTTCTTTGGGATTTCCTGGCTGTCTGCGTCTGGTTTTTTTCCGGTGTGGTGAGCGCCTTTACGCTATTGGAGGAGGATGGAGAGAAAACCGGACGTTTTGAACTGTTTATATTCTTAACCTACTATACGACGCTTCCCTTTGTGGTGGGGGAGATTCTCTCTTTTTCCATGTTTAATCTCCAGGTGGCTCTGGGAATGGCGTCTGCCTCTTTGGCGTTTGCATTTACGGCAAGATATCTGAAATATAAGGAGGATAAACATGCTGCCAAAAGAGAGCTGCTTTTGTCGATTCTGCTGCTGACCTATGGAGTCGCCGTGTATCAGGCGATTTTATCCCTGTACATTACATCGGCAGTAGTCTATTGTCTTAGAAAAGTCCTTCGAGGAGAGCTGGCAATCTGGGAAAATATCCTAAGGCCCGCTTTTATAAGCTTCATATCCGTGGCTCTCTATTATGGAATGAATTTTGTGGTACAGGCATTCACAGGACATGAGGCGAACTATACGGAAAGCTATATCGGATGGTTTGAAGACAGCAGCATTTTCCATGCGGCTTTTATGGCGGCTGCAAATGTGGCAAGGGTTTCCTTTGGCATTACCATAGAGGAGGTGTCCATTTACGGCGGGGTTGTGATTATGGTTACCACACTGATGTTTATTGCCTGGTCAGTCTATGTGTTTGCCATGGCAAAGGAAAAGGGGGCAAGGATACGGCTCCTGTTTCTGACGGTGGCCCTTGTGGTGTCGCCCTTTATCATGTTTATCCTCATGGGGACGTATAAGACCCACGGACGTATGCTGTTGGCTTTGCCGCTTGCAGGGGCTATGGAGATTTGCTTTGTATTGGAGACATTGGGAGTCAGTTGTAAGGCGGGAAGAAGGAAAATATTTTTTCGGTATGCTGCGATGGGACTGGCCGGTTATCTGATTTTTTTGAATGTCCGGAATATGAATACGCTCTACTATTACGACGCTGTCCGTTATCACAAGGACCAGGTTACTGCCAATGTGGTAATGCATGATATCAGCGCTTTGGGTTATGATTATAAAGCAAAGCCCATTGTGTTCGTGGGCGCCTATGAGATGGATACGTCCGGTTTTTTTGACAGTTCGGATAATGTGGGGATTGACGGCTCTATGTTTGGATGGAATGGGGGGCATATTGCCAGGATTCGTGAGCTGCTGGTGACGGAAGGGTACATGACGCTCCAGCCGGGGACGGAGGAGATTGCCAGAGCCTTAGAGTATACGAAGGACATGGCACCGTGGCCCAAGCCGGGAAGTATTGTGGAAACGGAGGGAAGTATCATCGTCTATTTTTCAGAGCCTTCCGAGGACTGGTACAATGTCAATGGAGTGAGCAGATAAGAAAGTCAAGGAGTAACGCGGGATGAAGAAACCAATACTGTATATCATAGTGCCATGCTATAATGAGGAGGCTGTTCTTCCCATAACCAGCCGTCAGTTTAAGGAAAAGCTGGATGAATTGATTGAGAAGGGTTTGACAGACCCAAAAAGCAGGATTCTGTTTGTAAACGACGGAAGCCATGACGCTACATGGGAGATCATAAAAGAACTGGCGGATTCCAGTGAAGCCTTCATGGGAATCTCCCAGAGCAGGAACCGGGGCCATCAGAATGCAATACTGGCAGGTCTGATGGAGGTTAGGGACAGGGCGGATATTACCATCACCATAGATTGCGACGGACAGGACGATATAGACGCCATGAACCGGATGGTGGAGGAATATCTGGACGGGAGTGAGATTGTATACGGGGTGAGGAGTAACAGGGACACGGATTCGTTTTTTAAGAGGTCGTCGGCAGAAGTATTTTACAGATTATTGAAGTTTTTGGGGGCGGAGGTGGTTTTTAACCATGCAGATTACCGGTTAGTGTCCGGCAGGGTCTTAAAAGAGCTTTCGGAGTTTAAAGAAGTGAATATCTTTCTGCGGGGGATGCTGCCCCTTGTGGGCTTTAAAAGCACAAGCGTGTACTATGAGCGCAAAAAGAGGGCTGCGGGCAGAAGCCACTATCCGTTGTCAAAGATGACGGCCCTTGCTTTTGACGGGATTACCAGCTTAAGCATTAAGCCCCTCCGGATGATTACAGGGATGGGGTTATTGATTTCCCTCCTAAGCTTTATGGGCGTTTTGTGGTCCGTTATCATGTATTTTACAAGGCAGAGTGTGGTGGGATGGGCAAGCACCGTTAGCATCATCTGTTTTATAGGCGGCGTACAGTTGGTCAGTATGGGGGTGTTGGGTGAATATATCGGAAAGATTTATCTGGAGGTAAAGAAGCGTCCCAGATATATTATCAGTGAGAGAACGGAAGGTGACAGCAAAAAAGACAGCGCTCATTGACGCCAGAGAACACACGGAATTCGTATATTAATGAATTGTTAAGAAAAACTATAAAATTGAAGGGTTGTCGTATCTGACAATTTATTGTATGATAAGGTGTGGTTTAGGTGGTGGATAAAAATGATTAAAAATAATCAAAAACTGTTGAATACACTTCATTTTGTGATAGATGCGCTGGCAATCATCTTTTCCTATGTGGCGGCGTGGTATATAAAATTCAGAAGCGGAATCTTTGAATTAGGGGCATGGCATCTGTCCCTCCAGGAATATATGAGGGTTCTTATCTTTCTTGTGCCGGAATATCTTCTGCTGTATTATATCTTCCAGCTATACACACCCAAGCGGGTGCAGGGCAGGCGGCTTGAGGCATGGCGGATTATACAGGCGAATGTTATTGGGCTTATGACCTTTATACTGGTCTTGTATCTGGCAAGGGAGACGGATTTCTCCAGAACCATGATGTTTGTGTTTTTTTGCATCAATGTGTTTGTGGAGGTAGTGGGACGCAACATCCTGCGGGAGGAATTAAGGAATATCCGGAAAAAGGGATATAACCAGAAGCACATTCTGCTGGTAGGTTACAGCCGCGCGGCAGAACAGTATATAGACAGGATTCGGGCGAACCCTGAGTGGGGGTATATTGTGAGGGGAATCCTTGCGGACAACAAGCCGAGGGGAACGGAATACCGAGGGGTGAAGGTCCTTGGAAGGACGGAAAATCTGACTATTGTGCTTCCTGAGAATAAGCTGGACGAGATTGTCATAACCCTGGGACTTGCAGAATATCATAAGCTGGAGCATATTGTAGGGATGTGTGAAAAGTCGGGCGTCCATACCAAGTTTATTCCGGATTACAACAATATTATCCCGACCAAGCCCTATACAGAGGATCTCTTAGGGCTTCCGGTGGTGAATATCCGGCATGTTCCCTTAAGCAACGCTCTCAATGCGCTGCTGAAAAGGGGGGTAGACCTGTTTGGCGCAGTAACGGCCCTGCTTTTGTTTTCGCCGGTGATGGCGGTGACTGCGGCGGTGATTAAGATTACGTCGCCGGGACCGCTAATCTTTAAGCAGGAGAGGATTGGATTTCAGAACCGTCCGTTTTTGATGTATAAGTTTCGTTCCATGGTGGTGCAGGATGAGAAGAAGGAGAGAGGGGGATGGACGACTCCGGACGACCCAAGGGTAACGGGCTTCGGCAGGTTCATACGAAGGACGAGTATCGACGAGCTTCCGCAGCTTTTTAATGTATTAAAGGGGAATATGAGCCTGGTAGGGCCGAGGCCGGAGAGACCTCAGTTTGTGGAGAAGTTCAGCGAGGAGATACCAAGATACAGGGTCAAGCATCAGGTGCGTCCCGGCCTTACGGGATGGGCCCAGGTGAATGGATATCGGGGGGATACCTCCATTCGCAAGCGGATTGAGTTTGATCTGTATTATATCGAGAACTGGACTCTGGGGTTTGACTTTAAGATTATATTTTTGACATTTTTCAAAGGCTTTGTGAACAAGAACGCATATTAGCTTGTAGGGGAGAACTGGCATGAGTAAGAATAAAAGTGTGGAAAGAAGAAGCGTAGAAAAAAAGAGAAAAACAGACAAGAGAGCTGACAGGAGGATGTCGCCGCAGGAACGGCAGAAGAAAAAGCGTAAGAGGCGGAGAAAAAGAGTTCTGCTTCTGTGTTTTGAGCTGTTTATCTTAGCCATATTGTGCGTCGTAGGATACGGGATGCTGAAATTGGGAAAGCTGGATATTAATATACTGAACCCCAATAACCTGGAGGTCTATAAGGATACAGGGCCTTATACGAACATTGCCTGCTTTGGGCTGGATTCCAGAAACGGTGAGCTAGAGGGCGGGGTACAGAGCGACAGTATCATGATTGTGAGCATCAACAACGAGACCAACGATGTGACGCTGACCTCTGTGTACCGCGACACACTCCTTTTGCAGGCGGACGGCAGTTATGAGAAGGCGAATTCTGCATACAACAGAGGAGGACCTGAGGCAGCCATCAGCCTTTTGAACCGTAACTTTGACCTGGATATCCGGAATTATGTCAGTGTCAACTTCAGCGCTCTTGTGGACGTCATCGACGCCCTGGGCGGGCTTGAGATCGACATGACGCAGGAGGAGGCGTTCTACTGCAACGGCTATGCGTTTGAGACGGCCCAGGTGGTGGGAAAGGACATGCAGAAGATTGACGAGGTAGCGGGAACTCAACTGTTAGACGGGGTCCATGCGGTAGGCTATGCCAGAATCCGTTACACGGAGGGCAATGATTTCAAGAGAACGGCGCGCCAGAGGGAGGTCCTGCAAAAGACGGTTGACAAAGCGAAGAAGGCGAACCTTCTGACCCTCAATAAGATTGTGGATGAGGTATTCCCGCAGATTTCCACCAGTCTGTCAATCACGGATATGCTTGGGTTCGCGGCAAACATTTTGAACTATAACATTGTAGGGACTACTGGCTTCCCCTATGCGGTGACCACCAGCGAGGACGTCCGGAACCATACAGGGTCTTACGTGGTGCCTATTGACTTTATAGGGAATGTGTCGCAGCTTCACAAGAACATTTTTGCGGAGGACTGGTACGAGCCGTCCATGAAGGTGAAGCAGATTCATGATGATATCATCTACCTGACGGGAGTGTCGGAAAATGCAACTGCGATGAATACTACGTTTGAGGGAGATACGGCTCAAGGAGATACGGTTGAAGGAGATACGGTTGAAGGAGATACGCAATGAGGAGACGCAATGACATTATAATGGAATACGGCACATACATGCTGGTGTATTTTATGAGTTATATTGCTTCTCTTGCCAGGTTTTATTATCTCTCAGGGATACTGCTGATGTTGGAGGCTTTATATCTGTACGTTCATTGGGTGAGGGATGCCCGCAATCTGGCAGAGCTTCGCGGTCTGTTCACTCTTGCATGGGTGGGCGGCCAGGGGCTTGCCTGCCTTAAGCTCAGCAGGCTTCAGAAGGACTGGGATTACCGGACCTGGGCTTGCTTCTTCCTCGTCTATATTGGATTTGGAATTGGATATGAGTGGGGGCAGAAGTACGATTCGGATGAAAAAAAAGAGCTTGGCAAGAACCCTGTGACGGCACAGAGGCTTTTGGTCTGCATTACCGGCCTGGCGATTGTCTCGGTGGTGTGCTTCCTTTTTGAAGCATTAAGGCTTAAGTTTATCCCGCTGTTCTCAGATAAGCCCCATGCCTATTCCTATTTTCATGTATCAGGGATACACTATTTTACGATAAGCTGTATCCTGATTCCTGCAATTACGGTTCTGTACAGCAAGGTAAGGGAGGAAATTGGGAAGAAGGAGACAATTCTGCTTGTATTGGCAAATGTGACGGCAGTTGCAATCCCCGTCCTGTGTGTGTCCAGATTCCAACTCCTTTTTGCGGTTGGCTTCGCCATGGTTACATATATTATGGTATACCAGGGAGTCAGGCTTCGCACCCTCGCAGGCATTGCGGCGGCGCTCATTCCTCTCTACGTGATACTGACGGTGTTCCGCCATCACGACATTGCCTATCTGAACGGTATATTTGAGATGAAATATGAGAAGATGCCAATCTTTATCACACAGCCTTATATCTATGTGGCAAATAATTTTGAGAATTTTAACTGCATGGTCGAGCAGCTTGCAAAGCATACTTACGGGGTGCGTATGCTGTTTCCTTTCTTTGCCCTGACTGGGCTTAAGTTTGTATTTCCGAAGCTGACGGCCTCGGTGGTCTATCTGACCAAGCCAGAGCTTACAACCCTTACCATGTTCTATGACGCATATTATGATTTTGGGATGATTGGCGTGTTTCTGTTCGCTGCCCTTGTGGGCGCGGCGGCAAAATGGGTGATGCAGCTTGTGAAAAAAAGTGAGAATCCGGTGGTGTATCTGTTCTATGGACAGCTTGCGATTTATCTTGGGCTTGCGTTTTTCACCACCTGGTTCAGTAACCCGACCACCTGGTTCTGGTTGATTCTGACAGGGATGATGTACCTGTATGTAGGATATGATAGAGATAAGAGAGGAAATGTGCAGAGAAATGAGTGAGCAGAAGCGTGTAGACGTAGTGATACTGACCCACCGTCCGGACGAAAGGTTTCAGGAGGAGTTGAGAAGACTCAAGAGACAGCGGTATCCGATTGGGCAAATTTATGTAATTAATACCAGGTCAGATCGTTTTCCCAGGGAGGTGGCGGATATGCCAGGGATTTCCGTGACCCATATTGAGCCGGAAAAGTTCGACCACGGCGGGACGCGGGACATGGGATTTGCGTTATCCGACGCAGAGCTTCTGGTGTTCATGACCCAGGATGCCCTTCCTGCCGACAGGAATATGCTTGGAGAGCTGGTGAAGCCCCTTCTTTTGTCAGAGCGCGTGGGTGTGTCATATGCGCGCCAGCTTCCGGCAAAGGGCTGCGATGTGATTGAACGGTATACCAGGTCCTTTAATTATCCGGCAGAGGGCAGGGTGAAGGGCAGGGAGGATTTACCAAAGTTGGGGATTAAGACCTTCTTCTGCTCGGATGTATGCGCGGCTTACCGAAGGACGGTCTATGAGGAAATGGGAGGATTTACCAGAAGGACGATCTTTAACGAGGACATGGTCATGGCGGCCCAGATGGTGAAAGCAGGATACCAGGTTGCCTATGCGGCAAAAGCCAGGGTTATCCATTCACATAACTATTCCGGGCGGCAGCAGTTTCAGCGGAATTTTGACCTGGCGGTTTCCCAGGCAGACCATCCGGAGGTGTTTAAGGGAATCCACTCCGAGGCCGAGGGAATCCGGATGGTGACAGATACGGCCCTTTACTTACTGAAAAAAGGAAGATGGTACCTTCTTCCCACGCTTTTATACAAAAGCGGCTGTAAGTATCTTGGGTTTAAGGCAGGGCAGAATTATCGGAAAATGCCTCTGTGGATGGTGAAAAGATGTTCGGCAAGCAAGGCGTATTGGGAAAAATACGCAGAAAACAATATTTGTAATTGAAGTTTCCAGGAAAATGAGGTAATATATTGAAGAATGTTATCGTAAACAGAGTAATGAAAGAAAGGACATTGGATAATGGCTAGGGAAAAAAATCATTACAGGCGTGGTCGTAGGAAGCGCGGATTTGCCGCATGGTCTCTGGGAAAAAAGATCGGAGTGATTTTTGGGGGAACTGTGGCGCTGGTGGCAGCGACAGGAGCCGTAATCCTGGCGAGCAAGCTGTCTAAGATTGAGAAAGCTCCCATTAATCCTATGGAGTTGAGCGTGTCAGAGGAGGCAAGGGAGAGGGGAACCGGCTATCTGAATGTTGCGTTGTTTGGCGTGGATTCCCGAAAGAATGAACTTGGTAAGGGAACCCGAAGCGATACCATCATGATTGCCAGCCTGAACCGTGAGACGCTGGAGGTAAAGATTTCCTCCGTATACCGAGATACCCTGCTGCAGCAGGACGACGGAACGATTAACAAGGCGAATGCGGCATATTCCTATGGCGGGCCGGAGGAAGCAGTCGCCATGCTGAATAAGAATCTTGATATGGACATCGAGCATTATGTGACGGTGAATTTTGACGCGCTGATCGATGTGGTGGATGAAGTAGGCGGAATTGAGATTGATGTTACTGAGGAGGAGATTCCCTATATCTGTGGTTATGCCATTGAGATTATGAAGGCGACGGGCAGAGTGTCGGCGGGAGTTACCGAGCCCGGCCCTCAGGTTTTGAACGGTCTGCAGGCAACGGCCTATGCCAGAATCCGATATACGGCAGGAGATGATTTTAAGCGGGCAGAGCGTCAGCGTATGGTGCTTGCGAAGATTGTGGAGAAGCTTCAGCAGGCGTCTCCGGCCCAGTTGAACAAGATTATTGACAAGGTATTCCCACAGGTTGCCACGAATTTTACTATGTCGGAGATTCTCGATTATGCGGTGGATGCATTTGACTACCGGCTTGGCGAGACGACAGGCTTCCCGTTTGATAAGACTACGGACGAGCTGGTAGATATAGGAAGCGTTGTCATACCGGTTACTCTTGAGAGCAATGTAGAGCAGCTTCACAGATTCTTCTACGGGGACAGCGAAGCATATTCGGTATCCTCCACGGTGTCGGCCATCAGTGACAAGATTGTGAACAAAGCAGGAAACCGCAAGGCGGATGTGAATGAAGATACCCAGGGGATCATGAGTCAGCCTGACGATGATGACGACGATGATGATTACAGCTATAACAGAGGCTCTACCAGCGGCGGAAACAGCGGCAGTGGAAACAGCGGAACGTCATCCGGCGGGACAAGCGGAGGCTCTACAAGCGGAGGCGGAAACAGCGGAACAGGCGGAGGCTCATATGGAGGAGATGACGATGACGCTTCCGGAGGCGGTGACTCATATATACCGGATGATAATGATTCTTCGACATCGGGCGATAACGATTCGTCAGGCTCAGATGAATGGTAGAAGTCTGTTGGATAATAATATAGAAAAATGAGGTAGCTTACATGAGAAGATGGAAGAAAATACTTTCTATGTTGGTTATAGTGTGTATGCTCTGCCCGTGTGTATCTATGATTGTTCATGCGGCGTCAGCGGAGGTACGTTTCTCAGATCCTTCGACAACGGTAGGGGCGGAGGTCGAGGTAGCGATAAGAGTGACTTCTTCTGCTGATATTGTATCACTGAATCTGACATTGGCCTATGATACGGATAAGTTAAGATTCATAAGCGGCGACAGCGCCACCGGCGGAAGCGGAACGATTACTATGAACTGTACCGGAGAGAGCATAGAGGATGGGTTTACCTTAAAGTTCCAGGCTCTTGCGGAGGGGACTGGAAAGGTTACGATCTCGCAGTCCTCAGGAACGGATACAAGCGGCTCAGGATTGGATATTACAGAAGGAAATTCTGCGGTTACGATTGGCCCAGGAGACCCTTCCCTGATTCAGCCGGAGGAGGGGGACGTTTCCGGAGGCGGCGCGGCTGTCGCCAACGGTCCCCAGGTGGAGATTGACGGGGTACAGTATATTGTTACCAATGATTTTTCGGACGCATTGATACCGGAAGGCTTCTCGCGGGGAGAGATGATCTTAGAGGGCGCCACCTGCCAGGTGGCAACGCAGCCTGTAAGCAATGTGTCAGCCTTTTATCTGACGCCTGCCGCCGGAGGGGAACCGGAATTCTTCCTGTATGACGGAGACAAGGGTTCTTTTCTTCCTTTTGAGTCTGTCAGTATTTCTTCTGACCGGTATATTATCCTTCTGAGGGACGACGGCTCTGTGAACCTGCCTAAGCGTTACCAGGAGACGGTGCTGACCTTGAACGGTAAGGAATTTCCTGCGTGGCAGGATGTAGACATGGCGGAATACTATGTACTTTATGCCCTGAATGCAGACGGCCAGAAAGGAATGTACCAGTATGATACGGTTGACAAGACGTACCAGAGGTATGTAGAGCATACGGCGGAGGCTAAGGAGAAGAAGACGCCCAAGGGCTGGTGGAACAAAGTCCTGCAGTTTGTGAGTGATTTCCTGGATATTGTACTGATTGTCGGTATGATGCTCATGCTGGTTCTGATTGCCTTCCTGGTTGTGGTCAGCGTAAAGCTTCGGAACCGCAATCTGGAATTGGACGACCTGTATGATGAATATGACATTGATCCTGACAGGGACGATGAGCCTATGCCAAAGGCAAAGAAGCCGGCGCCGGGAAAAGAGATCAAGAAGGCGGTAAGACGCAATGCAGACGAGCCTGCTGTGAGAGTTCCGGTAAAGACCATGAGTCTTAAGGAGGAAGACCTGTTTGATGATTATGACAGTCTGGATGACGACGATGATGATTTTGACGGCTTTGATTCAGATGATTATGATGACGATGACGGCTATGGCGACGACGATTATGGTTATGACGACGACGATTACGACGACGATGATGGCTATGGCGGAGGCTCTAATGATATGATCGATGATCTGGATGATCTTTTGAATCTGCAATCCCAGAAGAAACGGGGGCAGAAGAAGGGGGACACATTCCAGGTGGATTTTATTGATTTAGATTAACAGTTATTGCATTAATTTCGGAGAAAATCCGCGCCCTGCAAAGAGGCAGGGCGCGGCTCGCCAGAGGTTAATGCATTTTTATTTTAAAAAGGGAAAAGGAGTTGGGAAATATGTGTGGAATTGTGGGATATATCGGAAACCGTCAGGCGGCGCCAATCCTGTTAGACGGATTGGCGAAGCTTGAGTACAGAGGGTATGATTCGGCAGGTATTGCAGTATACAACGACGGCAGGATTGACATGATTAAGTCAAAGGGCAGGCTTAAGGTGCTTGGAGAGCTGACCCATGACGGCGCCACTCTGCCGGGAACCATGGGAATCGGACACACCCGATGGGCGACCCACGGTTCTCCGTCGGATGTGAACGCCCATCCCCATTTTAACGCGGATAAGAGCATTGTGGTTGTACATAACGGTATTATTGAGAATTACTTAAAGCTCAAGAAGAAGCTTAAAAAACGTGACTATCAGTTTGTGTCCGAGACGGATACGGAGGTTATTGCCCATCTTCTGGATTACTATTATCAGGGGAATCCCTTGCAGGCCATTACGAAGATTATGCACCGGATGGAGGGCTCATATGCCCTTGGAATCATTTTTAAAGACCATCCGGACGAGCTTTATGCGGTGCGCAAGGACAGCCCGCTGATTGTAGGCCATACGGACGGGGGAAATATCATTGCCTCAGATGTTCCGGCGGTGCTTCGGTATACCAGGGATGTTTATTTTATTGAAAATGAAGAAATTGTGCGTATGACTGCGGATTCCATGGAGTTTTTCAACGTGGACGAGGAGCCCATCGCAAAAGAGCCAGTACGGATTGAGTGGGATGTGAACGCGGCTGAGAAGGGCGGTTATGAGCATTTCATGCTGAAGGAGATGTACGAGCAGCCCAAGGCGGTGATGGATACCTTTTCTCCAAGAATCAAGGGCAAAAGCATCGAGATTGAAGAACTGGGGATGACCGAGGAGGAGATTCAGAAGATTCGCAAGATTATGATTGTTGCCTGCGGCTCGGCGTCCCATGTAGGGCATACCAGCAAGTATATCCTGGAGGGGCTTGCAAGGATACCGGTGGAGGTGGATATGGCGTCGGAATTCCGTTACCGTAACCCTATTCTGGATGAGCATACCCTGGTGATTGTCATCAGCCAGTCGGGGGAGACGGCTGATACCCTTGCCGCACTCCGTCAGGCGAAGAAGATGGGAGCAAGGGTGTTAGGAATCGTCAATGTGGTGGGAAGCTCTATTGCCAGGGAGGCAGATAACGTGATGTACACCTGGGCGGGGCCTGAGATTGCGGTGGCCACCACCAAGGCGTACTCTGCACAGTTGGCCGCCATGTACCTTCTGGCAATGAAGTTTGCCAAGGCAAGGGGGCTGCTTTTGGAGGAGGAGTTTGAGGAGATGCTTGGAAGCTTAATGGCCCTGCCTGCCCAGATTGAGATGATCCTGAATAATCGGGAGAAGATACAGAAGTTTGCCAACCGCTATCTGGCGGCAAGGGATATCTTCTTCATCGGACGGGGACTTGACCATGCTATTTCCATGGAGGGCTCTTTAAAGCTCAAGGAGATCTCCTATATCCACTCTGAGGCATATGCAGCCGGAGAGTTAAAGCATGGAACCATTTCTCTTGTGGAGGAGGGCACCTTGGTTGCCGCGGTATTGACCCAAAAAGAGCTTTACAAAAAGATGATCAGCAATATGGAAGAAGTCCGCACCCGCGGCGCCTTCGTGATGGCCGTCACGGTGGAGGGCAACACGGAGGTGGAGAAGGCGGCGGATTATGTCATCTACATACCAGAGACGAACAAGTATTTTGCCAATTCCCTTGCCATCATTCCCTTGCAGCTCTTTGCCTATTATATTGCAGTCGGACGGGGCTGCGATGTAGATAAGCCCAGAAACCTGGCAAAATCGGTGACGGTAGAGTGATGGATTAGTGCTTCGCAAATACCATCTCTCTTTTTACACCTGGCTCTTTTGACGCCTGGCCGTCGTTTGGAGCATCTTCAATCTTGCGGTTGCTTAAGGCGCCGGCCTCCATGGCGTCGGCAAAATTAATCGGATGGTTGCGCATGTGCACCTTAAGCATTTCAAACAGCCGAAGGGTTGGACGTTTGGATTCCAGAACGCCGGAGACGTCGATATATTTACATCCGGTCTGCGACGCTAAGGCTTTCAAACGCTGATTAATCTTGAAGGCCGCGGGGCTATTGGATACGATTGGTACAATATAGATGGAGGCTTTAGTCCTGGTGTGAATCATGTAGAGAAGCCACTCATATTTGGAGATAAAGCTGTCAACCTCTACATTTTCCTCCAGGATATCAACATCTCCCATGTTTACAAAGATTTTGCGTGGATTTAGGTCATAGAGGCATACCTTTAGGTAGCTTTCCAACTGGTCGATACGCACGTCTTTGATGCTTCGGTTGTAGATTGGCTCTGTGATACGGAAAGCCTGCGCCAGTTCTCCGACGGGGAGAGAGGCAAATGTGTTAGAGCCGAATAGCACAACGCCGCCGGCCTCTGTAATACTGTTCATTTCACGATATGTTTCCATTTCATCTTCTCCTTGAATGTGAATCGATGGTGTATTTTGTGTATTGCCGGATATCTGCCTGGCAAGGCTGGCCTTTGCCTCTTTTGCCTGCCTGTCGTAGCGGCGGTTGATGAAGTATACTGCCACGTTTGCAGATACCACGACTAAGTTAAGCAAGTATACCACTAGTACATAGTTGAATCTGTGGTTGTAGATTTTTGCCGAGATTCCAGCAATATATCCTGTGATGATCAGGAGGATAAACTGGAGACTCATGTTTCTTGCTGATTTTGCCTTGATGTTCTTGGCAAGGTTCATAGGCCAGGATAAACCGAAGCAAATCAGCATGGTGGACTCTAAAAGTTCAGCCATTTTTATTCCCTCTCTTTCTGCTTATCTGTTCTTAAGTTCCTCAGATAGTTTAGCATTGACCTTTGATTATGTCTAATATATAATATTTATCATAATCATAATGTTTATATTATGAATAAACGGAGGAAATGACATGGAAATCATGCAGATTCGATATTTTCTTGAGGCGGCCAGGACGAAGCATATGACAAACAGTGCGAAAAACCTGCACATTACGCAGCCGGCGCTGACCCAGGCAATACGAAGGCTTGAAAAAGACCTGGGCGTGCCGTTGTTTGCGGCAAAGGGCAGGAATATTGTGCTGACGGAGTACGGGAAATATCTGCAGAGAAAATTAGAGCCGCTGATGGACCAGATGGACGCAATCCCAGAGCAGCTTAAGATGATGGTAGCCTTGGAGGGAGAGACTATCCATATGAATGTGCTGGCGGCGTCGGGGCTTGTGATGGAGGCTATTATCGAATATAAAAAGGACCATGAGGATATCAATTTTCAACTCCAACAGAATTCAGAGAGTGAGCTTTATGATATTGCGGTGACCACGAAGCTGTTCTATCAGGGGATGGAGGAGGAAAACCGGTTTTCCTGTGCGGAGGAAATCTATCTGGCGGTGCCGGAGCATGGAAAATACGGAGGGAGGACGTCGGTGTGTCTTTCGGAGACGTCGAAGGAGGGCTTTATCAGCCTTCTTGGCTCAAGGGAGTTTCGGTATATCTGCGATAGGTTCTGCCAGCACGCGGGCTTCACGCCGAAGGTTATTTTCGAGAGCGACAATCCCTCTGCCGTGAAAAATATGATTGCCGCCAACATGGGAATCGGGTTTTGGCCGGAGTTTACCTGGGGGAGTATTGACAATGAGCATGTAAGGCTTCTAAAGATTGAGGAGCCGGTGTGCCAGAGGGATATTATTATTAAGTATAACCGAAACAAGATGGACAGCCGAAGGGTGGTCGAGTTTTATGAATTTTTGACCGGTTTTTTTGAAAGAAGAAAGGAGATTGAGATATGGCAGGACAATTATTGATGGGAAATGAAGCCGTGGGCTTAGGGGCAATCCACGCCGGAGTGAAGCTGGTGTCCGGATATCCCGGCACTCCGTCCACGGAGATCTTAGAGACGGTGGCAAAGAATAATGAGCAGGGCAGGATTCATGTGGAATGGTCGGTAAATGAGAAGGCTGCCCTTGAGGTGGCTGCGGGCGCGTCCTACGCAGGGGCAAGAACCATGGTTACTATGAAGCAGGTGGGGTTAAACGTTGCGTCCGACCCGCTGATGAGCCTTGCCTACGTCGGGGTAAAGGGCGGCATGGTCATTGTGGCTGCGGACGATCCGGGGCCCATATCCTCCCAGACAGAGCAGGATACCAGGCATTTTGGAGAGTTTTCAAAGCTTCCGGTGTTTGATCCGGCATCACCGGAGGAAGCCTATGAGATGGTCCAGGATGCATTTACATATTCGGAAAAATACCAAACCCCTGTACTTCTGCGGCCTACAACCCGTGTCTGCCATGGGTGCGCGGCGGTGACGGTTCGGGAGGAGGGCTGTTTGGAGGCAGGAGGCAGGAAGACGGAGGGATTTGTCAAGGACACCAAACGGTGGGTTATCTTCCCCAGGCTGTCTTACCAGAACCATAAGAAGATAGAGGCGCGCAACGAGGCGCTCTCTCATGAGTTTTCCTCCTACCGTTTTAACTGGATTGAGGGCGCGCCAAATGTGGAAGGAGAAAAAGGCGTCCGCCGCGGCGTGGCGGCAGGGGGAATCAGCTATGCCTATGTGAAGGAGAGCCTTTCCGGAGACATTTTGCTTCTGCGGGTGGGAACGCCTCACCCGTTTCCGGAGGATTTGGCGTTGGAATTTCTGAAAAATCTTGACGAGGTTCTGGTGCTGGAGGAATTAGACCCTGTGATTGAGAGGGCGCTTTTGCAGATTGCAGGAAAGCATCATTTGGCGGTGAGGATTCGGGGGAAGCTCACCCATGATACTGCCAATGCAGGAGAGAACAGTGTTGAGAGTGTGCGGGGGGATTTGGAAAGCTTTGCCCCGGAGACAGTGAGGGAGGAGGTAAGAGAAGCCGCCTTTCAGACAGAGGATTTTAAGAGAGACGCGCCGCCGCTTCCCGTCCGCCCGCCGGTTCTATGCGCGGGCTGTCCCCACCGCGCCTCCTTCTATGCCGTGAAGCAGGCGGCAAAGGGACGAAAGGCTGTGTTTAGCGGGGATATCGGCTGTTATACCCTTGGAAATGCGGCGCCTCTTGATATGGTGGATACCTGCCTGTGTATGGGGGCGGATGTGACTATCGCCCAGGGGCTCTACATCATAGAAGGGGATGCGCTTAATTTTGCCTTTATCGGGGATTCTACATTTTTTGCCTCCGGAATTACCGGTATTATTAATGCAGTTTACAACCAGACGGATATGATCTTAGTGGTGCTTGACAACTCTACCACCGCCATGACAGGCCACCAGCCCCATCCAGGGACAGGAAGGACCATGATGGGAGAGGTTGTAGCTAAGGTAAGTATCGAGAAGGTGCTTGAAGGAATCGGTGTTGGCAGAATCGTGAAGGCAGACCCCTTAAAGCTTGAGAGCGCCATCCAGGCGGTTAGGCAGGTTTTGGATGAGAGGGGAGTACGGGCGGTGATTTTCAAGTCTCCTTGCATTGCCCTTGAAAAGCCTAAGACCTGTTATCAGGTGAATGAAAAGACCTGTGTTTCCTGCAGGCAATGTATACGGGAATTGGGCTGTCCGGCCATTGTGGCATGTGACGGGCGAATTTCCATAGAGCCGTCCCTGTGCTATGGGTGCGGCGTCTGCGGGGAAATCTGTAAATTCGGTGCAATACAGGAGGTGGACCATGAATAAGAATTGTTTACTGTGCGGAGTCGGAGGCCAGGGGGTGGTGCTTGCGTCCAAATTGATTGCCTATGCGGCAATGGAGAAGGGAATGTTTGTCCGTACGTCGGAAACCATCGGTATGGCGCAGAGGGGAGGCTCGGTAGTCAGCCATGTGCGCATGGGGGAGGAAATCCATTCTCCCATGATTCCTGCGGGAAGCGCGGATGTGCTTCTTGCGTTTGAGCCGGCGGAGGCAGTGCGCAATCTTTCCTATCTGAGAAGGGGAAAGAAGGAGGGGATTGTGATTGTGAACCAAAAAGCGGTTCAGCCTGTTACTGCGACCCTGGGGAATGGAGGGTATGACAGCAAAGAGATGCTCTCTTACCTTAAGGAGTATGTGAAGAACTTATATGTGGTTGACGGGGAGGCCATCTGCCAAAGGGCAGGCTCGGCAAAGACGCTGAATGTTGCCCTTCTCGGCGCGGCGGCGGCAGCCAATGGGCTTGGGCTTGACATAAAAGATATAGAGTGTGAGATTGAACGTAGGGTAAAGCCTCAGTATCGGGAGATGAATCTTCGCGCCCTGAGCCTTGGGGCAAAGGCTTTGTAATGAAAAATATTACCAGACAGAAGGGAAAAAAATATATGCGGATGACAGAATTACAGTTCAGACTGATTAAGACAAATTTGAAGCTTTTAACCTCCAAGCCTTGTTTCTACAAGGAGAAATTCAAAGAGCTTGACATTGACGCAATCCAAAGCCAGGAGGATTTTGAAAAATTGCCCTTTACCTGGAAGGGGGATCTCAGGGAGGCGTATCCTCTGGGATTACAGGCCGTGCCGGACGAGGAGATCGTCAGAATCCATTCCTCCTCCGGAACCACGGGAACGCCGGTGATTATCCCTTATACCCAGAAGGATGTGGACGACTGGGCGAAGATGTTCGCCAGATGCTACGAGATGGCGGGAATCACGGCGCTTGACCGGATTCATATCACGCCGGGCTATGGCCTGTGGACCGCAGGCATCGGCTTCCAGTTGGGGGCTGAGCATCTGGGGGCAATGACGATTCCTATGGGGCCTGGCAACACGGATAAGCAGCTTCGCATGATGCAGGATTTGAAATCCACGGTATTGTGCGCTACCTCCTCCTACGCGCTTTTGCTGGCCGAGGAGATCGCCAAGAGGAGGCTTACGGATAAGATCAGCCTGAAAAAAGGCGTTATCGGCTCGGAACGGTGGGGCGAGAAGATGCGCAAAAGAATCGCGTCTGAATTGGGGGTTAAGCTTTATGACATTTACGGGCTGACGGAGGTTTACGGTCCCGGAATCGCCATGAGCTGCGACTATGAGTGCGGGATGCATTACTGGGATGATTATGTGTATTTTGAGATTGTTGACCCCAAGACAGGGGAGGTGCTGCCGGACGGAGAGATCGGCGAGCTGGTCATCACCACCCTTCGCAAGCAGGGCGCGCCCCTGATTCGATACCGCACCCACGACCTGACTCGTTTTATTCCTGGGGACTGCCCTTGCGGCTCTCGTTTCCCAAGGATTGATACCCTGATTGGGAGGACGGACGATATGGTGAAGGTTAAGGGGGTCAATATTTTCCCAAGCCAGATTGAAGAAATGTTAAAAGGTGTTGCCGAAGCCTCAAGCGAGTACCAGTTTATGCTTGACCATCTGAATGGGAAGGATGTGTGTACCCTGTTCGTGGAGATTAACAGCGGGGTAGAGGCAAAAGCGGCGGCTAAGGTTATTTCCCAGGAGTTCAAGAGCAAGATCGGCATTACGGTGAATGTGAAGCCGGTTCCGGTTGGGGATCTGCCAAGGAGTGAGAAGAAGTCCACCCGCATTTTTGACAACCGGTACTAAGAAGGAGGCTCTATGAGATTCAGACCATGTATCGATATCCATAACGGAGAAGTGAAACAGATTGTGGGCGGCAGCCTTAAGGACGAAAATGACCAGGCAGTAGAAAATTTTACGGCCAGGCAGGGCGCGGATTACTTTGCGAGACTCTATCAGAAGGACGGGCTAAAAGGGGGACATGTGATTCTTCTAAACCCGCCGTCCTCAAAATATTATGAAGATACCAGGCAGCAGGCTATGAAAGCGTTGGCGGCCTATCCTGGCGGCCTGCAGATTGGCGGAGGGATTACCGCCGAAAACGCGGGGGAGTATATTGAAGCAGGGGCAAGCCATGTGATTGTCACCTCCTATGTTTTTAAGGACGGGGAGATTCACTGGGACCGTATGGACGAGCTTAGGAAGGCGGTAGGGAAAGAGCATGTGGTGATTGATTTAAGCTGCAGGAAAAAGGATGACGGCTACTACATTGTGACGAACCGCTGGCAGACCTTTACCAATGTAAGGCTTACGGGGGAAATCCTCGATAAAATCGCGGGATACTGCGACGAATTCCTGGTGCATGGCGTAGACGTGGAGGGGAAGGCCTCCGGCATAGAAGACGGGCTGGTTAAGCTGTTGAGCGAAAGGTGCGGTATTCCTATTACCTATGCGGGGGGAATCGGAAACCTTAAGGATTTGGAGTATTTCCGTGAGATTTCCAAGGGGAGGCTTGACTTTACCATTGGGAGTGCGTTAGATCTTTTTGGGGGGAGGATTCCCTATCAAAGTGTGAAATGCATATATAACGAGAGCCTGTCGCATTAAGAGTAAAAAATACAAGATATGGCATTTACTGAAAACGGCCATATCTTGTATTATTGGGTTTGCCCTATATAGTTCGCTCTGCTTTTAATTTCTTTACGTCTTCAAGAGAAAGTCCGGAAATATTTGCAATTTCTTCAAGGACATATTTTCCGGCCTCCAACATTCGGAGTACAGTCATCTTTTTTTCTTCTTTTATTCCCTCTTTTAAAGATTCATTTCTCATATCTTCCATAATCCGGCACATTTCACTCACTCCTTTTGGATTCTTTTTCAGATACCTTGTACGGTCTGCCATCAGTTTAAAATTCATATCGTCTGCATTAGTACAGTTAAAATCGTGCATGAGCTTTCCAATATTGGAATCACCCCGATATTCACCATTTACATAAAGGATATGTTCTCCATCTTCAAAAGAATTACCCGTTATAACGTTGATTCGCTCAATCGGGTAAACAGGTTCGCCTTTGCCATAAAAATCTTTTTCAATAATAAAGATTGTATAAGTATCTGGTAAGTCCTTAAAGTCCTGACCAGAATGAAGGTTCTCAACATCTAAAACACTGGAATGGTATCTTGCTCTATGGGGATCAGCGCCTTTTTCCTGTCGTTGGATTTCTAAATCATATCTTTTTCCGGTGGTGTCTATTCCGTATGCGTCCAGACAGATTGAACGTGCGCCTGTCAGCCTTTTCATATCCTTTTGTGTCTCGCAGTCAGTAATAACCAAGTCTTGTTTATTAGTAATTATGCGTAACACAAATTCAGCTAATGGGATATTGTCTTTAAAAAGGCAGCGCATGAAATCATCATCAATTGGCCGCAGCTCTTTTAACCGTTGTAAATCTTCTTGATGCTGTTTCTCTGCCTGCTCAGTCACTGTCAATGCTAACACCTACTTTCAGTTTCATGTTTATATACTAACATAAACCACTTGGTTTTACAAGCCGAGAGGCCGCGTGTAAAGATATTATGAAAATTAACAGTTTGTAAACACTTCATAAATTAGTTGAATTGCCATATAGTTAGTGTTATTATGTAGGATAAAGTGGTTTACCATGGCTAAATTAGTGATAAGGAGCTATTATCAATATGGGTTTAATGCAAAAATTATTCGGAACGCATAGCGAAAATGAGTTAAAGCGAATCTACCCGATTGTGGACGCAGTCGAGGCTCTTGAGCCGGAGATGCAGAAGTTATCGGACAGTGAATTAAAAGATAAGACCAGGGAATTCAAAAAGAAGCTTCAAAACGGCGAGGCAACCCTTGACGACATCCTGCCTGAGGCATATGCTGTCGTGAGGGAGGCGTCTGTGCGCGTGATTGGGCTTAGGCATTTCCGCGTCCAGATTATCGGCGGTATCATCCTGCACCAGGGGCGTATCGCAGAGATGCGTACAGGTGAAGGAAAGACGCTGGTATCCACCCTTCCGGCTTATCTGAACGCGCTGACAGGAGAGGGCGTACATGTGGTAACGGTCAACGATTATCTGGCCAAGCGTGACGCCGAGTGGATGGGACAGATCCATGAATTCCTGGGACTGACGGTAGGCGTGGTGCTCAACGGCATGGATAATGACGAGAGGCGCGCGGCCTACAACTGTGACATTACTTATGTGACCAACAATGAGCTTGGTTTCGATTATCTGCGGGATAACATGGTGATTTACAAAGAGCAGCTTGTGCAGAGGGGACTGAAATTCGCCATCATCGACGAGGTGGACTCTGTGTTAATCGACGAGGCCCGCACGCCTCTCATCATTTCCGGACAGAGTGGCAAGTCTACGAAGCTCTATGAAGCCTGCGATATCCTGGCCCGCCAGTTAGAGCGCGGGGAGGCAAGCGGAGAGTTCAGCAAGATGAACGCCATCATGGGCGAGGAGATTGAGGAGACGGGAGATTTTATCGTCAATGAGAAGGAGAAGAATATCAATCTCACTGAGGACGGCGTCAAGAAGGTGGAGAAATTCTTCCATATTGAGAACCTTGCCGATTCCGAGAATTTAGAGATTCAGCACAATATTATACTGGCTCTGCGCGCCCATAACCTGATGTTCAAGGACAAGGATTATGTGGTGAAGGAGGACGAGGTCTTAATCGTAGACGAGTTCACTGGACGTATCATGCCGGGCCGCCGTTATTCTGACGGTCTGCACCAGGCCATTGAGGCAAAAGAGCATGTGAAGGTGAAGCGGGAGAGCAGGACACTGGCAACCATCACCTTCCAGAACTTATTTAATAAATTTGCAAAGAAATCAGGTATGACCGGTACGGCTCTGACAGAGGAGAAGGAGTTCCGTGAAATCTACGGAATGGATGTTATCGAGATTCCTACCAATGTGCCTGTCCAGAGAAAAGATTTGGATGACGCGGTGTATAAGACACAGAAGGAGAAGTTCAAGGCAGTCTGCGACGCCATAGAGGAGGCTCACGGAAGGCACCAGCCGGTACTGGTGGGTACGATTACCATCGAGAATTCCGAGCTTTTAAGCGGTATGCTTAAAAGGCGGGGGATTAAGCACAATGTCTTAAATGCCAAGTTCCATGAGATGGAGGCGGAGATCGTTGCTCAGGCGGGCGTTCATGACGCGGTGACCATTGCCACCAATATGGCCGGACGTGGTACGGATATCAAGCTGGACGATGAGGCGAGGGCGGCAGGCGGACTTAAGATTATCGGTACGGAGAGGCATGAGTCCAGGCGTATTGACAATCAGCTTCGTGGACGCTCCGGACGTCAGGGAGATCCGGGGGAGTCCAGGTTCTACATTTCCCTGGAGGATGATCTGATGCGTCTGTTCGGCTCTGAGAGGCTGATGAACATATTTACGGCTCTTGGCGTGGAGGACGGAGAACAGATTGAACATAAGATGCTCTCAAGCGCTATCGAGAAGGCGCAGCAGAAGATTGAGGCCAATAACTTCGGAATCCGTAAGAATCTCTTAGACTACGACCAGGTTATGAATGAGCAGAGAGAGATTATATATGAAGAAAGACGGCGGGTGCTGGACGGCGAGAATATGCGGGATTCCATTTTCCATATGATGAATGAGTATGTGGAGAATGTAGTGGATATGGTGACCGGAAAGGACCAGGACTATGACGAGTGGAACCTGGCAGAGCTTAACCTGACCATCCACAATACCATCCCCATTGCGGCGGTGACGGAAGAAGACGTAAGGGGAATGGGCCAGAAGGAATTGAAGCATCTCTTAAAAGAACGGGCCGCCAAGGCATATGAGGCGAAGGAATCGGAATTTCCTGAGCCTGAGCAGATTCGAGAGGTGGAGAGAGTATTCCTTCTGAAAGTCATTGACGCAAAGTGGATGGCCCACATCGACGACATGGATCAGCTTCGCCAAGGGATTGGGCTTCAGGCTTACGGCCAGCGTGACCCCAAGGTAGAGTACAAGATGATCGGGTACGATATGTTCGACGAGATGACCAAGGGAATTGCGGCGGATACCATCCGGGCCCTGTTCCACATCCGGATTGAGCAGAAGGTAGAGCGTGAGCAGGTGGCTAAGGTGACGGGAACCAACCGAGACGAGAGCGCCGCGCGCGCGCCAAAGAAACGGGCGGATAAGAAGGTTTACCCCAATGACCCATGCCCTTGCGGAAGCGGCAAGAAGTATAAGCAATGCTGCGGGCGCAAGTAGTTTACATAGAATAGAGAATAAAGAAAGAGGTGATAAGATGGTTGAATTGGATCAGTTCAAGACACTGATGAATGCATATGAAGAACCTCTTGCCGAGATGAGGGATTCACTTTGACCTGGCAGGGAAGGAAAGACGGATTGAGGAATTAGAGCGAAAGATTGAAGAACCAGGCTTCTGGGATTCTCCGGAGGAGTCGCAGCGGTTCATGAAGGAGCTTAAGAATCTTAGGGAATTGGTTGATACCATTAAGAAGCTGTATACAGCCTATGATGATATCAACCTGCTGATTGAGATGGGGTATGAGGAGAACGACGCGTCCATGGCAGAGGAGATTGGGGCGGAGATTAAGGAGTTTGAGAGTGTGTTTGAAGGGCTTCGTATTCAGACGCTTCTGTCCGGCGAGTATGATTCCTGCAATGCCATTGTGACGATCCATGCAGGCGCAGGCGGGACAGAGTCCTGTGACTGGGCCAGTATGCTCTACCGGATGTACAGCCGTTTTTCGGAGAGAAAGGGCTTCTCCATTCAGGTATTGGACTATCTGGACGGGGATATTACAGGAACGAAGGCCGTGACCTTTGAGGTAAACGGCGAGAATGCCTACGGGTATCTCAAATCAGAAAAGGGCGTCCACCGTCTGGTGAGAATCTCACCCTTTAACGCTGCGGGCAAGCGGCAGACTTCTTTTGCCTCCTGCGACGTGGTGCCTGATATTGAGGAGGAGTTGGATATTGAGATTGCAGAGGATGATTTGAAGATTGACACCTATCGTGCAAGCGGCGCGGGAGGACAGCATGTCAACAAGACCTCCTCCGCAATCCGCATCACCCATTTACCCACGGGAATCGTGGTACAGTGCCAGAATGAACGGTCTCAGCATCACAACAAGGAGAAGGCCATGCAGATGCTCAAAGTAAAGCTTAAGCTTTTAAAAGAGCAGGCGCAGGCGGATAAGGTTTCGGATATCCGCGGGGAGGTCAAGGAGATTGGCTTTGGCAATCAGATTCGTTCTTATGTGATGCAGCCCTACACCATGGTGAAGGACCACAGGACCAATGTAGAGAACAGCAACGTGGCGGCAGTTCTGGACGGCGCTCTTGATATGTTTATGAATGCCTATCTGAAACAGACAGTGAATAGTTAGAGGAGGGACAAACAGATGGTTAATATAGCAGTTTTAGGATATGGGACGGTTGGCTCAGGCGTGGTGGAGGTGGTGAACACCAACGGCGCGCGCATCAACCAGAGAATCGGGGACGAGCTTAAAATCAAGTATGTCCTGGACTTAAAGGATTTTCCTGGGGACCCTGTGCAGGATATGATTGTCCATGATTTCGATACCATTCTTTCAGACGAGGACATCAAGATCGTGGTGGAGGTGATGGGCGGCATTGAGCCGGCTTACACCTTTGTGAAGAAGTGCCTCCTGGCAGGAAAGAGCGTGGCAACGTCCAACAAGGCGTTGGTGGCAAAGCACGGGGCTGAGCTTCTGTCCATTGCCGAGGAGAAGAATATCAATTTCCTGTTTGAAGCCAGTGTGGGAGGCGGGATTCCGATCATCCGGCCTTTAAATTCTTCCCTGACGGCAGATGAGATCGAGGAGATTACAGGAATTCTCAACGGAACCACCAACTATATGCTGACAAAGATGTTCTACGAAGGGGCAGACTATGACACCGTCTTAAAGGAGGCCCAGGCAAATGGTTACGCTGAGCGCAATCCGGAGGCGGACGTGGAGGGCTATGATGCCTGCCGCAAGATTGCCATTCTGTCCTCCCTGATTTCCGGACAGCAGGTAGATTTTGAGGATATTTACTGCGAAGGAATTACCGAGATTACGGTGGAGGATATGAAGTACGCCAAGGCCATGGGAACCACCATCAAGCTGCTGGCCTCCAGCAAACGCCATGCAGGGAACCGTCTCCATGCCATCGTGGCCCCCTGTATGCTGTACCCTGAGCATCCTCTGTATAATGTAAACGGAGTCTTTAATTCTATTTTCGTCCATGGAAACGTGCTTGGGGACGCCATGTTCTACGGAAGCGGCGCGGGGAAGCTTCCCACGGCCAGCGCGGTTGTGGCGGACGTGGTGGATGCGGCGAAGCATCTGAACCGGAATATCATGACCATGTGGAAGCAGGAGAAGCTAAGGCTTGAGGATAAGGCGGACGCAAAACGCAGGTTTTTTATCCGGTTTAAGGGGGATGAAGATGAGATGCTCTCAAGGCTTCAGGATTCCTTTGGAGACATTGAGATTGTAAAGGCAGAAGGGCTTGAGGGAGAATTTGGCTTTGTCACTCCGGTTATGATGGAGGGGGATTATGTGACCAGGGCGAATATTTACAGAGAGCAAATCCTTCATATGATTCGCGTGGAGGGGTAGGTGAGAAGCCAATGAAATACATGATTATTTTGAGCGACGGGATGGCAGGACGGCCACTTGAAGAACTGGACAAAAGGACGACCCTTGAGGCGGCCCATACTCCGGTGATGGATAAACTTGCGCGGGTATCAGAGCTTGGCATGGCGTCCATGGTTCCAAAGGGGATGGCGCCGGGGAGTGATACGGCCAATCTGTCGGTCATGGGCTATGACCCGAAGATTTTTTATACCGGAAGGTCACCGCTTGAGGCTTTGAGTATCGGAGTCGATATGGCGGATACGGATGTTTCCTTCCGGTGCAACCTTGTGTCATTGTCTGAGCAGGAGGGCGGCTATGAGGATCAGGTAATGTTAGACCACAGCTCTGACGAGATTGAGACAAAGGATGCGTCCGTCCTGTTGGAAGCCTTGAAGGAGGGGCTTAAAAGGGACGGGTATGAGTTCTATGCCGGCACCAGCTACCGCCATCTCCTGATTCAGAAGGACGGGACGGAAACCGAGCTTACGCCGCCCCACGATATCCTTACAAAACGGATTGGAGACTATCTTCCTGAGGACAGGGTTCTTAGGGAGATGATGGAGAAAAGCTATGAGCTTCTGAAAAACCATCCTCTGAACGAGGAGAGAAGAAGAAAGGGGCAAAAGCCCGCCAACTCTGCCTGGTTCTGGGGCGCGGGGAGGAAGCCCTCCTTAACCTCCTTTGAAGAACGTACCAAAAAGAAGGGCGTGATGATTTCCGCGGTGGATTTGCTTAAGGGAATCGCGGTAGGCGCGGGGATGGACCGTATTTTCGTGGAGGGCGCAAACGGCGGGCTTCACACCAACTATGAGGGAAAAGCGCGCGCCGCTTTGAAGGCTCTTACGAAGGACGGGTATGATTTTGCCTATATCCATGTGGAGGCTCCGGATGAGATGGGGCACCAGGGGCTTACAAAAGATAAGATAACTGCCATAGAGAATGTGGATCAGAAGGTCTTGAAGGTTGTCCTTGAAGGGCTTGAGGCTTCGGGGGAGGATTTCCGTCTGCTGCTTCTGCCGGATCATCCTACGCCCATCGAGGTCCGCACCCACACAGGGGAGGCGGTACCATATCTGCTGTATGACAGTACAAAATCCATAAAAGGGGCAGAAGAATATTCCGAAAAGACAGCCGCCTTGTCCGGAAGAAGCTTTGAGGACGGCTATCAACTCATCGGCCATCTGCTTGAGGAGGAACTATGCTGATCGTAAAGAAATTCGGAGGCAGCTCAGTAGCCAATAAGGAGAGAATTTTTAACGTTGCCAGAAGGTGCATCGAAGATTATAAGGAAGGCCATGACGTGGTGGTGGTGCTGTCTGCCATGGGAGATACCACGGACGAGCTGTTAGACCTTGCAAAGACCATCAACCCCAAAGCGAAGAAGCGCGAGCTTGACATGCTGCTGACCACAGGAGAGCAGGTATCGGTATCCCTGATGGCTATGGCTTTGCAGTCTTTGGATGTTCCGGCTGTGTCCCTGAATGCGTTCCAGGTTAGGATGCATTCTACCTCTCGGTACGGCAACGCCCGTTTTAAGAGGGTTGAGACAGAGAGAATCCTTCATGAGCTGGATTCCAGGAAGATTGTGATTGTGACCGGCTTCCAGGGAGTGAACAAGTATGACGACGTGACTACTTTGGGAAGGGGAGGCTCGGACACAACGGCGGTTGCCCTTGCGGCTGTGCTTCATGCGGACAGGTGTGAGATTTACACGGACGTGGACGGTGTGTACACGGCAGACCCAAGGGTGGTAAAGAACGCCAAAAAGATTGACACCATCACCTATGACGAGATGCTGGAGTTAGCAAGCCTTGGGGCGCGGGTACTCCACAACCGTTCGGTGGAGATGGCGAAGAAATACAATGTAGAACTGGTTGTGCGGTCCAGCCTGAACCGTTCGGAGGGAACCGTAGTCAAGGAGGCAAAGGGTGTGGAAAAACTATTAGTGACGGGGGTAGCTGCCGACAAGAATACGGCAAGAATCTCCGTAATCGGAGTGGAGGACAGACCGGGAATCGCGTTCCGTATCTTTGATACGCTGGCGAAGAATAACATCAATGTGGATATCATTCTTCAGTCCGTGGGACGGGAGGGGACGAAGGATATCTCGTTTACGGTGGCGTCGGACGATTTGAAGGCGGCAATCCGTACATTGGAGGAGAATAAAGAGCGATTGACCATCAAGGACATTACGTGGAATGAGGATGTGGCGAAGCTGTCAGTCGTCGGCGCAGGGATGATGAGCAATCCCGGCGTGGCGGCAAAGATGTTTGAGTCCCTATACAATTCCAGAGTCAATATCAATATGATTTCCACATCAGAGATCCGGATTACGGTGCTGGTGCCGAAGAAGGATATTGATAAGGCGATGAACGCAGTCCATGATGGTTTCGCAATGTCAGATTAGGCTTAGGGTGCTGTTGTGATATTTTCCGGAAAATGTCACGTCCTCCCCGAACCATGAGGGAGGAACGAAGGAATTGGCGTCGTCCTCGGAAGCAAACTCAACCTCTGCGAGCATAAGGGGCGCTAAGTCGCCTTCAAAAATGTCAAGCTCTGCCGTCAGGTTATGGGGAAGGGGTATCATATAACGCTTCTTCCTGATGAGCCGTCCGTCAATCTTGGTGAGAAGATGTTCATAGGCTTCCCGGTTGAGAGGAAGATTGTATTCCTGCCTTGCCATGAAGCCTTTTGATTTGTAGGTAAGCTCGTACTTGTCGTTATCCTGACGGATGCGTACCACGGGATTGGTGTTTAAGTATCCCTGGGCGATGCTTCGGCAGGGGAATTGCTCTAGGTGTCCGGGAACCTTCGATACGAGATATTTGCGTTCAATTTCCATAGGGGTAACCTCCTGATCTTTTCATGATAAGCGCTGCCTACATCATAATATAAGAGATTCTAAATGTAAATGAGAAAATAAGAAGGGGATGATGAAATGAAGAAAGTGAGTGTAATCCTTGCAGACGGATTTGAAGAAGTCGAGGCATTAACCGTCGTTGACCTGCTGAGGCGGGCTACCATCTATGTGGATACGGTTTCGATTATGGAGGACTATACGGTACACGGCGCCCATGGTATCAACGTGCAGACCGAGGATCTGTTCGAGGAAGTGAATTTCGTGGAGTCGGATATGATTGTGCTGCCGGGAGGAATGCCGGGGACGAAGAATCTGGATGCTCACGCGGGAGTGCGCAGGGTGGTAAAGGGCTTCTATGACGAGGGCAAGAAGATCGGCGCCATCTGCGCGGCGCCTACGGTGCTTGGCAATATGGGGCTTTTGAAGGGAAAACGTATCTCCTGTTATCCTTCTGTGGAGAAGGAGATTCAGGGGGCTGTGATTTCCGGCGGCTCTGTCACCGTGGACGGCAATCTGATTACCAGCCGCGGCGTGGGAACGGCCATTGATTTTGCGTTAAAGCTGATTGAGGTGCTGTCAGGACCGGCAAAGGCCAGGGAGATTGCAGAATCCATCGTATATGAGACGAAATAATACTGGATATTTAGAGAGGTTTGTGTTATACTTCATTGGTGAATGTATTGTAGTATGCCTTGTTCCTGGCTGCCAGGGGACAGGATAGAAACAGGAGGAAATAGCAGATGAGCTTACAGGTAGAGAAGTTAGAGAAAAGCATGGCAAAACTTACGATTGAAGTTTCTGCCGATGATTTTGAAAAAGCGCTTCAGAGTGCATATAAGAAGCAGAAGAACAGAATTTCAATCCCAGGGTTCCGTAAGGGAAAGGTTCCGCGCCAGATGGTTGAGAAGATGTACGGCGCAGAGATTTTCTATGAGGACGCAGCGAATGAGCTGATCCCAAAGGCGTATGGGGAGGCATATGACGAGTGTGAGGAATCCATCGTATCCAGACCTCAGATTGACGTGGTTCAGGCAGAGAAGGGCAAGCCGTTCATCTTTACGGCTACGGTTGCATTAAAGCCGGAGGTAACTCTTGGAGAGTACAAGGGACTTAAGGTTGAGAAGTATGACGTAGACGTGACAGAGGACGAGATTGACGCAAAGATTAAGGAAGAAGCGCAGAAGAATGCAAGACAGGTTACGGTAGAGGATCGTCCGGTGCAGAACGGGGATGAAGTCATTCTTGATTATGAAGGCTTTGTAGACGGAGTTGCCTTCGAGGGCGGAAAGGGCGAGAACTATCCGCTGGAGATTGGTTCAGGCTCATTTATCCCTGGTTTTGAAGAACAGTTAATCGGCGTTAATGCCGGAACGGATGTGGAGGTGAAGGTGACCTTCCCTGAGGAGTACCATGCAGAGGAATTACAGGGCAAGGAGGCTGTGTTCCAGTGTAAAGTACATGAGATTAAGGCTAAGGAGATTCCTGAGATTGACGACGAGTTCGCGTCTGAGGTATCTGAGTTTGATACCCTTGCCGAGTACAGGGAGGATCTTAAGAAGACCATAGCCGAGAAGAAGGAGGCTGAGGGCAAGGAGAAGCAGGAGGACGAAGCGGTTGAGCAGGCTGTGAAGAACGCGCAGTATGAGCTTCCGGAGGCCATGATTGAGACTCAGGTATCACAGATGGCGGAGGATTTCGCACGTAGAATCAAGAGCCAGGGACTTACCATGGAGCAGTATTTCCAGTTCACCGGTTTATCCGCCGAGAAGCTTTTGGAGGATATGAGACCTCAGGCGGTAAAGAGTATTGAGACACGTCTGGTATTAGAAGCCATCGTGAAGGCAGAGAATATTGAAGTCAGCGACGAGAAATTCGACGAGGAGGTTCAGAAGATGGCCGAGATGTACCGGATGGATGCGGATAAGATGAAAGAGACCATGGGTGACAGAGAGAAAGAGCGTATGAAGGAGGATATCGCGGTTCAGGAGGCGATTACCTTCCTTGTGGAGAATGCCCAAGCAGAATAAGCGCTGTCACGAATAAGGAGGCAGATACATGAGTTTAGTACCTTATGTCATTGAACAGACAAGCCGTGGGGAGCGTTCCTACGACATCTATTCAAGATTACTGAAAGACAGGATCATTTTTCTTGGAGAGGAAGTGTCCGACGTATCGGCAAGCGTTGTTGTTGCTCAGCTATTGTTCTTAGAGGCAGAGGATCCGGAGAAGGATATCCATCTGTATATCAATAGTCCGGGAGGCTCTGTGACGGCGGGTCTTGCCATCTATGACACAATGCAGTATATCAAGTGTGATATAGAGACCATCTGTATCGGTATGGCGGCGAGTATGGGTTCCTTCCTGCTGGCAGGGGGAACGAAGGGAAAGAGACTGGCTCTGCCCAATGCTGAGATCATGATCCATCAACCGTCAGGAGGAGCGCGGGGGCAGGCAACAGAGATTGAGATTGCCGCAAAGCATATTTTGCGTACCCGCGAGAGATTGAATCGAATATTATCAGAGAATACGGGACAGCCGATAGAGGTGATCAGTGAGGATACGGATCGCGATAACTTTATGTCGGCAGAGGAAGCAAAGGCGTACGGGCTGATCGACGAAGTGATCAAGAACCGTTAGTTTAGAGTATGTCCCTTAGACGAGGTGAGAGAATGGTAGGAAGGAACGATGATCAAGTCAGGTGTTCGTTCTGCAATAAGACACAGAATCAGGTGCGCAAGCTGATTGCAGGGCCTAACGGGGCTTATATCTGTGATGAGTGTATCGACGTCTGTACCGAGATTCTGGAGGAGGAATTTGAATTTGGCGACGAACGGCAGTGGAATCCGTTTTCGGATATTAATCTGCTGAAGCCGGAGGAGATCAAAGAGTTTCTGGATGAGTATGTAATCGGCCAGGACGAGGCAAAGAAGGTTTTGTCGGTTGCCGTGTACAATCACTATAAGAGGATCATGGCAGGAAGGGACTTAGGAGTAGAGCTTGGAAAGAGCAATATTCTGATGCTCGGACCGACAGGGTGCGGCAAGACTCTGCTTGCACAGACCCTTGCCCGTATCTTAGGCGTTCCCTTTGCAATCGCTGACGCGACGGCTCTTACGGAAGCCGGATACGTAGGGGAGGATGTGGAGAACATTCTTCTGAAGATTATTCAGGCCGCCGACGGGGATATCGACAGAGCAGAGTATGGCATTATCTATATTGACGAGATTGACAAGATAACGAGGAAGTCGGAGAATCCGTCTATCACGCGGGACGTGTCCGGCGAGGGTGTACAGCAGGCGCTTCTTAAGATCGTGGAGGGTACGATTGCCAACGTACCGCCTCAGGGCGGCAGGAAGCATCCCCATCAGGAGTTAATCCAGATTGATACCACGAATATTTTGTTTATCTGCGGCGGTGCGTTTGAAGGAATTGACAAGATTATCGAGAAGCGGATTGACCGTAAGTCTATCGGCTTCAATGTGGAGATCGGCGACAAGCATGAGAATGACGTTGACAGGCTGTTAAGCCAGGTGCTTCCCCAGGATCTTGTGAAGTTTGGACTAATTCCTGAGCTGGTAGGCCGCGTGCCTGTTACCGTAGCGTTGGAGATGTTAAACGAGGAGGCTTTAATCAGGATTCTGACAGAGCCGAAGAATGCCATTGTAAAGCAGTACCAGAAGATGCTTGAGCTTGACGGCGTTGATTTGACCTTTGACGAGGAGGCATTGAAGGCGGTTGCCCAGACCTCTTTAAAGAGAAAGACGGGCGCCAGGGGCTTGCGGGCCATCATGGAGAATATCATGATGGATATCATGTACAAGGCACCGTCGGATGATTCGCTGAAGGCGTGCAGGATTACGGCGGATGCTGTAAAGGGAATCGGAAAGCCCCAGTGCGAGCGCATTTCAGTCAGGTCTGAGAGTGCATAGAAAGTATAGATATAAGAAAGAATAAGAGGCGGGCGGGTATTTTTTGCCCGCCGTAAGCGGAGAATCTCGCAAGCGGGATTCTTTTTCTTAATACATGAATGTTTTTTAGCTTCATTCTTAGAGGAGAATTGTTTATGAACAGAGAGACGATGAGTCTGCCAATGGTGACTTTAAGAGGGATTACTATCCTGCCGGAGATGGTCCGCCACTTTGACGTCAGCCGTCCCAGGTCGGTGAAAGCCATTGAGGAGGTTGTGGAGGGGAATCAGAAGATTTTCCTGACTGCGCAGAAGGACGGCGACGTGGAAAATCCAGAGCTTTGTGATATGTACCGGACAGGATGCGTGGCGACGGTACGACAGATCATTAAGCTACCGAGGAAGGTGAGCCGCGTCCTGATTACAGGTGAGGAACGGGCATATATCAATACCATTGAGTTTGACGAGCCTTATCTTCGCGCAAATATCACTGTGATACCGGATACAGATATTGATACCGTCGAGGACACACCTAATATGGAGGCAATGCTTAGGGGGCTTAAGGACATTTTCAAAGAATACATGTCAAAGAATCCCAAGGTATCCAAGGAGCTTGCAGCCCAGATGGAGAATATCGGCGTGCTGAAGAAGCTGGTGGATGTGATTGCGGCTAACGTGCCTTTTTCCTACACGGACGCACAGCAGCTTTTGGAGGAGACAGACCTGGTTAAGCGTTACGAGCTGCTTTCCTTTAAGCTGATGAATGAGATTCAGATCATGAATGTGAAGGATGAGCTTCAGGCTAAGGTCAAGAAGCGGGTGGACAAAAACCAGAGGGAGTACATTCTTCGTGAGGAGGCCAAGCTGATAAGGGAAGAACTTGGGGATGACAGCACCCTGTCAGACGGGGAGGAATTCCAGCAGAAGACGGATGAGCTTGAGGCGCCGGAGGAGGTAAAGAAGAAACTGAAAAAGGAGATACGCAGATTCCAGAATACCCTGGGCAGCCAGGCGGAAAACGGCGTGATCCGGACTTATATCGAGACTATGCTTGAGATGCCCTGGGACAAGGTGTGCGAGGAATCCGAGGACATTGAGTCGGCCAAGAAGATATTAGAGGAGGACCACTACGGACTTGAGAAGGTCAAGGAGAGGGTGTTGGAGTTCCTTGCCGTCAGGACACTGACCAAGAAGGGGAACACGCCTATCCTCTGTCTCGTGGGACCTCCGGGAACCGGAAAGACCTCTATCGCCAAGTCTCTTGCCAGGGCGCTTAATAAGCCCTATGTGCGCATTTCCCTGGGAGGCGTGCGGGACGAGGCCGAGATTCGTGGACACAGAAAGACCTACGTAGGCGCAATGCCGGGAAGGATTGCTAACGGCTTAAGGCAGGCGGAGGTGAAGAATCCGCTGATGCTGTTGGACGAGATTGACAAGGTCAGCAACGACTACAAGGGGGACACCTTCTCTGCGCTTCTGGAGGTGCTGGACAGTGAGCAGAACAGGAAGTTCCGCGACCATTATCTTGAGGTGCCTATGGATTTGTCGGAGGTGCTGTTCGTCACCACGGCCAATACCCTCCAGCCAATCCCAAGACCCCTCCTGGACCGTATGGAGGTGATTGAGGTCACCAGCTACACGGAGAATGAGAAGCTGCACATCGCTAACGAGCACCTGATTCCCAAGCAGCTAGAGAAGCATGGGCTGAAACCAGAGCAGTTGAGCATCAGCAAGAAGGCGCTGTGGAGGATGGCGCGCAACTATACCAAGGAGGCGGGCGTGCGCCAGTTGGAAAGAAAAATCGGGGACATTTGCCGCAAGGCCGCAAGAGAGATTTTGGAGATGAAGAAGGAGTCCATCCGCGTGACAGAGCGCAATCTCGCCCATTATCTGGGAAAAGAATTATATATTTACCAGATGGCAAATGAATCGGATGAGGTGGGAATTGTCCGCGGGCTGGCATGGACTAGCGTAGGCGGGGACACCCTTCAGATTGAGGTGAATATTATGCCGGGAGAGGGCGAGGTGCTTTTGACCGGCCAGATGGGAGACGTGATGAAGGAGTCTGCCAGAACAGGAATCAGCTATATCCGTTCCGTCAGCAAAGAGCACAAGATAGACGAAAATTTCTTTAAAGAGCATGACATACACATCCATATACCGGAGGGCGCGGTTCCAAAGGACGGCCCCTCGGCGGGAATCACCATGGCCACGGCTATGATGTCAGCCATCACGGGAAGGAAGGCCAGGGCGGATATTGCCATGACCGGAGAGATTACCTTAAGGGGAAGGGTGCTTCCCATCGGAGGCTTGAAGGAGAAGCTGTTGGCTGCAAAGAATGCAGGCATTAAGATGGTTATTATCCCTAAGGAAAATGTATCCGACGTAGACGAGCTGTCAAATGAGATTACCAGAGGGCTTAAGATTGTTCCGGTGTCCCGCATGGACGAGGTGTTAAAACATGCGCTGTCCGGACGGGGCAAGGCGGCGAAGCCTAAGAAGTAATGAGGGAAGCATATGATTATAAAAAATGTAGATTTGGAGACAGTGTGCGGAATCACCAGCAGGCTGCCGGAGAATACGCTGCCGGAGATTGCTTTTGCGGGCAAATCAAACGTAGGGAAATCGTCTCTTATTAACGCGCTGATGAACCGGAAATCCTACGCCCGTATTTCCGCCACGCCGGGGAAGACACAGACCATTAATTTTTACAATATCAACCAGGAGTTCTACCTGGTTGACCTTCCCGGATACGGGTATGCCAAGGTGTCTGAGCAGGAGAAGCAGAAATGGGGGCGGATGATTGAAAGGTACCTGCATGGCTCGAAGCAGCTTCGGGCCGTGTTCCTTTTGATTGACATCCGGCATGACCCGTCGGCAAATGATAAGATGATGTATGACTGGATTGTGGCTCAGGGATATCAGCCGATTATCATTGCCACCAAGCTTGATAAGATTAAGAGAAGCCAGAAGGATAAGCAGGTCAAGGCAATCCGCCAGGGCCTGGGGCTGCCGGCAAAAACGACGGTTATCCCCTTTTCCTCGGTTACGAAGCAGGGAAGGGACGAGCTTTGGGAGTTGGCAGAGAAGGAATATCTGAAGTAGGGGATATTTCGTTAAAAAGAGGTGAATAATAGGTGGAGATGAATTTTAAAGAACAGATGCAGGATACCCGTCCTTACTGGAAGGTGGCGGTAAGTCTTACGTTCAGTCTGGTCGGGACGGTCTTGTGCCTTTATTTTGGATATAAGCTGCTTGGTTTCTTTATGCCCTTTGTGATTGGATGGGTGATTGCGTCCATCGCAAGCCCTGTGGTGAACTGGCTTGAGAAGCGGTTAAAGCTCGTCAAGAAGTGGGGCTCTGCGCTGATTATTATTGGTGTTCTGGGTATGGTGGGGCTTTTAATCTATCTGCTTGCCAGTACCATCAGCCGTGAGGTTGTAAGCCTGGTGCAGAATATGCCGGACATGTACCAGGACCTGGAATCAGGGATGGAGACCATCGGGGAGAGCTTGAACGGTATCTTTAAGCTGCTTCCGGTGGGTGTGCAGGAGGGCTGGCATACCATGATGGACAATCTGGAGAAGACCATGGGGGACATTATCGGAAAGCTCAGCGAACCGACGGTGTCCGCGGCGGGAAGATTTGCCAAGGGAATCCCGTCTGCCCTGATTGCCACCATCGTGACATTCATCTCAGCCTATTTTTTTATTGCAGAGCGTGAGGACGTACTCCTGTGGGCGAAGCGGATTGCCCCCAACGCCCTGGTGAGCCGCATGACCATGGTGATGGATAACCTCAAATACGCAGTGGGAGGATATTTTAAGGCGCAGCTTAAGATTATGGTAGTGGTATATATCCTGCTGCTGGCTGGATTTCTGGTACTTAGGATTCATTTTGCTTTTCTGCTTGCTTTTTTGATTGCCTTTCTGGACTTCCTGCCCTTCTTTGGAACGGGTACGGCTCTGATTCCCTGGGCGGTCTATAAGTTTATGATGGGAAATTATAAGATGGTTTTTGGGCTTCTTATATTGTACGGCGTTACCCAGTTGGTGCGTCAGTTGGTTCAGCCTAAGCTTGTGGGGGACAGTATGGGGTTAAAGCCTCTGGTGACGCTGGTGCTTTTGTATGCCGGATATAAGGCGGGCGGAGTGTTTGCAATGATTTTTGCCGTTCCGGTGGGGTTGATTGTGATTAACCTCTATAAGGCAGGAGCCTTTGATTATATTCTGGATGATGCAAAGATATTGGTGGAGGGTATACTGAGCCTGCGGAATTGAGAAATAAGAGGATGGGAGACAGGAGTATGGACGAGATAATAAAAGAATTTAGAGAAGACCTTGCGCAGTTTCGTGAGATGACAGATAAGTTCTATGCAAAAGAAGTAAGCGTAAAGGAGTACAAAGGATTTTCCGGCGGCTTCGGAAGCTATGCCCAGAGGGGCGGAGAGGCCAGTATGTTAAGGCTTCGTCTGCCGGGCGGACGGATTAATAAGGAGAAGCTAAAGTTTATTGTTGACGCAATACAGGAATATGGGATTGAGAAGGTACACTTTACCACCTGCCAGACTGTACAACTCCACGATCTCAGTGCGAAAGTCGCCTGTGAAATTATGGAGAAAGCCTTTGAGGTGGGAATCATCACCAGGGGAGGAGGCGGGGACTTTCCCAGAAATGTTATGGTATCCCCTTTATCCGGCGTGGAGAAGGGAGAATATTTTGACGTGATGCCCTATGCGCTTGCGGTTTCCGATTATCTCCTTGGCCTGATTAAGACGGTGAAGCTTCCGAGAAAACTTAAGGTGTGCTTCTCTAATTCGCCTGCAAATGAGCCTCATGCAACCTTCCGTGACCTGGGATTTGTGGCAAAGCCGGAGGGAACCTTTGACGTGTACAGCGCCGGAGGCTTGGGAAACAATCCGCGTATGGGCGTTAAGGTTGCAGAGCAGATTTCACCTTCGGAGGTGCTGTACTATGTGAAGGCCATGGTTGAGACCTTCGTTGCCCATGGAAATTATGAGAGCCGGGCAAAGGCGAGAACCCGATATATGCAGGAAAGCCTTGGCGTGGACGGATATAAGAAGGCATATCTTGAAAAGCTTGAGAAGGTAAAGGCAGGGGAGGATTTAACTCTCCATGTATGTCCCTGTCCGGTTACAAAGACCGGCAGAGGGGATGAAGCGGCCAGGGAGTTTGGTAAGATAGGAGACAGGGTGATTCCCCAGAAGCAGGAGGGACTCTATGCCGTGGCCTACCACCCAATCGGCGGTGTGCCTCAGGCGTTGAAATTTGCCGAGATTTACGAGGCGGTCAAGGATATGGAGGAGGTCGAGCTTCGACTGGCGCCGGACGAGACGATTTATTTTATCAACCTGAATGCAGACGAGGTAAAGAAGGCGTTTTCCATTACTGACGACGGTGCAGAGAATCTTTTCGAGACTTCTGTTGCCTGTATCGGCGCAGCCATCTGCCAGGTGGGGCTTCGTGATTCCCAGGGAGTTCTTCGGCAGCTCATTGATGAGATGAGGAGGTATCATTTTGCAGACGGAGTTCTGCCCAGAATCCATATCTCCGGATGTACGTCCTCCTGCGGAACCCATCAGATCGGCACTCTTGGTTTTCACGGGGGTGTGAAGCGGGTCAATAACGTGGTTGAGCCGGCGTTTACCGTCCATGTAGGCGGCTCTGACAGGGAGGGAGAGGAACGCTTCGGCCAGCAGTTGGGCGTAATGCTGGAAAAAGACCTTCCCGCGTTTTTTGCAGAGCTTGGACAGAAGGTCCAGGAGGAGAACACCACCTATGACGCGTGGTATGCAAAAGAGCCAGAAAGGCTTAAACAGATTGCAGAGAAATATTTTGTTTAAATAATCTTGTAAAAGTTTTGATATTTTATGTCGGATGTAGTATAATGACCGTATACGCGAGAAATTCTGTGTCAGTTGACGGAAGAACTGTAATTATACTATATTTAAGAGGAGGAACACATTCTGATGAAATGTCCAATATGCGGTCAGGAATTAAAGCCGGGGAAAAAGGATCCGAATTATCTCTTATGCTATAACTGTAAGAAGAAGTTTAAGGTTCCCCAGAAGAAGATAGAGAAAAGCAGAGACGAGGATGAGGAGGAACAGACTTATTCCAACATACCTCCAAAGAAGGTCCGCAAGAAGCGGGAAGAAGAAATGCGCAAGGCGTATGACGAGATGCTTTCTGTGGGCGACGGAAAGGGAAAGAAGAAGCAGACTCCAAAGCCCAAGCGCAAGGAAGAAATCGACGACGATTATGATTATGATGACAACGATGATTATGACGATGATGACGATTACTATGACGATGATGAGAAGATGTCCAAGCTTCCGATTATCATTCTTGCCATTGCCATTGTGATTGTTGCGGCTTTGATTGTATTTGTACTGTTGAAGTAGGCGGGGGAAGGCTGCCCTTTTGGAAGGGAAGGCATGACCTGTTTATATGAAGGATTTGCATGGGCGGCGGCGCTTTTGGCGTGCCGCCCTTTTGCCGCTTGACAAAAGGGGGCGCCTGTGTTATCATCTGTACTCAACTGGAATTTGTACTGCAAATGAAGTTAGGAGTTATGATTATGAATATTGAACATTTGACTAGAAATGGAATTAATCTTGCAGTTGTTTCCAGTGACGAGACGGTGATTACTGATACACAGTCAGCTTTAGACCTGGCAATGACCGTTAAGTATGAGACAAATGCAGAAAACATAGTAATAGATAAGAATATTATTTGCGAGGAGTTCTTCATCCTTAGTACAGGCATAGCGGGTGAGATTCTTCAGAAGTTTATTAATTATCATGTGAAGGTCGCTGTTTATGGGGACTATTCACATTATACCAGTAAGCCTCTTAAGGACTTTATCTATGAGTCGAATAACGGGAAAGACTTCTTCTTCGTATCAACGAAGGATGAGGCGATACAAAAACTGGCAGAGACATAATAACAAGAAAGTACAAATTCCGGTTTTACTCAATAAAAAATGGAAACATAAAAAGGATTTTTTAGATGAACAAGATAGATTTAAAAGGACTTGTATTAAGGGTTTTTATTCCTACAACTGCCTTGAGCTTAAGTTATCTGCTGATTGGTAATGTTTGCAGAACTATTCCGCATTTACTTTTGTTTTGCATTTTGGCGACTATTATATTGGTACCGATTGAGCTAGGAGTAATTCTGTCTGCTAGTAAAAAGGAGAATGGTGATTATTCTTTTAAAAGTGCATTTGTGGGACAAGAAAAAATGCCATTGTGGAAGATTGTAATAATCGCATTTGCTTTCTTTGGCGTAGCAGGACTATTGTCGGCGTTTGTCGCTCCTATAGAAAATCAGTTTTGGGCTGAAACGAGAACAGAATTACTTCGTTATTTGCCTACGGGTTTTGATTGGACAAATATGGAATATATGAAAACATTTTCAAAGCCAATATTGATTATAACCTGTATTTATTATGGTATTTTTAATGTATTGATTGGACCTGTAACGGAAGAATTATATTTTAGAGGATATCTTTCCGCACATTATAAAAACCAAGGAAGGTTTGCTCCAATACTGATATCTGTTTTGTTTTCACTTTATCATTTTTGGTTACCATTCAATAATGTATTTCGCATATTAGTATTTACTCCAGTCTTTTATATAGCCTACAAGAAAAAGAATATATACATAAGCATATGGTTTCATTGCATATGCAATCTGTTATCAGTAGTTAATTTTGTATTGGAGATATTGTGAAAAACTCCAGTTTTTTAGACAGTGAGGCTGCACAATCTGCGATGGGGAGGAATTAACATGCAGAAAAAGATAAGTGAAGATAAGTTAAAGGCTGAAAGGAAGGCATTTTCCGGCGAAGGCCCGGTCAGCGACCTGAAGGAGATACCGGGCATTGGCGCGAAGATGGCGCAGCACATGCATAATATCGGCATTCAGTG
>ERZ808044.452-NODE-452-length-44375-cov-13.206262_pt1 | contig 44375 bp, 41 predicted proteins | sample MGYA00380195_ERZ808044 | MGnify/ENA primary metagenome ERZ808044 (study PRJEB31490, sample SAMN06133423) | mouse gut metagenome | isolation source: Z7_2 | host: mice | place: China: Chengdu | collected 2015-05 ...
CCTGCAAAATTAGGCAGGGATTTTATGCGCTTTTTAGCCTTTTCAATAGTTCGATATAAAGTAGCACAACGAGTTAATTTAAATACTTACTTTTAGTCCTCACAGGGTGCAAAAAACGCAATCGCAATACCTCCCGGCCCCACATGGGTTCCGATGGTTCCACCAACGGTAGCAATGGGCAGATTCCCGGAGGGCATCTCTCCCATATGCGCAATCCAGAGGGCTTCGCTGTCCTTGATATATTTTTGAATCAAAGCGTCGCTTAATCCGGTATAGCCAAGGAAAAAGGGCTTTTCAAAATCAATCCCCCCGGCTTTTCTGATATGCTCTGCCAGAAGATTGTTGCCCTGTTTGGAGCCTCTTGCTTTTCCCAGCATGGCCACCTCTCCGTCCACAATGCCAATGACAGGCTTGATGGACAATACGCTGCCTGCCAGAGCCGCGGTTTTGGAAATGCGGCCGCCCTTTTTCAGATATTCCAGAGTATCTAACAGGGCGATGAGCTGGATGCGTTTCTTAGCCCTGTTCAGTTCCTCCACAATGCTTTCGGCGCTTTGCCCGGTATCCTTAAGGCGCAGGGCATATTCGATCAGAGCCCTCTCTCCCACGGTGACATTTTCACTGTCCACCACAAAAACCTTTCCCTCAAATTCCTCCGCCGCGACGCAGGCGCTCTGGTAAGTGCCGGAGAGCTTGCCGGACATGGTGATGACTATGGCGCAGTCGCCGTTTTCCGTCGCTTTTTGGATGGCCTGCGTAAAGGCGAAAGGGGAAATCTGGCTGGTGGTAGGCAGATCGTCGCATTCGATCAGCCGTTCAAAAAATTCCTGATGGGTGAGCGTTACGCCGTCAAGAAATTCCGTTTCTCCAAAGGTAATGGTCATGGGAATGACGGTTACATCCCCGCGCTCAGGGTTTACAATGTCCGACGCAGAGTCGGTGATAATCTGGATATTCATAGGGTTCTCCTTTTTAAATGAGGTTGACTTTCAAAGCGTGCTTTCCGTTTTTTTCAGTATATATGTTTTGAAGGAGCATGTAAAGAAGATGCCGACATTACTTTTATTCGTTCCGAAAAGATTGTCAACCTCCTTCAATTGTGATAGGATGACATAGTATGGAAAGGAAAGAGTCAAAATGAAAGAAAAAAAGCTGATAAACAGAATCCTGTATGAAATCCTGGACTGGTCGAAGGTGATTTTAATAGCCCTTGTCCTGGCTTTTGTGGTCAGCCATACATTGATTGCCAATGCCCAGGTGCCGACGGGCTCCATGGAAACCACCATCATGAAAGGGAGCCGGATCATCATCAATCGGCTGGCCTATTTGGGCGAGGCTCCCAGGCGGGGAGATATCATTGCCTTTTATTTCCCGGATGATGGAAAATCCATGTATTTAAAGAGGATTATCGGTCTGCCGGGAGAAAAGATCGAGGGGATTGACGGCATGATCTATATCGATGATGAACCGCTGAGCGAAGATTATATCCGGGAGGAGATCAATGAGGATTTTGGCCCCTATGTGGTGCCGGAGGATTCCTGGTTCGTTATGGGAGATAACAGGAATAATTCCCTTGACTCCAGATACTGGAATGATAAATTTGTTGAGAAGGATGAGATTGTGGGCAGGGCGGAAATCGAATATTTTCCTGAGTTTAAACGATTTTGAAAGGAGTCTTTTGAGAGATTTTCTTTACGAACCGATTTCTTAATGTTACAATACATATGGGAAACATTTACCTTATAAAAAATATTCATGCGCCGCAAAGCGTCGCATCACCACGGCCTGAAGGCCGCAGAAAGGAATATATTATGAAAGAAAAATGGGAAGAATTTAAAGCGTCACTGACGGATATTGTCATGATGAGCAAAAAGGAGTTTCTGCTTACCACAGCAGTCTGCGTCCTGGGCGGAATCGTGTTTGGTATGCTGGTTTCACCGAGGAAATCCACGACCATTGGCAGCAACAACGGAAACAACAGCGGCAACGGAAACCGGGGAAACGGTATAGGCGATAAGAAGGACGGAGATAAAACCGACAAAGGACAGGATAAGATTGCAGACTGGCAGGAAGTAGAAGAGAAGGAGCTGGAAAACGCATGAAGATTACATTAAAGGACGGGGCTGTAAAAGAGTATGACAGCCCTAAGAGTGTTTATGAGATAGCGAAAGATTTGAGCGAGGGACTGGCAAGAGCCGCCTGCGCCGGAGAGGTAAACGGCCGGGTAGTGGATCTGCGAACGGTTGTGGAGGAGGATTGCAGCTTAAATATCCTCACCGCCAATGACCCGGAAGGACTGAGGGTGGTAAGGCATACCTGTTCCCATGTGCTGGCAGAGGCCGTGAAACGGGTATTCCCGCAGGCGAAGCTGGCAATCGGCCCGGCAATTGATAACGGTTATTACTATGATTTTGAACATGAACCCTTTTCCAGAGAGGATTTGGATAAGCTGGAAGCTGAGATGAAGAAGATCATCAAGGAAGGGCATTCATTAGAGCGCTTTACCCTGCCCAGGGAGGAAGCCCTGAAGCTGATGGAGGAAAAAGGCGAGCCTTATAAGGTGGAGCTGATCCGGGATTTGCCCGAGGATGCGGAAATTTCTTTTTATGACCAGGGAGGATTTACTGACCTGTGTGCAGGCCCTCATCTGATGAGCACGAAAGGAATTAAAGCCTTTAAGCTGACTTCTTCTTCCGGCGCCTACTGGAGAGGAAAATCTGAGAATGCCATGCTCCAGAGGATTTACGGCACAGCTTTCAACAAAAAGGAAGAGCTGAATGAATACCTGACTTATCTTGAAAATATCAAACTTCGCGATCACAACCGGTTAGGGCGTGAGATGGAGCTGTTCACCACTGTGGATGTGATTGGACAGGGACTTCCTCTGCTGATGCCCAAAGGGGCCAAAATGGTTCAGACCATGCAGCGCTGGATTGAGGATTTGGAGGATAACGAGTGGGGTTATGTGAGGACCAAAACTCCTTTCATGGCTAAGAGCGATCTGTACAAGATTTCCGGACATTGGGATCATTACAAGGAAGGCATGTTTGTGCTGGGGGATGAGGAAAAGGACAAGGAGGTATTTGCCCTTCGTCCCATGACCTGTCCTTTCCAGTATTACGTATATAAGGCAACCCAGCATTCCTACCGGGATCTGCCTCTGCGCTACGGGGAGACTTCCACGCTGTTTCGTAATGAGGATTCCGGTGAGATGCACGGCCTTACCAGGGTGCGCCAGTTTACCATTTCCGAGGGCCATCTGATCATCCGCCCTGACCAGGCGGGGGAAGAACTCAAGAGATGCCTTGACCTGGCAGTGTACTGCCTGACCACCTTAGGACTCCAGGATGAGGTGACTTACCGCCTTTCCAAGTGGGATCCCAATAATAAAGAGAAGTACCTGGGAGATGAGCAGTACTGGGAATCCACCCAGAGCAAGATCAGGGAGATTCTGGTCGATTACGGAGTTCCCTTCACGGAAGCCGACGGGGAAGCTGCCTTTTACGGGCCGAAGATCGATATTCAGGCCAAAAATGTGTATGGCAAGGAAGATACCATGATCACCATTCAGCTTGACTGTGCCATTGCCGAAAATTTCGATATGTATTATATTGACCAGAACGGGGATAAGGTGCGGCCTTATATCATTCACAGAACCTCAATGGGATGCTATGAGAGAACCCTGGCCTGGCTGATCGAGAAATATGAGGGGAAATTCCCCACCTGGCTGTGTCCTGAACAGGTGCGTGTGCTTCCCATTTCCGATAAATATGAGGCGTATGCCCAAAAAGTCAAGGCAGAGCTTAAGAAAAACGGCGTGCTGGCAGAAGTGGACAACCGTTCGGAGAAGATCGGCTTCAAGATCCGGGAGGCAAGGCTTGCAAGACTGCCTTACATGCTGGTTGTGGGACAGCAGGAGGAGGCGGACTCTACTGTGTCTGTGAGAAGCCGCTTTGCGGGTGATGAGGGCGTGAAGCCTTTAGGGGAGTTCATTGACCAGATATGCAAAGAGATCAGGACGAAAGAGATTCGCAGGGAAGAAGTAAAGGAAGAAACAAAGTGAGCAGATAGGAGTGGACATGAAAAGGAAACCTGCATGGGATGAAATCCTGGGGATGCTACTGTTTCTGTCGGCGGCCGGTTTTCTGGCAGTCTCCGTGTTTCTGTGCTTTAATGATGACATATGGTATGACGAACTGTTCACCATGGGACTGGCAGGCCAGTCCTTTGGTGAACTTATTTCTGTTACCGCCAGGGATGTTCATCCGCCGCTTTATTATATTATTGTCAAATTGTTTCTTATGCTGTTTCAGGTATTGGGGGCAGGTTCCGGCGCAGCATCTGCATCCGGTACTTATGCGGCAGCAGGGCTGTTTACACCGGTGGCGGTAGCAAAACTTGTTTCGGTGCTGCCGTTTTCCCTGTGTTTGCTCTATGGGGCAGTGAAGGTGCGCAGACATTTTGGACTGCTTGCCGCCGGTCTTTTTGCATTTCTGATGCTGGCCATGCCGCAGCTCGGCGGATATACGGTAGAGGTGCGGATGTACGGCTACGCCCTGTTTTTTGTTACCGCCGGGATGCTTCACGCCTATGAACTGACACTTGAGGCAGATAAAAAGAGCCGCATCGTCAACTGGACGGCACTATCCCTGTATTCCCTTGCCGCCTGTTATACCCATTATTTTGCCTGTGTGGGGGCCGTGATGATCTATGCATGCCTGCTGTTTGCCTTCCTGAAAGGGAGAAGGCTTCAGGAGGAATGGAAGGCTTTTCTGGCAAGCGGCTTTTTTTGTGCCCTGGGGTATCTGCCCTGGATTTTCGGCGCAGTAGGGCTGCAGGTAGGACAGGTGAAGGAAAATTACTGGATCCAGCCGGTCACCTGGCGGACTTTAGGCGGTTGTGTGAAGTTTCTGTTCCAGCCTGCATTTACCAGTGAAAAGCTCAATGTGATATTGGCGGTGATACTGTTTGTGATTTATGCGGGGCTCTTTGGGGGAGCATTAACAGGGGGGAGAAAAAGAAGTGAGAATTATTTTGTGTCCTGTTGTGTGGGGGTTCTGGCGGGGATTGTGGTTTTTGGATTTGCTGCCTCTCTGCTGATCAGGCCGATTTTTGTATATCGGTACATGCTGCCTGCCATGGGGCTTTTCTGGCTGGCTTTTGCCATACTTTTATCACAGTGGAAAGAGAAGAAGGCTGTGTTTTTTCCCATATTTCTGTTATTTTTGCTGGTGGGATTTAGGAATTACCGCGCTTTTTACGGAGAGGAAATGTGGAAAAGGGTGCAGATGGCAGATGTCCGGGAAGCGCTTTCACAGATAGAAAAGGAAGATGCGGTGGTATTTAATTTTGACCAGACACAGGGAGTGGTTTCCTTCTATCTGCCAAACGAGACTTACCTGTGGTACGGAGAGCCGGAAACACTGATTGTGGAAATGTATCCGCAAAATTACGCTCTGGTGGAGGGAGAGTTTTCGGACGAAGCGGGAATCGATGCTTTGAAAGCTCTTATCAGGGAGCATGAGAGGGTCTGGTTTTGCGGCAGCGGCAATGCCAGGGAGGAGATCATTGAAAAATGGGGAAATTTTGGCATTGAAGCGGAGGAAAAAGCCAGCGTCATGGTGGAGCGGTACTGGTTTAACCTTTATCGGTTAAAAAACACAAAATAAAAAACAGATCTGTTTTGTATAAAACCTGAAAAATAAGCCATACTGATATTGAAAAGCGATTATGAAGGAGGTATGGCAATGGCTGAATTAAGATGTGCGGTGGATAATTGTGCTTATAACAGCAGTAATTGTTGCTGCAAGGGAGACATTATGGTAGGCGGAAAGCGTGCCTGCTGTGAGGATGAAACCTGCTGCGAAAGCTTTACAGAAGCCAAAGGAGATCGTTTTACCAGTGCAATCGAGCACCCCAGTAAGACCATAAGCATCGACTGCGAGGCATCAAACTGTCTCCATAACAGCAATTACAAGTGTACGGCAGACCATGTGGATATCAAAGGATGCGGCGCCTGTGACTGCAGGCAGACTTCCTGCGCTACCTTTGCAGAGAGATAATGATCTGAAGGAATAGATAAAAAGAAGATAAGAGCCGGTGAAGGATGAGGTTTATCTCATGAACCGGCTCTTGTATTTTGTTCCTTTTTGTGATTAAATAAGAACTGGCGGGTTTTCCGTACAAAAAAGCAAGGATATTGATTTTATGAAAAAGAGAATACTGCTTCTTGCATCCCTCGCATTACTTTTGACGGGTTGCGGAGAAAAGGTGATCACAGTGGCCGGAATCTGGTCGGAGGATGGCCAGGAGAGCGAATACATAGAAATGAAGGAATTTCAGATCAAAGAACCAGAGGCGGAAAGCGGCAGGGAAGAAGTAAGCTGCTGCGCTGTGCTGATTCCCGCAGGCTATCACGAATCGGAGGAAATTCCGGGAATGTATATTCATGAGAGAAGCCCTCTTGACTCCTCCAATATATATTATACGGTGTCGGAGGGCAGTGGCGGCGGCAATGTCTCCCAGGAACTGACGAAGGAAAGCTATCAGAAGCTGGTGGAAGAAGCCTATCGGGAGAGCGGACAGGAGATTTCAGTTACAATTGAATCCTTTGAGCGGATTGATATGGAAGGCGTTCCGGGATATAAGGTGTGCAGCACCTGTAAGATTGATGATGATATGATGCAGCAGCTTGCCTATATGATTTTGGGAGAGGACACATACACCATCACTTACAGCCAGATGAATGACGATGAACTGATGGCGGATTTTGAGATCTCCGATGGGGAGATCCGGCTGGTCAGAGAAGAGGAGATGAGCCTGGCGCAGGGAGATAAGCAGAGATAAGAAGCGATATGCCCTGTCAGGCAATAAGAAGAACTAAATCATAAATCGATAAAAATTTGTAAAAATGTAAAAACAGGTATTGACAATTTTAAGTTATGGCTTTATGATTGATGAGTATGCGGTTAATACCAAAAGAAGCAGAGTATTCACTCTCACCCTGTGGCGATTGGGCTTACAGGCGTTTATATTCCAAAAGAGGCTGCAAATATAACTGTGGCTCTGAGTCTGTGCATATGGGGATGCCATTATGCGGAGACAGGGAAGAAAATTGTGAGTGGATAGTGTAAGCTGTCCGCTTTTTTATGCGCAGGGGCGCGTAAGGAAGTTTGCTGCCAGGGCAGCACGCGCCCTGCGCGGCGAGCAGAGGGAAATCTTTCCTGCTCGATTGGGTATTAATGATATTATGTAGGGAGGTTACAGCCATTAGCGATTTATTCATTAACGAACAGATTAGGGACAGAGAAGTACGCGTAATAGGGGAGAACGGGGAACAGCTTGGAATCATGTCATCCCGGGAAGCCCTGCAGAAGGCTGAGGAGGCCGGGGTTGATCTTGTAAAGATCGCGCCAACAGCCAAACCGCCGGTGTGTAAGCTGGTGGACTACGGCAAGTTCAAGTATGAACAGACACGTAAGGAGAAAGAAGCAAAGAAAAAGCAGAGAGTGATTGAAATCAAGGAAATCCGCCTTTCTCCCAACATCGATACCAATGATCTTAATACCAAGGTCAATGCGGCAAGGAAATTCCTTTCCAAAGGAGACAGGGTGAAAATTACCTTAAGATTCCGTGGGCGGGAGATGGCTCATATGGCGAACAGCAAACACATTCTGGATGATTTTGCTCAGGCTCTGTCTGATATATGTGTGGTGGAGAAGCCGCCGAAGGTGGAAGGAAGAAGTATGACTATGTTTTTAACTGAAAAGCGTTAGCCTGCCAGTTAAAATAGAGAGACGGGGAGGGTTTGCCCGTCGGCAGAAAATCAATAATATACAGGAGGAAACAGTTATGCCTAAAATGAAAACCAAAAGTTCTGCTGCAAAGCGTTTTAAAGCTACAGGTACAGGTAAATTAAAGAGAAGCAAAGCTTACAAGAGCCATATCTTAACCAAGAAGTCTCCCAAGAGAAAGAGAAACTTAAGGCAGCCGGCAATCACGGACAAGACCAATGTTAAGAACATGAAAAAGGTGTTGCCTTATTTATAGGAAGTAATTGGCAGAGAATCATGAATCGATAAGGAGGACGTAAGACATGGCAAGAATTAAAGGCGGCATGAATGCCAGAAGAAAACATAACAGAGTATTAAAGCTTGCAAAGGGCTACAGAGGAGCCAGAAGCAAACAGTATAGAGTAGCGAAGCAGTCGGTGATGAGAGCGCTTGCTACTTCTTATGCTGGTCGTAAGGAGAGAAAGCGCCAGTTTAGAAGACTTTGGATTGCGCGTATCAATGCAGCAGCAAGGATGAATGGGTTATCCTACAGCAAGTTTATGCATGGACTTAAGCTTGCAGAGATTGAGATTAACAGAAAGATGCTTGCGGAAATGGCAGTTAACGATGCAGAAGGCTTTAAGGCATTGGCAGAGATTGCTAAGAGCAAGGTTGCATAAAATCGTATTGGAAACGAACAAACGCTGCTTCGCTTTGCGAGCCAGCTTATTGTAATGAGAACGGTATGGCCTGTCATAGACCATGCCGTTTTGAGTTCAATAGGCCCTCTCGCAGCGCAAGTCAGGACTTGATTTAAAGGAGGTTTATGAATATGCTTAGAGAACTAGAACCGGCAAATGTGTTTACTTTTTTCGAGGAAATCTGTCAGATTCCCCACGGTTCGGGGAATACAGAGCAGATCAGTAATTATCTTGCGGAGTTCGCCCAAAAAAGAAATCTGGAATATTATCAGGATGTTCTTGGAAATGTGATTATTATCAAGGAGGCAACACCTGGTTATGAGGAGCATGAGCCGGTGATGCTTCAGGGACACATGGATATGGTGGCAGTGAAGGAACCGGATTGTGCTATAGACATGCAAAAGGATGGACTTAAGCTTGCTGTGGAAGGCGATTGGCTCTCGGCCGAGGGCACTAGCCTAGGAGGAGATGACGGAATTGCTTTGGCCTATGGATTGGCACTTCTTGACGGTACAGAGTATCACCATCCTAGGATCGAGTTGGTATTTACAGTGGATGAGGAGGTGGGGATGGATGGGGCAAGAGCTCTTTCTGTTTCTCCACTGAAAGCGAAGCGATTGATCAATCTGGACTCTGAGGAGGAAGGAATCTTTCTCTCCGGATGTGCCGGAGGGGCAAGGGTGAACATGGTACTTTCCTTTGAGCGAAAGCTAAAGCAGGGGACCTCATATAAAATCAGCGTAAGCGGTTTAAAAGGAGGTCATTCTGGAGGAGAGATACACAAGGAGCGGGGAAATGCCATTTGTATCCTGGGCAGAGCCCTCGCCAGGTTGAGTGAAAAGCTGGATCTTTGTCTCGTTGGGCTTGAAGGAGGAGTTGCAGATAATGCAATACCGATATCTGCTGGCGCTGAACTTCTGGTGACGGGTTATGCAGACCAGGAGGAAGAAAAAAAGTCTCTTTCCTCTGAGGAGTGCCAGAAATTAGTTGCAGAGATCTGTGCAGAGACAAATGCTATGCTAAGAGGAGAGCTTGCGGACAAGGATGGAGATGTAAAGATAGAGGCAGCATTCCAAGATATAAGGAAATTAGAGGTAATGGGAGAGGCGCTCAGCAAAAGAACCATAGACCTGCTGAATTCTCTACCCTATGGAGTACAGGCCATGAGCAGCGCTATGCCAGGGCTGGTGGAAACTTCCTTAAATCCTGGCTTGCTTCGCATGAGTGATGATAAGATTAGAATCGGTATTTCGGTGCGTAGCTCCATCGACAGCGCAAAGGATGCTCTTGTTGGGAAGCTCAAGAGTCTGGCTTATTTGGCAGGTGCCAAAGCAGAGGTGACCGGGGACTATCCCGGTTGGGCTTATCGAAAAATATCACCTCTTCGGGATAAAATGGTAGAAGTGTATAAGGATCTATATCAGAAGGAACCTGTGGTGCAGGCAATTCACGCCGGTGTGGAGTGCGGACTTTTAGCCCATAAGATACCAGGGCTTGACTGTGTGTCAATAGGGCCGGATATGAAGGATATACACACTACCGGAGAGATGCTTAACATTCCTTCAGTGAGGAGAATGTGGGAATATCTCTTAAAGGTATTAGAAGTGTTGTAATTTTTTTCTGCACCACAAAAAGAGAAGAGGAATATCATGAATTTGAACAAGAAAAATCTAAGAAAAATCAGGGGCCTAATCCTTTTTACTGCGTTGATGATATTGGTCCTTATGAAATTTGACTTGCTTTGCAGCATGCTTGTTTTCTTAGTCGGCATCTTAAGACCTTTTATCGTAGGTGGAATGATTGCTTTTGTAATTAATATTCCCATGAACTTTTTTGAAAAGATTTTTTTTGAAAAAGAAAAGCAAAAGGCCAAACCCAATAAGTTTCTTTTGAAAGGCAGCCGTGGTATAAGCCTTACGATGGCTTATCTGACAGTGGTTCTGGTAATTACATTGGTGATTCTTACTGTAATACCACAATTGGCAGGTACGATCAGAGTTCTCGCAAATAAGATCCCTACCTTCTGGGATCAGATGATCAAGCAGCTTGAAGTGATTTTTGCCGCTAATCCTGCATTGATGGAACTGCTTGGCAATTACGAAAGCCTGGAGATTGACTGGAAATCTCTGATTAATACGGTGGTAGGATTTTTGCAAAATGGTGTGGGGAGCATGCTTAATTCCACTTTTTCAGTGGCCAGCAGTATTATCAGCAGTGCAGTCAACTTCTTTATCTCCCTGATTTTTTCTATCTATATTCTGGTTCAGAAGGAAAAACTGGCGAATCAGTTTGATAGGGTGCTAAAGGCCTACAGTAGTCATAAGGTGTACAAAAGCACGCGTAAGGTGCTGGCTCTTTTACATCGAAATTTCAGCAACTTTATCACTGGACAGTGTACGGAGGCAGTGATTTTAGGGCTTATGTTTGTGGTAACTATGACACTTTTTAGATTTGACTATGCGGTGATGATTGGTGTTTTGATTGCATTCACAGCACTGATTCCCATAGTAGGAGCCTTTATTGGTTGCTTGGTGGGAGCCTTTCTGATGCTGGTGGATGATCCGGTGAAAGCCTTCTGGTTTGTTATTTTATTTATTGTACTTCAGCAGGTGGAGGGAAATCTGATTTATCCTCATGTGGTGGGAAATTCTGTAGGACTTCCCTCAATCTGGGTGTTGGCAGCGGTTACGGTAGGTGGTAGTCTTATGGGTGTGTTGGGTATGTTGATCTTTATTCCACTGCTCTCGACGGTTTATGTGTTGCTCCGTGAGGATGTAAACCGGAAAAATCATGAGGAGATAAGACGGGGAGATATCGTTTCACAACCGGAGATGCCATCAGAAAAAACATGAAAATCTATTATAAAGCATTTCACAGCACTAATAATAAAGGAAAAAGGAAATTCCTCTCTCCCAATTTTGGGAAGAGGAATTTTTTTATATAAATACAGCTACTACCATATATAGTATTGAATATTACCATATATTAGGCGATAGTCAAATATAGGTCTAAAGTGGGAAAACTATGATACCGTAAAATTTATTCATAGTATTACAAAAGATAATTTTCGTGAGGGAATTAGTTCATGCGTGATAGTTATGAAGAATTTTTACATAGGTTTGTCCAGTATAGACAACAGCAAAATATGACCCAAGAGGAAATAAGTGCTAGGTTTGGAGTTACACAAAGCCAGTTTAGCAAGATGGAGCTTGGGAAAATAATTGTATCATATAAGTGCCTGCGGGTTTTGATGGAGCTAGGCTGGGATGTAGATTATCTGATTACGGGAAAACAGTCGTCGTTTGGCACATCAGAATTGAGCAGTATAGTAGGGAGGATGGACGAGACAGATAAAAGGGAATTGCTGAGTGCTCTTGCCTGGTTTTTAGAACAGGGAATTGAAAAGAGCGTTGCCAATATAAGCTTTGAAACCAAATGTGAGATAGAAATACTGAAAATGAGGTCAGAAGAAAAATCAACAAGCTCTGTTTTACACGAAATTAGGCAGATATCTCATAAGGCACAGATACCAATGTCAGAGAAATTGGGCGTGAATATTAAAAAGTACCGCATGTTGGAAAAAAAGAAGGTGAACCCCGATGCGGAGCTTTTGCTTCGCATATATGAGGAAACAGGGTGTAAGCCCAGCCTTTTACTTGAAGCCGCTGATATTGAATACAAGATTATTGACGATCTGTGGAATCAGATTATGCCCAAGGTTCAGAAACAGATACTGTCTCTCGTAGAACAGGTGCTTTTGTTTTTGAGAACATAAGAGAGGGAGATTATGAGAAAATCAGTTTTAATTGTTGAGGATAGCAAACCACAATTAGATATGCTTGTGAAGTTGGTGCTTGAGGTGAATCCGGACGTAACGATATATACCGCAGAGAATCCGGATGTGGCTTATGCCAGTGTGATAAAGAGGACAATCGATGTATTTATAGTGGATATCATCTTGGAAACCACAAAGCCAGGAGATATTTCTGGCATCGAGCTTGTCAAAAGGCTTAGAGAGATAGAAAAGTATGTGCTGGCTCCAGTGATTTTTGTAACCTCAATGGAGGATGCCGCTAAATTTGCATACACAGACTTAAATTGTCTAGGTTTCTTGGAAAAACCATTTTCTCCTAATGAAGTGAAAGCACTGGTAAAGAAAGCATTGCATCACACGACGGATAAGAGGAGAAATTCATCTATCTGTTTTGGCAAAGACAGAATTCTATATCCGGTTAAGATTAGCGAAATCCTATACATAGAGAGTACCAAGAAGGTTGTTTATGTCCATAAACGGGATGGTCAGATTCTAGAGTTCCCATATTTAACCTGCCAGAAAATCCTAGACAGAGCGGACACGGACTGCCTGTTCCAATGCGCTAGAGGAACCATCATAAATAAGGATTATGTGGTGAATATAGATATTTCGAACAAATATATCACTTTAGAAGGTGTTTCGGAGAAGATAGAAATTGGAATTTCCTTTAAGAAAAAAGTGTTGGAGGAGTTTTTGGGATGATAGATAGAGTTTGTTTGTTGTTGGAGGCTTTGTCAGTAATAATTTGTTTACATTATTTATATGGGGAGAAATTCAAATTAGATATTTATACAGTGTGTTTTGTCTCTATAGATATAATATTAATGACAATAATAAAGTTTTATGGTTTATCCAAAGTGTATACAGTAATTATATATCCAATTATTATTGTTTATTGTGGAATGAAATTTGGTTTCAAATTGAAGGAATTAGTTATTAATAATGTTTTGTATTTAGTTATAATAGGAGGAATTCAACTTATAATTGCTACATGTTATGGATGGATTTTTAATATAATGTCTTCTAATAAATTAGTTTTAGGAAATAAAGAATTGTTAATAGTAAATAGTGGAGTTCTTATTATAGTATTAGTATTATTACCTAAATTTCGAATTCATCGATTATCGATTTACTTACAGGATAAAGAAAGAATTTTAATATTATTCTTATTTTTTTGTATTTTTATGATTGTGTCCAGCTTGATTAATTATAGAGTGATAGATGGGCTAAATGTATATCAAAGTGTAGTATTGTTTATTGGTATAACTATATTTTGTGCACTTGCTGGTCAATTAGGAAAATATATAATGAAAAGTAAAGAAATGGAAACAGAAATAAAGATGAATAAATTATATTCCGATTCGTTTAATAGCCTTATAGAAGATATTAGATTACGCCAACATGAATTTGATAATCATATTAGTACAATTTATAGTTTACATTATACTTGTGATACTTATAAAAAATTAGTCGATGCTCAAAATAAATATAGTCAAACAGTGATTAAAGAAAATCGTTTTAATAAGCTATTGAAGGGAGGAAATCCTTTACTCATAGGTTTTCTCTATGGTAAATTTGTTGAAATTGAAAAATTGGGAATCACGATTACTTATCAAATCAGTATTAAGGATTTAAATGTAAATATTCCAATTTATAAGTTAGTTGAGATAATCGGAAATTTGATAAAGAATGCGGTGGAGGCTATGAGTAGCGAGTTACAGTCTGAGAAATTGTTATATGTTGCAATCTCCGAGATGAGGGGAGTGTTTGAGATAGAAATTAGAAATCGGAGTAAATTTATTGATTATAATCAAATTGAAGCCTTTTTTAAAAAGGGTTTTAGTAAAAAAGGAAGTAATAGAGGACTAGGATTGTATAATGTTAAAAATATTTGTAATGAATATGCATTAACGATTTTTTGTGAAAATAAGAATATCGATGATGAAAATTGGTTATGTTTTTATATAAGTAATAGAGAAGAAACCATTTAAATTAAAAAATGGTTTCTTCTCTTTACTTTTATTATTTTTTAGGATGTTCATATTCTCCAAAAAAGACTATACTTGGAAGATCGCATGTAAGCCAAACATCCAAAGCCATACAAGCTAACATCAAAGGTTTACTCAGCTTCAACAATTTCTCTTTCATAAGGGTCTCCTTTCTTTATTATTCTTGCAACAATAAGCTGCAGAGTGTGTAATATAATCACCCAAAAAATCACTGTAATATAAGGATTCTCGGGAACTATATACGTAATAACAAGAAAGAAGAAGATGAACAAAAATGCCTGGATCTTTACCCGTTTCACAAGGCCATCCCTAAGAGGGAGGTGCACTGTCGATGTCACCGGCCCCACATAATAATTGCAGAGCATACAAACAAACAAAAGAATTAGTTGAAATACTTTATTTACCGGAATCATCGGCATCACCATGATTGCCAAAAACATATAGGTAAAAGACACTAAAAAGCAGGAAATATATGTCTTGCAGTGCAACCCTCCAGTTGCCGTTCTCAAAAAAATCATCACGGTCACTGCTACCGCATAAATCCCCAACCTATCTTTAAATATAAAACCCATAATCAAAAGCTTGCTTATCTCAGAAGCAAGTGTTTTTGCTATGAACTGAAGCACAGCAACCTGATAATCACTGAATTGGTAATTCTTTTTAAGAAACTCATTCATTAACCATCGCTTCCTTTCTTTTGACAAGTTTATTTTAAGAATTTTTCCTGCCAGTAGGATATTTCTTCACTGAACTATTAGTATCTGCAAACTAATTGTCAAAAAAAGGGAAAATAAGTCGAATAATAGCAAAAAAGTTTAAAATATGACCAATTAAGGGAATTTTTATGGAAATAAGGAAATGCATGCTATAATAAATTTACGCCATATTTTGTGGCAGGAAGATAAATGATGACAAGATTTTGTAGGAGGTGGAGTAATGTCATATGAGGATGTTGGATTGAGAATCCGTAGTTTAAGAGAAGCTAATTGTTACACGAGGGATGCATTTGCAGAAAAAATTCATATTTCGTCGAAGTTTTTGTATGAGATTGAGACAGGTAAAAAAGGCTTTACTGCCGAAATTCTGTTTAGAATTTCCAGGGCATTATGTGTCAGCAATGACTATATATTAAGTGGAAACGAGGGCAGTAAGCTCCCGGATAAGGTGATTGGTATACTGGAAGGTTTCAGTCCCGAACAGATGGAGCACGTACAGGGCATATTAAAACTGGTTCAGGAGATGAGTGCAGGTAAAGCAGTGTAAAAGGGGAAAGGTAAGAGCTGGCGCATGACGATGCGCCGGCTCTTATCAACTGAGCATACCTCCCAACATTCCGCTTCCACAGCAGAGAATGAGCACGGTGAAAAAATTTCCGGCAACCTCTCCCATTCCTCGATTCACGATCAGAGAAATCACGATTAGAATGAGAAAATACAGTCCCCCCAGCAGAAGCCCCCAGAGGAATTTTCGGTTCCCCTCTCTTTTTCCTGCCATGAAACCTGCCAGGAAGGTGACAAGGATGTAGATTCCGATAATACATGCGGACACCACCTTTTCCGTCAGATTAAAGCGGTAGAGCAGAAGGGCAAGGAGCAGCAGAAGCCCGGTGGTGAGCAGATAGGACAGAAGCAGGCATTTTAAGATAAAGGTAAGCCTGTCGCTTAAGTTTAATTTCTTTAACATGGCGGCCTCCCCGTTTAGAAAAAGTTAAAATTTCTTAATTCTTTACTTCAATCATATGTCTGAACTTGACAGAGAATACCCACATATTGTAATATTTCATTTAGCTGTAGATACGGCAAATATAAAAAACAGGGAGTGATTTTAACTTTGGATACCGATGGTGTCATACAATTGTTTTCGTTACTGATTCTGGTGTTGTTGTCTGCTTTTTTTTCCTCGGCGGAGACATCCCTTACCACAGTGAACAGGGTGAGGCTTAAGGCTTTGGCGGATGAGGGAAACAGGCATGCGCAGACGGCTCTGGACATACTTGAGAAATATGGCAAGATGCTGAGCGCGATTTTGATTGGCAACAATATCGTGAATCTGACCGCTTCTTCACTGATGACCATAGTGGCAATGAAGATTGGCCTTTCCGTGGGAGTCGCAACGGGAATTCTGACGGTGGTGATTCTGATTTTCGGGGAAATTGTGCCGAAAAATATGGCAATGGTTTATTCTGAAAAGCTTTCACTTTTTTATGCCGTGCTGATTGGCGGGCTGATGAAAGTAATGACTCCGGTAATTTTTGTAGTGGATAAGCTATCCGGAGGGATTATGGCGCTTTTACATATCGATACCAGTAAAAAAACTGCCATGACAGAGGTGGAACTGCGTACTTATGTGGAGGTCAGCCATGAGGACGGTGTAATCGAATCGGAAGAGAGAGAGATGATCTACAACGTATTCGATTTCAGCGATGCAGTTGCCAAGGATATCATGATTCCCAGAATCGATATGGTTACCGTGAGCGAAGATACCGGATACGAAGAAGTGATGGCGCTGTTCAAGGAGTGTATGTATACCAGGATTCCGGTGTTCCGGGAGGATAAAGATAATATAATCGGGTTGATCAACATTAAGGATTTTATTCTGGTGGAGGACAGAAGCCAGTTTAAGATCAGCAATATTATGCGGCAGGCTTATTATACCTACGAGTTTAAAAAGACGGCGGATCTGCTGATTGAAATGCGGGAGAAGCGTGCGAATGTTTCCTTTGTGCTGAATGAGTACGGCGCTGCGGTAGGTATGATTACCCTGGAAGATCTGCTGGAAGAGATTGTCGGTGAAATCCGTGATGAGTATGACGAGGATGAGGAAGAACTGATCCAGAAGGTAGACGAGCGGACTTATCTGGTGGAGGGCGGCATGAAGCTCAGCGATATCAACGACGAGCTGGGGACAATGCTCGGCTCGGAGGATTATGATTCCATCGGGGGGCTGATCATTGAGCATCTGGACAGGCTTCCTGAGGACGGCGAGGAGATCGTTACAGATCAGGGCGTTACCCTCCAGGTAAAGGGAATCAGCCAGAACAGGATTGTGAAAGTGCTTATGACGCTTCCGGAGAAAAAGTCGGAGGATGAGGCTGAGGATGATTCCGAGTCGGAAGAAACGGTATCTGCGGAACCGCAGGAGGAAGAATAGAAGAAAATATTTTTAAATACTTTTCCAATACGGATTACTATGGTACAATAGATTCTGTTCTATAAGTAAATGTCAAATTAGTTGCCGTTTACTATTTATAATAGGAAGGTTAAAGGAGATAAAGGTATGAAGCGTATTAAAACATTGACAACCAGAGATTTAAAAGAGTCCATGAAAAAGGGCGGATGCGGCGAGTGCCAGACTTCCTGCCAGTCAGCCTGCAAGACCTCCTGCACAGTAGGAAACCAGAGCTGTGAGAAGGTGAAATAAGGCAGGAAATGCGATAGCGTATGTAAGCAGCGGTTCAGGCCGCTGCTTATTATTGCAATAAGCTATTGCAGGCAGTGTCTGTTGCAATAAGTATAGCGTTTGCCGGACAGGTTGCTTCATACTGTATTGAAAGGATTAAGACAGTGATACATCAGTACAAAAACAATGGCTATAACATCGTCCTGGATGTGAACAGCGGCTCCGTCCATGTGGTGGACGATGTGGTATACGATCTGATTCCCCTGGTGGAGGCGGCTCTGGATAAGGGACAGACAGAAGAAGAGATGACAGGCGGGCTGAAGGAGGCTCTGGGAAATCAATATCCCGGGGAGGACATTCAGGAGGCCCTTGCAGAGATTCTGGAACTTAAGGAAGCCGGGATGCTTTATGCCCCTGATATCTATGAAAACTATATCATGGACTTCAAAAAACGGGAGACAGTGGTGAAAGCCCTTTGTCTTCACATTGCCCACGACTGTAATCTGGCCTGTAAATACTGCTTTGCAGAGGAAGGGGAGTATCACGGCAGACGCGCCCTGATGAGCTTTGAGGTGGGGAAAAAGGCTCTGGATTTTCTGGTGAAGAATTCCGGAAACCGGGTGAATCTTGAGGTGGACTTCTTTGGCGGAGAACCCCTTATGAACTGGCAGGTGGTGAAAGATCTGGTGGCCTATGGCCGAAGCCTGGAAGAGCCTTATCATAAGAAGTTCCGCTTTACCCTGACCACCAATGGGATTTTGTTAAATGACGAGATTCTGGAGTTCGCCAACCGGGAAATGGCCAACATCGTGCTGAGCATTGACGGCCGGAAGGAGATCAATGACCTGATGCGTCCCCACAGGGGAGGGCAGGGAAGCTACGACACAATTGTTCCGAAGTTTCTGAAGGTGGCGGAGAGCAGAAATCAGATGAACTACTATGTGAGAGGTACCTTTACCAGGAACAATCTGGACTTCTCCAGGGACGTTGCTCATCTGGCGGATCTGGGCTTTCAGCAGATTTCCGTGGAACCGGTGGTTGCCGCGCCTGAGGAAGAGTACGCCCTCAGGGAAGAGGATATTCCTGCAATTCTTAAGGAGTACGATAAGCTGGCGGCAGAACTTTTAAACAGAAGTAAAGAGGGAAGGGGTGTTAATTTCTTCCACTTTATGATAGACTTAAAAGGCGGGCCTTGCGTGGCTAAAAGGCTCTCCGGATGCGGCTCGGGAACAGAGTACCTGGCCGTGACGCCCTGGGGGGATTTTTACCCCTGCCATCAGTTTGTGGGCAGGGAGGAATTTCTGATGGGAAATGTGGACGAGGGAATTACCAGGATAGATATTCGGGATGAGTTTAAGACCTGTAATGTCTATGCCAAAGAAAAATGCAGAAGCTGTTTTGCAAAGTTCTATTGCAGCGGCGGCTGCGCAGCGAATTCCTATCAGTTCCACGGACACATTAATGACGCCTATGAGCTTGGATGTGAATTACAGAGAAAGCGTATTGAATGTGCAATTATGATAAAAGCGGCTTTGGCCGAAGCAGAAGGAGAAGAGAGCAATGAAAAAGAATAGGGCAATTATCACTTTGCTGGTGTTTTTGCTGTTGCTGGGCGTTTTTGGATATACCGCCGCAGTGGGATTCGGGCCGGACGGCTCAGGCTCAGCATCTAGTATCAATCTGGGACTGGACTTGGAGGGCGGTGTCAGCATCACCTATCAGGTGGTGGGAGAAGGCGATCCCAGCAGTGAGGACATGGCGGATACCATCTACAAGCTGCAGAAGCGTGTGGAAGGCTACAGTACGGAGGCAGTGGTTTATCAGGAGGGAAACGACCGGATCAATATCGAAATTCCCGGGGTATCCGATGCCAATGCTATCCTTGAAGAATTGGGCAAGCCCGGTTCCCTGTATTTTATTGCGGAGCGCGATCCGGAGGGCAATCTGAATTACCAGGCGCTTGGCATGGGAAATGACGGCAAACCCATCTATATGATGAACAAGACGATTGAGGAACTGGAAGAGGACGGTTCCGTGGTGCTGGAGGGTACGGATGTAAAGAATGCCCAGGCGGGTTCTGTCAGCAATGATATGCAGAACAGCGAGTTCGTGGTGGAGCTTTCCATGAATGAGGAAGGGATATCCAAATTTGCAGATGCCACCACTAAGGCATTACAGAATGGGGAATCCATCGGTATTTATTATGACGGCCAGATCATCAGCGCTCCCGGCGTGAATTCTGCCATCACAGACGGACAGGCCCAGATCACAGGAAACTTTACCTATGAGGAAGCTCAGCAGCTTGCTTCCACCATCCGTATCGGCGGACTTAAGCTGGAGCTGGAAGAACTTCACTCCAAGATTGTGGGGGCTCAGCTTGGCGAGGAAGCAATTGCCACCAGTATCAAAGCCGCAGCCGTTGGCTTTGCTATAATCGTGGTATTTATGATCGCGGTTTATTATCTCTCAGGCGCGGCGGCCAGCCTTGCTCTTGCACTTTATGTGGAGCTGATTATTATTCTGCTGGATGCCTTTGAGATTACACTGACTCTGCCCGGTATTGCAGGTATCATCCTTTCCATCGGTATGGCCGTGGATGCCAATGTGATCATCTTTGCGCGTATCAGAGAGGAGATTGCCAAGGGTAAGACTGTGAGGTCTGCCATTGACATTGGGTATAAGAAGGCAACCTCCGCGATTGTGGACGGCAACCTCACCACCCTGATTGCGGCGGCTGTTCTTGGAGTTTTGGGTTCGGGTACCATCAAGGGCTTTGCGGCGACGCTGGCGCTTGGTATCGTTCTCTCCATGTTTACCGCCATGGTGATTACCAAACTGTTGATGAAATCTTTCTATGCCATCGGGCTGCAGAGCCAGAAGCTTTACGGCCAGACCAAAGAGAGAAAGGCAGTGAACTTTACCTCCAGACGAAACCTCTTTTTTGGAATTTCCATTGCAGCCATTCTGGCCGGATTTGTGTTTATGGGAATCAACAAGTCCCGGATCGGCGGCGCGTTAAATTACAGCCTTGAGTTTGTAGGAGGAACCTCCACCAATGTAACCTTTAATGAGGATATGGCGCTGGCGGATATAGATGCAAAGGCTGTGCCCCTGATTGAAGCGATCACCGGGGACGGCAATGTGCAGACCCAGAAGATAGAGGGAACCAATGAGGTGATTTTCAAGACCCGCTCCCTGAATACGGATGAGAGGGAAGCCTTTAAGAGCGCCATGGCAGAGAATTTTGAGGTGGATACGGAGAAGATCACCACCGAAACCATCAGTTCCACCATCAGCAGCGAGATGAAATCCGATGCGGTTGTTGCCGTGATTGTGGCGGCCCTGTGTATGCTGGTATATATCTGGTTTCGGTTTAAGGATATCCGCTTTGGCGCCAGCTCGGTGATTGCCCTGCTTCACGATGTCCTGGTAGTGCTTGCATTCTATGCCATCGTCAGGGTATCCGTGGGAACCACCTTTATTGCCTGTATGCTTACCATTGTGGGTTATTCCATCAACGCAACCATCGTTATCTTTGACCGTATCCGTGAGAACATGCACAATGTGGGAAGAGGCGACGCCAAAAGCGGCGCTTTGGAGGATGTGGTAAACGGAAGTATCACCCAGACTTTGACGAGAAGTATTTTTACGTCGCTGACCACCTTTATCATGGTGGCGGCCCTGTATGTTTTCGGCGTTTCCTCCGTGAAGGAATTTGCGCTTCCCCTTATGGCAGGAATCCTTTGCGGTACTTATTCCTCCATATGCATTACAGGCGCCCTGTGGCTGGTTCTGAGAAAAGTCTTTCCACAGAAAAAAGCATAAAAGATATCGTTAATGAGCAGAAGTTGTGAAAGCGTTCTGAAAGCGGCATATACGAAGAAGTATAGCGCTGCGCCTGGAACGCTTTCTTCTCTGTTTACTGTTATTTCTGGTTGTATTAAAAAAGGGAGGGCATATGGCACGGTGGATGGTAGCAGCCAAGAAGGCGGATTTTGATGAGATTGCCGCGAAATATCATATTTCCCCGGTACTTGCCCGGATTATGAGAAACAGGGATGTGGTTGGGGATGAGGAGATTGAAAAGTATCTTTATGGGGACATAAAGGATCTGCACGATCCGCTGCTGCTTAAGGACTTGAAAAAGGCGGCAGAAATCATTATGGAAAAGATCCGGGGAGGAAAAAAAATCCGTATCATAGGAGACTATGATGTGGACGGGATATGTGCGGCCTACATCCTGCTCATGGGCATCCAGGCTTTGGGAGGAACGGTTGATACGGTGATTCCTCACAGGCAGAAGGACGGTTATGGGTTAAACGAACACTTGATCGAGGCGGCGGGGACAGATGGAATCGATACGATTATCACCTGTGATAATGGGATTGCAGCGTCGCCTCAGATTCAGCTGGCAAAGGATATGGGAATGACAGTGGTGGTGACAGATCATCATGAGGTTCCCTTTGAGGAGGGTACGGCCGGGGACGGCGACAGAGGGCGTGTTTATCTTCTCCCTGAGGCTGATGCAGTGGTGGATCCCAAGCAGCCGGAATGCGGCTATCCTTTTAAGCAGATCTGCGGCGCGGTGGTGGCGATGAAGCTGGTGCAGGTACTTCTTTCTATGAAGGAGCCGGAAGGAGGCAAAAGCAGGCAGGAAATCCTGGATGAAATGCTTACCTTTGGAGCCCTTGCCACAGTCTGTGATGTGATGGAACTGCGGGACGAGAACCGTATTCTTGTAAAAAAGGGACTTGCACTGATGAGAGAGACCAGGAATCCGGGACTCAGGGCCCTGCTCATGGTGAATGGCATTGAGGAGAAGGAGCTGACTCCTTATCATGCAGGATTTATAATCGGCCCCTGCTTAAATGCCACCGGACGGCTGGATACGGCGAAACGCGCGCTGGAATTATTTGACGCTGAGGAGTGGAAGGAAGCGGTTACCATTGCAGGGGATTTGAAGAGCTTAAACGACAGCCGCAAGCAGATGACAGAGGACGGGGTGCTGGAAGCTGTCAGCGTGGTGGAAAACACGGATATTCGCAGAGACCGGGTGCTGGTGATTTATCTCCCCGACTGCCACGAAAGTCTGGCGGGCATCATAGCCGGAAGGATCCGGGAAAAATACGGAAAGCCGGTTTTTGTGCTGACTAAGGGAGAGGAAGGGGTAAAAGGAAGCGGCCGCTCCATTGAAGCCTACAATATGTACGAGGAGATTACGGCCTGTAAGGAGCTTTTCACAAGATACGGCGGACATAAGATGGCGGCGGGACTCTCCATGGCGGGGGAGGAGGTTGTGGAAGTTTTCCGAAGAAAGCTTAATGACAACTGCAGGCTTAAGGAGGAGGACTTTGAGGAGGTGGTACATATTGATGTGCCCATGCCCCTTTCCTATGCAACCATGGAATTTGTCAGGGAACTCTCCCTCCTTGCGCCCTTTGGCACAGGGAATCCCAAGCCCCTGTTTGCAAGGAAGGGAATCAGCCTTATATCAGGAAGAAAACTCGGAAAAAACAGAAATGTGGGGAAATACCGGATTGCCGATGAAGAGGGAAGAAGCTATGAGATGATTTATTTCGGGGACTTGGAGGAGTTTGACTTATTTTTGTCTCAGCGCTTCGGACGGGACACGGCGTCGGCCATCTATGAGGGAGGAATCCGGCCGGGAAGGGCAGTGATCAGTATGGCATACTATCCGGATATCAATTCCTTTGGAGGAAGGGAAACCTTACAGTTCGTCATGCAGTATTATTGTTAGCATAAGGACAGCACAGAAATGGGGGGCAGATATGATAGCAACAGTAACACTTAATCCGGCGGTGGACAAGACCTACACCTGTACAAGAATTCTTCCCGGTCAGGTGAACCGGATGGACAGCGTGAAAAATCTGGCGGGAGGAAAGGGCGTTAATGTGGCCAAAGTGCTCAGGCAGTACGGCTACCCGGTGAGAACACTGGGGTTTTTGGGAGGATATTTTGGAAGATTGATTGAGGATCATGTGAGACTGATCGGGGCAGAAAGCCTCTTTACCCCTGTGGAAGGGGAGACCCGATGCAGTGTAAACATTCTCTCTCAGGATGGGTACGTGACAGAACTGTTAGAGCCGGGGCCGGAGGTTAGCCAGGAGGAAATTGCCCGGTTTATGGGTGATTTTGAGAGAGGGATTTCAGACTGTGAGCTGGTGATCCTCTCAGGCAGCGTGCCAAGAAGCGTCCCGGCAGGGATTTATGCAGAACTGACCCAGAGGGCGAAGGCGGAAAAGAAAAAAGTGCTTCTTGATACCAGCGGAGCTTTTTTGAAGGAAAGTGTGGGAGCAGCTCCATTTATGATCAAGCCAAACCTGAAAGAACTAGAATTTTTGACAGATAGAAGACTCCGGGAGCTTGACGATATTATGGAGGCAGCCCTTTTGGTACATGGATGGGGTGTTTCTCATGTGTTGGTCTCTATGGGAAGAAAGGGGATTTTGTATATAAAAGAAGGAGAAATCCTGCGTGCTAAGGCGCCAGAGGTGCGGACGGTGAATACGGTAGGCTGTGGAGACTGCGTGGTGGCTGCTTTTGCCATGGGCTACTTGCAGAAAATGGATAGCAGGGAGCTTCTTGCATATTGTGCGGCCATATCGGCAGCCAACGCCATGACGATGGAAAACGGTGTTATTCCTATAGAGCTTGCCAGAGAGCTTGCGGAAAAAGTGGAAATAGAGAACTACAGTTTACGACTGGGGTAAAAAAGTGTTTGTTGCGCCCAAATGCTTTTAATACATCGTCGGGTATCCAAACAACGGATGTCAGGCTTCGCCAGCCATCCTTATGTTAACAAACGCCGTCACGCTCCGCGAGTCGGCTTATTGTAATAGAAATGCAAAAGCCTCCGGGGATGCCGGAGGCTTTCACATTCTTATGAGGGGGGAGATAGTGAGTTGTTCAACTATCTTGATTAATATCATAAAAGAAAATTGTGTATAAAATGTGTCCGATTTATGATAAAAGTCTTAAAACCTCTAAATAAAAAATTAAGCACAACAAAAAAATTTAGAAACATATAGTATCAATCAGAAGAGGGTTTCCTAAGTAATTGAAAAAAAAACGCAATCGTGTTATCTTATTATAAGAGAAATTCTCTGGGAAATTCCCTGGAAATTTTTCCTGAGAATTCCTGATAATCGCATTGTAGTGCCGTTTCCTGAGGGCGGCAGGGAGGAGTATTATGAGATGTAGAGAATTGCTGAACGGATTTGAGTGGGAATGTATGAGGGGAACTGTGGAGAAAGAGATCAAAGAGGTGGTTTATGATTCCCGAAAGATTACGCCGGGATGTATGTTTATCTGTATCTGCGGTTATAAGGTGGATGGCCATCAATTTGCCAGGGAGGCAGCGGAGAAGAAAGCAGCGGCACTTGTGGTTCAGAAGGAGGTAGAACTTCCGGAAGAAAGTGACATCACTGTGATTAAAGTGGAGGACAGCAGATATGCCATGGCGTTTATTTCAGCCGCATACTTCGGACATCCAGCAGACCGCCTCAAGGTCATCGGCGTCACTGGCACCAAAGGCAAGACTACATCTACTTATCTTATTAAATCCATTCTGGAAAAAGCGGGCTACAAGGTAGGACTTGTGGGAACCATTGAAACGATTATAGGAAGCAGGCATATACCTGCAGATAACACGACACCAGAGTCCTTTGTGCTCCAACAATATTTCAGAGAGATGGAGGAAGAGGGATGCGAGATTGTGGTGATGGAGGTGGCTTCCCAGGGACTTAAGCTTCACAGGACTCAGGGGTTTACCTTTGAGATTGGCATTTTTACTAATTTAGAGCCAGATCATATTGGACCCAATGAGCATGCGGATTTTGAGGAATATCAGGCATGCAAAGGACTTTTGTTCCGGCAGTGCTGGCTTGGAATTGTCAACAAGGACGATGCCCACACAGATGCTGTACTAAAGGGGCACACCTGCCAGCTAGAAACTTATGGTCTTGATAAGCGTGCAGATATTTATGCAGATCACATTGAACTGGTTGATAAACCGGGAGAATTGGGGATTCGCTTTCAGGTCAAAGAAAGAGGAATCGGAAAAATTCCTTTTGAGGTGGAGGTTCCGACTCCCGGACGGTTTAGCGTTTACAATGCACTGGTAGCGATCGCCGTGTGCAGGCATTTTAAGGTGGAGAACTTCCAGATACAGAAAGCTCTTCTTAGCGCCCATGTAAAGGGAAGGATAGAGATGGTGCCGGTATCTGACCAGTTTACGCTGTTGATCGACTATGCTCACAACGCTATGAGTCTTAAGAGCCTTTTGACCACCTTACGGGAGTACAATCCCACAAGGCTGGTAAGCCTTTTTGGGTGCGGCGGGAACCGTTCTAAGCTCCGCCGGTTTGAGATGGGAGAGGTCAGCGGAACCTATGCGGATTTTACCGTTATAACATCGGATAATCCCCGGTTTGAAGAACCGGAGGATATTATAGAAGACATTAAGGTGGGCATGGAAAGGACACAGGGCAGTTACATTGCAATCTGTGACAGAAAGGAAGCTATTGCCTACGCCATTGCTCATGGGCAGCCGGGAGATATCATCGTCATTGCCGGGAAAGGACATGAGGACTATCAGGAGATTAAGGGGGTTAAATACCCTATGGATGACAGGGTGCTGATCGCAGAAATACTGGAGGAAAGAGCAAGATAAGCATGACGCAGGGAAAATATGCCAATATTATCATAGATATTTCCCATGAAAAAGTAGATAAAACCTTTCAATATAAAATACCAGAACAACTAAGGGGAATACTGGAGGAAGGGATGTGTGTGCAGGTGCCTTTTGGAAAGGGAGATCACCTGCGGCAGGGTTATGTGGTGGAGGTGACGGACCAGACACAGTTTCCGGAGGATAGACTAAAGCAGGTGGCAGGAATTGTAAGGGAGAGTCTGCCTGTGGAGGCAGACGCCATAAAGCTTGCGGCCTGGATGAAGCAAACCTATGGCTCCACTATGATCGCTGCCCTGAAAACAGTGCTCCCAGTGAAACAGGCCATGAAGCCCAAAGAAAAAAAGAAAATCACCCGACTTTTAACCATTGAGGAGACGCGCTGGGTATGGGCGGAGGCTATTCGAAAGCATCAGAGGGCAAGGGCAAAGGTGCTTGAGGAACTTACAAGGGAAGAGGTACTTCCTTATGAGTTGGTGAGAGCTAAGCTGAATGTCTCTCAGGCGACCCTTAAGAGCCTGGAGAGAGAGGGGATTATCAAAATCGAAAGGGAAAACTATTACCGTAATCCGGTAAAGCTTGAGGTGAATAGGGAGGATGGCAGAGAGCTTAACAAAGAGCAGGCCAGGATACGTGAGAAGGTACTTTGTGATTTTGATGAAGGAAAAAGAAAAACTTATTTAATACATGGTATTACTGGAAGCGGAAAGACAGAGGTCTATTTATCTCTTATTGAGGGTATGATAAAGAGAAAAAAGCAATGTATTGTGCTGATACCGGAAATTGCCCTTACCTATCAGACGCTGCTGAGGTTCTATAAAAGATTTGGGGACCGTGTATCTGTGATGAATTCAACTCTTTCTGCCGGAGAAAAATTTGATCAGTGTGAGAGAGCCAAAAAAGGAGAACTTGATGTGATCATAGGTCCTCGTTCGGCACTGTTTGTTCCATTTCCCAATTTAGGAATGATTGTAATTGATGAGGAACATGAGTCCAGCTACAAGAGTGAGACTATGCCAAGATATCATGCCAGGGAGAGCGCAGAGTATTTAGCAGGACTTAAGGGAGCCTGCCTTGTGCTTGGCTCTGCCACGCCGTCCCTGGAGGCTTACTACAGGGCGCAAAAAGGCAGCTATGAGCTGTTTACCTTAAATCGCAGACCGACAGGAGGAAATCTGGCTTCTGTCTCTATTATTGACCTGAGAAAGGAACTCAGGGAGGGAAACCGTTCTATATTCAGCAGAAAGCTCCAGGAACTGATGGAAGAGAGGCTGTCAAAGAAGGAACAGGCTATGCTCTTTTTAAACCGAAGAGGTTATGCAGGGTTTGTATCCTGTCGTGCCTGCGGTTATGTGATGAAATGTCCGCACTGTGATGTATCCCTGTCACAGCATTTGGGAGGCAGAATGGTGTGTCATTATTGCGGCTATGAGACAAGACAGCCCCAAAAATGTCCGGAGTGTGGATCTGCTTATATTCTGGGATTTAAAGCGGGAACAGAGCAGATTGAGCAACAGCTGCTAAGCAGGTTTCAAGGAATTCGAGTACTTCGTATGGACGCAGATACTACACGGAAGAAGGACAGCTATGAAAAGATACTTGCTGCTTTCTGTGCTGGAGAGGCGGATGTGCTTGTGGGAACCCAGATGATTGTAAAGGGGCATGATTTTCCCAATGTAACACTGGTGGGAGTGCTGGCAGCTGATCTGTCCTTAAATGACAGTGATTATCGCTCGGGGGAGAGAACCTTTCAGCTCCTGACCCAGGCTGCGGGAAGGGCTGGACGGGGCCAGAGGCCGGGGGAGGTTTTGATACAGACCTATCGCCCTGACCATTACAGTATTTTGTGCTCGGCCAGCCAGGATTACAGAGCTTTTTATGAGAAAGAAATTATGTACAGAGGATTGGGGGGATATCCGCCAGTCATTCACATGATGGCAATTTTAATTACCTCTCCTAACGAAAAGAGAGGAGAAACCTTTGCGGGCAGGATTGTAGAAATGATCAAAGAGCAGATGCCATGTTTGGCAGATAATTCGGATGTTAAAAAAGTGGATACTTCCGGGAAAGTCACGCTGATCGGTCCTGCCAGGGCATCTATAGGAAGGATTAACGATATTTATCGGTTTTTAATCTATTGTAAATCATCAAAATATCGGCAGCTAACGAAAATAAAGGACATAGTGGAGAGTTATGTGCAATCCGCAGGGAGCAGAGAGGAAAATATACAATTCGATTTTGACCCGGTTAATAATATATAATCAGGATGGCTTATAAAATGTGCTGTACTTTTTTAAACAGCAATCAGAAATATTAAGAGGAAGGAAAGAAAAGAAATGGCACTCAGAAACATAAGAGAAATAGGAGATCCGGTTTTGAATAAGGTATGCAAAGAGGTAAAGGAGATGACTGACCGGACAAGGGCATTGATCGATGATATGTTCGATACTATGTATGAGGCAGAGGGAGTAGGTCTTGCGGCACCTCAAGTGGGAGTTCTCAAGCGGATTGCAGTGATTGATGTGACAGGGGAGGACCCACTTTTGCTGATTAATCCAGTGATTCTTAAGAGCAGCGGTTCTCAGACGGCAAATGAAGGGTGTCTGAGTGTTCCTGGCAAGACAGGAGCGGTGACAAGGCCGGATTATGTGAGAATTAAAGCCTATGACAGGGATCTTGTGCCCTTTGAGATGGAAGCCGACGATTTGCTTGCCCGGGCGATCTGCCACGAGACAGAGCACTTGGACGGCCATCTTTATGTGGAAAAGGTGGAGGGGCGATTGATGGATGTATCTGAGTTGGAGGAAGAAGAGGAAGAAGAGCAGGAACAAGGTAAGAGGAAGAAAAAGAGAGGTGCCAGATGAAGATAGTATATATGGGAACTCCGGACTTTGCGGTGGCGCCTTTAGAGGCACTTTTACAGGCCGGATATGAGGTAAGCGCAGTGGTGACTCAGCCGGATAAGCAGAAAGGGCGAGGGAAAGCGGTGCAGATGTCCCCGGTAAAGGAATGTGCTCTGCGCCATGGTCTTAGCGTATTTCAGCCGGTGAAGATCAGGGAAGCATCAGCGGTTGAGGAATTGTCCCGGTTTGATGCAGATTTGTTTGTTGTGGCGGCCTTTGGTCAAATTTTATCGGAAGAAATTTTAAATATGCCAAGGCTTGGCTGTATCAATATCCATGCCTCGCTTCTTCCTGCCTATCGGGGAGCTGCTCCCATTCAGTGGGCCATCTTAAATGGAGAAAAAGAAAGCGGTGTGACAATCATGCGGATGGCAAAAGGGGTGGATACGGGAGATATGTTCTGCAAGGCCATAGTACCCTTGGAAGAGAAAGAAACCGGAGGGAGTCTACACGACAAGCTGATGGAGGCTGGAGCCCGGCTTTTGGTGGAGGCTCTTCCCCGGATTGAAAGCGGAGAGCTTATTCCCGAGGCACAAAAGGAGGAGGCTGCTACTCATGCTGGGAAGCTCACCAAAACCATGGGGCTCATTGACTGGCAAAGAGATGCGGCTTCCATTGAGCGTTTGGTGCGGGGATTAAATCCATGGCCTAGCGCCTATACCTTTTATAAGGGAAAGCAGTTGAAAATCTGGGAGGCAGATGTAATAAAGGAAACAGAAGATGAGAAGAAGGCAGGGCAGAGAGAGGTCTGGCAGCCGGGAACTATAGTTTGTGTGGAAAAAGAGTTCTTTGATGTAGCCACCAAAGACGGGCTTCTGCGGGTGAAAGCTCTGCAGTTGGAAGGAAAAAGGCGGATGCAGACGAGGGAATTTCTCTTAGGCTACGAAGTGGTGCCGGGGCTGGTATTAGAACAGGCCTGACGGGGGAGACTCTTTTGCAAAGCAAAAAGTAAGGAGGTTTAAATCTTGTTTGGTTTTTATTATGATCCCACTTATATTTTGGTACTGATCGGTGCGATTTTGTGTATTTGGGCAAGCTCCCGTGTAAATAGTACCTACAGCAAATATTCCAAGGTAAGGGCAAGAAGCGGAATGACAGGCGCAGAGGCAGCGCAAAGGATTTTGCAAATGTCGGGTATTCATGATGTGCAGATTCAGCACATTTCAGGAAACCTGACCGATCATTATGATCCATCTAGCAAGGTGCTGCGGCTTTCGGATGCTGTTTATGGCTCCCGGTCGGTGGCAGCCATTGGAGTGGCGGCTCATGAGTGCGGACACGCTCTGCAGCATAAGGAAGGCTATTTCCCTCTGAAATTCCGTTCTACGCTAGTTCCGGCCGCAAATATTGGTTCTAAGTTGGGACTTCCCCTGGTGATTCTTGGTTTGATTTTGGGAATTGGATTTGACCTGCCGGGAGGTGGATATTTTTCTCTGGCACAGATTGGAATATGGGTATTTTCTCTGGCGGTGCTGTTTCAGGTGGTGACCCTGCCAGTGGAGTTTAATGCCTCCGGAAGAGCGCTAAAGCTTCTGGAGAGCTATGGCATTATGGGGAGCGATGAGGTGGGGGACTGCAGACGGGTGCTTGGAGCGGCGGCACTTACCTATGTGGCGGCAGCGGCATCTTCTATCCTGCAGCTTTTAAGGCTTGTGATACTCTCCGGCAACAGACGAAGGGACGATTAAAGGAAGGAAACGGTCGTGGAAAATACAAGAGAACTGGTTCTGGACATGCTGATAGAAATTCTGGAAAAGGGTGCTTATAGCCACCTGGTGATTCGGGATGTGCTTGACAAATACGACTATATGGACAGCCGGGATAAGGCATTTGTAAAGAGGGTGACGGAAGGAACTTTAGAGCGACTGATTGAGATTGATTTTTATCTGGATCAGTTTTCTAAAGTGCCCGTTACCAGGATGAAGCCTCTAATCAGAGAACTTATGCGTATGAGTGTCTATCAGCTTTTGTATATGGATAGCATTCCGGACAGCGCTGTGTGTAATGAAGCGGTAAAACTGACAGGAAAAAGAGGTTACCGGGGATTGTCAGGCTTTGTCAATGGTGTCCTTCGCAATCTTGCCAGAAACAAAAAGCGGTTGCTCTTTAGAGAGGATAACGACTTCCCTGATGGAAAAGAAAAATATCAATATTTGTCAGTCAAATATTCTATGCCCCAATGGCTTATAAAACTTTGGATGGTGACCTATGGAGAGGAAATCGCATATTTTATTTTAAAAGGACTTCTAGAGCCTCAGCCTCTCACTCTCCGACTTAAGGAAAGTCTGCCCAAGGAACAACGGCAGGAGTGGATTGACGCTCTTAAGAAAGCTTCCATAAAGGTGGAGGGGCATCCCTATCTGCCCTATGCTTACCGAATTTGGAATATAGCAGGCGTTCGCAGCCTGCCGGGATACCAGGAGGGCTACTTTGTTGTACAGGATGTGAGCAGCATGCTGGTGGCGGAGGCTTCCGGTATCAGTCAGATGGCCGGGCAGCCGCTTGTTCTGGATGTGTGCGCTTCCCCTGGTGGAAAATCGATACATATGGCGGAAAAGCTTTTAGGAAGAGGAAAAGTTATTTCCAGAGATATATCAGAGTATAAGGTCTCTTTGATGAGAGATAATATAAAGCGGATGGGCTATCATAATATTGAAACTCAGGTTTATGACGCAGCGGTGCCAGATGAGAGTCTCATAAAGAAGGTAGATGTGGTTTTGGCAGATTTGCCTTGTTCCGGGCTTGGTGTGATCGGAAAGAAACGTGACATTAAGTACCGGATTACGGAGAAGGAGCTTGGGGAGCTTGAAAAGCTTCAAAGACGACTCCTGGATGTGGTATGGCAGTATGTGAAGCCAGAAGGAATACTAATCTATAGTACCTGTACCATCAACCCCGGTGAAAATGAAAAAATGGTGGAGTGGTTTACCAAAAACTATCCCTTTGTGCTGGAAGCTCTTACCCCATATCTTCCAAAAGAATTGGCGGAAGAGGGAAAAAGTGGGATGCTGCAGCTATTTCCGGGCTATCATATGGCCGACGGATTTTTCATTGCCAGACTCAGACGCATAAAATAATCGGCTTTCATGTCGTGGCTATGCTATAGTGAACGATTAGACAAAAGGACAAAAAAACAGATGAACGACATCAAATCTCTTACTCTAGAGGAACTGAAAACGGAGATGGAGCGACTGGGCGAAAAATCTTTTCGGGCCAGGCAGCTTTATCAATGGATGCATCAAAAGCTGGCGCGGAGCTTTGATGAGATGACGAATCTTTCGGCTGCCTTGAGAAAGAAGCTTGCAGAAGATTACACTCTAACCGCTCTAAAGATGGTGCGAATGCAGGAATCTGCCTTGGACGGTACCAGAAAATACCTGTTTGAGCTGGAAGATGGAAGTCTGGTGGAGAGTGTGTGGATGAAATATCACCATGGAAATAGCCTGTGTATTTCCTCCCAGGTGGGTTGCCGGATGGGCTGTGCCTTTTGTGCTTCCACCATAGACGGGCTGGAACGTTCCTTAGAGCCCTCAGAAATGTTGGATCAGATTTATGCTGTCACACTCCTTACCGGGGAGAGAATTTCCAATGTGGTAGTTATGGGAATTGGCGAACCTCTTGATAATTATCAAAATCTTCTAAAATTTATCACCCTTCTCACCGACGAAAATGGATTACATATCAGCCAGCGCAGTATTACCGTATCCACCTGTGGACTGGTCGGCAAAATGCGGATGCTGGCAGATGAAAAACTTCAGATTACTCTGGCATTATCCCTTCATGCAGCCACGGATGAAAAGAGAAGGCGGCTGATGCCTATCGCAAACAGATATTCTATAAGAGAGCTTATGGAAGCCTGTGGCTATTATTTTGAAAAGACAGGCAGGAGAATTACCTTTGAATATTCTCTTGTAAAAGGGGTCAATGATGGGGAAGAGGACGCGGAAATACTTGCAAAACTTGTCAGAAAATTAAACGCTCATGTGAATCTGATACCGGTAAATCCTGTAAGTGAGCGAAATTTTGTACAGCCAGATACGAAAAACATCATAGCTTTTAAAAATAAACTTGAAAAATATGGAATAAATGTTACTATTAGAAGGGAAATGGGAAGAGATATAGACGGCGCCTGCGGACAACTACGAAGAAGACAAAGGGCATTACAGTAGGAGGTAATACCGTGTTGAAATCCTTTTCTGTCACAGATATAGGAAAAAAGAGAAAACTGAATCAGGATTTTGTATATGTCTCGGAAACTCCGGTAGGAAATCTTCCCAATCTTTTTATTGTGGCAGATGGCATGGGAGGGCACAATGCAGGAGACTATGCTTCCAAATGTGCGGTAGAAACTATCGTAAGGGAAATTCGAGGGTGCTTTGAAAAGAATCCGGTACGAATCATAGGAAAGGCTCTCCGGGTAGCCAACGATTTTGTCAGGCGAAAGGCCAGGGAGGATGAGAGTCTTTATGGCATGGGAACTACGGCAGTGGTAGCCACCTGTATGGGGCATTATTTGCAGGTTGCTAATGTGGGTGACAGCAGACTTTATATTATAAACGATGAAATCAGGCAGATCACCCGGGATCACTCTCTGGTAGAAGAGATGATTCGGATGGGAGGCATTGATCGGGAGATGGCAAAGCATCATCCGGATAAGAATATCATTACTAGGGCAATTGGAGGCCTTGATACGTTGGAAATTGATTTTTTCAATGAAGAGTTAAAGGCCGGGGATCTGGTGCTGATGTGCTCCGACGGGCTTACCAATATGTTAGAGGACGGAGAAATCAGCCAAATAGTGAAGGAGCGTATTTCTATTGAGGATAAGGCGGGGAAGCTGATAGAGGCGGCAAATGACCGTGGGGGAAAAGATAATATAGCGGTGATATTGATAGATGTATTCGCGAAAGAATGATATATAAGAGGTAGATATGGTTAAAATAGGAATGATAATCGGAGACAGATATGAAGTTCAGGAAAAAATAGGCACAGGCGGAATGTCTGATGTATATAAGGCCAAGGATCACAAGCTAAACCGATTTGTGGCAGTTAAGGTCTTGAAACAGGAATTCAGCGAGAATGCCAATTTTGTATCCAAATTCAGAGTGGAAGCTCAGGCTGCCGCCGGACTTGCTCATCCCAATATTGTAAATGTGTATGATGTAGGGGAAGAAAATGGCATCTACTATATCGTCATGGAGCTAGTAGAAGGCATTACCCTAAAAAAATATATCGAAAAGAAGGCCCGGCTTTCCGTCAAGGAGGCAGTCAGCATTGCCATTCAGGTAAGTATGGGTATCGAGGCCGCCCACAATAATCATATTATCCACAGAGACATTAAACCCCAGAACATCATTATTTCCAAAGAGGGAAAGGTGAAGGTGACTGATTTTGGAATTGCCAAGGCAGCTACCAGCAACACCATTACCTCTAACGTGATGGGTTCTGTACATTATACTTCTCCGGAACAGGCTAGAGGCGGCTATTCGGATGAAAAGAGCGATATCTATTCCCTAGGTGTCACCATGTTTGAGATGCTTACGGGGCGTGTGCCCTTTAACGGGGAAACCACGGTGGCGATTGCGATTAAGCATATTCAAGAGGAAATGCCTTCCCCGAGAGAGTATGTTTCCGAAATCCCTGTCAGCGTGGAGCAGATTGTTTTTAAATGTTGCCAGAAGAGCCCGGACAGAAGATACCAGTCCATGGGGGAGCTTATTGCGGATTTGAAACGCTCTCTGATGACGCCGGATGAGGATTTTGTAAAAATGATAGATCCCAATGAGGAAGGCTCCACCAAAATGATGGGCAGCAGCGAGCGGGAGCAGATTAAGCGGCAGGCCAGAAGCCGAGATGGCATGGAAGAGGCCATGCACTTGCGCAAGGAAGCAGATATGAAGAGAAATGCCCGCAGGAAAAAAGAGCCGGTCTATGAGATCGATGAGGAGGAAGAGGAAGAAGACGACGAGGAAGACGAGATCGATGAGAGCGAATACGAGTATGAGGATGATGAGGAAGAGGAGGATGAGGATTACGATCCGAAAATGGAACGTATCACCACGGTTCTTGCGGTAATTGCCGCCATTCTCATTGGCTGTATTGTTCTTTTCCTGGTGGGTAAGGCTCTGGGGCTTTTTGATGGTACATTGTTTGGAGGGCAGCAGAGCGAGGAACAACAGCAGGAGGAAGAAGGAGAAAAAGAGCAGGTGGAAATGATAGAGGTGGAAGGGAAGGATGTTGATGAAGTGAAGGTAGCCCTTTTAAACCTTGGACTGACACCTGAGATTGAATATGAAGAAAGCATTGAATATGCCCAGGGAATCGTCATGAAGTCCAGCGTTTCCAAGGGAACCATGGTGGATGAGGGTTCTAATGTGGTGCTCACGGTCAGTGCGGGCTCAGAGGGTGTGAAGGTGGAAGATACAGTAGGCATGTCTGAGGCGGAGGCCACAGCTACCCTTGGAAAAAGCGGGTTCGCAGTCAATAAGACAGAAAGCCATGACCCTTATATCAAGGCGGGAAATGTGATTACTCAGTCTCCCGCGGCAGGCTCTAAGGCTCCTAAGGGAACCACAGTAACCATTACCATCAGCTTAGGCCCGGAAGTGACTAAGGTTCAAGTGCCGGATTTGATGGGAAAAGGAGAAGAGGAAGCCATGGCACTTTTGGTGGAATCGGGACTTCAGTTAGGAAAGGTAGGGGAAGTTAACCATGAGGATCCTGCTCTTGCAGGACTTGTCTGCTATCAGAGTTATTCTGTGGGAACCTACGTGGAGGCGGGGACCGTTGTGGATGTAAATATCAGCATTGGACCTGCTCAGGCTACGTATCGGTTTATGGAGGCCATTGCAGGGCCTACACCGGAGGAGGACCCGGCATATCGGTCAGGAACCATGGTGACGGTGACCTTGATGGCTGATGATGGAACTCAGCTTCTCAGCACACAGACGGCATCCTTCCCTATCCAGGAGCAGAATATCACGGGGATCAAGAGCCCTACAGGTTATGTTCTGTTCCAGTATGTGAATACCACTGAAGCTACCACTATTACGAATGAGGATGGTTCTGTGTCTTCCGTAGAAGGTACCTCTGAGAACAAGGAGATCAGAAGACCGATCCAGTTCATGGAGGAGTAGGATAAAAAGAAATGCAGGGAAAAATTGTCAAGGGGATTGCAGGCTTTTACTATGTATATACTTCCCTGGGGCTGGTGGAATGTAAGGCACGGGGGATTTTCAGAAAAGAGCAGATCAAACCCTTAGTGGGTGATGATGTGGAGATAGAGTTGACAAAGCAGGAGCCTTTGGAAGGAAATATTGTGCGTATTCTTCCGAGAAAAAATCTCCTGATACGGCCTGCGTCAGCCAATATCGACCAGGCACTTGTGATTTTTGCCATTTTGAGACCGGACCCCAATTATAATCTGCTGGACCGTTTCTTAATCACCATGGAGCAGAGAAAACTTCCTGTGGTGATCTGCTTTAACAAAAAGGATATAGCAACCAGGCAGGAACTGGATATGCTAAAGGAGGCTTACGGTGGCTGCGGCTATCAGGTCCTGTTTGTGAGCGGCGGCAGGGGAGAAGGGATAGAAGAAATCAAAAAGTCTCTTGCAGGAAAGACTACGGTTTTAGCAGGCCCTAGCGGGGTGGGAAAGTCAACCCTTATCAATGCCCTTCATCCGCAGGCCAATATGGAGGTGGGGGAAATCAGCCGCAAGATCGGGCGCGGCAAAAATACCACTCGCCATGCAGAGCTTTTTGCTCTGGGCGGGGATACCTACATCATGGACACTCCGGGTTTTACCTCCCTTTATCTCGAAAATGTGGAAAAGGAGGAGCTTCAAGACTATTACCCTGAGTTTCAGAAATTTGAGAAATATTGCCGTTTCGGCGGCTGTGCCCATATCAGCGAACCGGTATGCGGGATAAAGGAAGCGCTTGGGGAGGGAAAGATCAGTAGGGTGCGTTATGATAATTATGTGATGCTCTATGAGGAGCTGAAGAATAAGAAGAAGTATTAAGGCCGCGCGCGGATAATTTTGATAAGGTTTAAGGCGGAAAGAAACAACGGGCAGTATGTCCTTATCTTGAGCAGAAGAAAAACCGTGAGACGGATGCAGTGTAAGATCGTTATGCTGTATCTGTCTCGCGGTTTTTCTTTCATATAATCCAGTTAAAGCGCTATGACGCTATCGCGTAAAACCAGCTTTGGCCTGATTTTTTGTTTGACAACAGAGCGTTCTTTTCCTGTGGTGAGCGCATCGAGAACCGTATCCGCTATGGTGCTACCTACCAGATCGATGGGTTGTGCCACTGCGGTGACACCTGTAGCCTCAGCCCACGGGTGGTCATCGTAGGAAATCAGGCTGACATCTTTAGGATAACTCAGATTCAAATCTCTTAGAGCGGAAATCGTCCATATTGTGCATTCCTCCGCATGGCTGATGATGGCGGTGGGCTTGAGGCGTGCAATATCGTTCCGGATGTTATTGCTACAATTACGGCTGAAATCATAGTCTATGATGTATGACGGGTCAGGCGTAAGATTCTTTTCGAGAAAAGCCTCGGCGTAACCTTTGGCCCGGTAATCTTTTCCCTCTACAGCATTATTAAAAGTGAGGATTTTCCTGTGCCCACATTCCAATAAGTATTTTACCGCCAGGTATACCCCATACTGGTCATCGATGATGATGGAATCCAGGTTATCATAAAAATCATTGTAGAGCTGCAAAAAGTATTGCTTTGAATTCATGAAGAACTTCCAATCCTCCCGGTCAAAGGAGATGGGAGAAAAAAGAAAGGCATCTAAATGATTGGAGCGCAGATACCGGATAATTTTTCCGTTGGTGTAAGAGTTGCCGGCGGAGGGAAAAGTCATGACCTGATAATCCGTATCTGCCAGCCGGATATGTATTTCCTTTATTACCTGAAAGAAAAATGGGTTTGTGAAGTCGTTTACAGCGATTCCGATGGAATTGCTTCGGTTTTGTTTTAAGCTTCGTGCAAGAAAATTGGGATAGTAATCCAGTTCCTGTGCGGTCCTGAGTACTAACTCCCGAGTTTCAGGCTTTACCAGCTCTGGAGACTGAAAAACTCTTGAAACGGTTGCGATTGATACACCGGCAATTTTGGCAACATCTTTGCTTGTTGGCATGAAAATCCTCCTTATATAGTCTTTTTTGAGAAAGTAACGCCTCTTTTTGTTTGGGTTATGTCCTGTGTATTATATATCAAAATGAAATAAAAAGAAAGTGTTTTCATTAAATTTACATTATTACAGAGAAAGTAATGAAAAATGTTTGACAACGTTTACATTTTGGTGTATGATAAAACCATACGAAGGAAAGAGAGGATCTTTTTGGGAGTATTCAGTATATTTTGCTATGTTGCAAGGAAAGGAGAAAGTATGTATTTCAGACCGAAGGATTCTGTAGCGGCAGATATTATCCCGTTTTACAGGGATGACACATATCAGTTGTTTTATCTGAGGGATTACAGAAACGTAGAGAAATACGGAGAGGGCACACCGTGGCATCTGGTGGAAACAAAGGATTTTGTCCATTTTACGGAAAAAGGAGAGGTGATTTCCAGAGGGGGAAAGAATGAGCAGGATCTTTATGTTTACACCGGAAGTGTTTTCGAAAAAGATGGCGTAAGCTACATATTTTACACAGGCTTTAATCCGTATTTCGTGGAGCAGGGCAAGAGGAGAGAGGTGGTAATGCTCACAGCCAGCACAGACTTTAAAACATGGGACAAGAACGGAGATTTTCATCTCTCTGCGCCGGATTGTTTTGAACCCCATGACTTCAGAGACCCTTTTGTGTTTTACAATGAGGAGACAGGAGAATACAATATGCTGCTGGCTGCCCGGCTCAATCATGGACCCAGCAGAAGACGGGGGTGTACTGCGGTGGCGGTCAGCAAAGACCTTCTGCATTGGGAGGTAAAGGAGACCCCCTTTTACAGCCCGAGGCTGTACTATACCCATGAGTGTCCGGATCTGTTCAGGATGGGAGATTGGTGGTATCTGGTGTTCAGCGAATTTACAGAAAAGTGCGAGACTCATTACAGGATGGCCAAATCTCTGGAAGGCCCTTGGCTTACGCCGGAATATGATACCTTTGACAATCGGAATTTTTATGCCGCCAAGACGGTTTCGGACGGGAACGAACGGTACGTAATAGGATGGAATCCGACCCACGTGGGGGATGAGGATTATGCCGACACACAGTGGGGCGGAAATATAATTATCCATAGAATTGTGCAGCAGCCGGACGGACAATTATATGCGGCTTTGCCAGATACGATCAGAGACGCATATGGACTGCCGGTATCCTGGCAGGAGGGCAATGCGATTGGCAGGGTTTCTGGAATCGAGGGCGGATGGCGGATTGGATGTGCGGATGGATTCAGCAGTCTGGATTTGGGTGAGCTGGAAGAAACCTGCCGCATTTCTTTTGAGGTAAGCCTGGAAGAAACCTGTAAAATGTTCTATCTGTTTTTAAACAGCGATGAGGATAATGAAGCCGCATATTATGTAGGAGTTGACCCTGTGATGGGGCGGCTGACATTTGACCGCTGGCCGCGTAAAAGGAGCGACTATCCCTTTATGCCGGAGACGGAGCGTAAGATTCCGATACAGGCGGGACGGAAGTACCATATGGATATTATAAAAGAGGGCTCCGTGCTGGAAGTATATTTTGGTGAAAGGGTCGCCATGAGCGCCAGGATGTACGAGCTTTCAAAAGGAACTTTTGGCTTCGCCGCTTCCGCCGGAACGGCGGATGTTACGGGGCTTACATATATGGTGGCAGGAAAATAGAAAAGAAGGGGGAAATTATGAAAGAAAAGGTAAAGAAAGCTTTCCGGCGTAACTGGAGATTATATGTTCTTATGATTCCTGCGGTGTTCTGGCTTATTGTGTTTGCTTATATGCCGATGTATGGAATTCTGATTGCCTTTAAAGATTATAAGGGAAAGATGGGGATTCTGGGCAGTCCCTGGGCAGAGCCGATCATGAAGCACTTTTCTTCCTTTTTCAGGACAAGTGTGGCTGGAACGGTGATTTCGAATACCGTCATATTAAGCTTGCTTACCATTTTGATTTCTTTTCCCATTCCGATTGTTTTTGCTTTGCTGCTGAATCAGATAAGGGGGAACAGAAAACGCAAGCTGGTACAAACCATTTCATACGCGCCTTATTTTGTATCGAATGTGGTAGTGGTAAGTATTATAAGCGTAATTTGCGCTCCCAGTGGTTTTGTAAACACGATCATCAAATTTTTTAACAAAGGAGAGGCTTTGTTTCTCACTTCTGCGGCGGAATATTTCCGGACTTTATATATTGCATCCAATATCTGGCAGACTATGGGATTTTCTGCAATCGTTTACATTGCGGCGCTGACAGGAATCAGCCAGGACTACTACGAGGCGGCTATTATGGATGGAGCGTCAAAGCTCAAAAGGATTTTATATATCGATGTGCCGCTGATTGCGCCGACTATTATGGTGATGTTTATTCTGTCCATAGGCAATATCATGTCCATAGGTTATGAAAAAGTATACCTGATGCAGAGCGGGACGAATACCGCGGTCAGTGAGATCATTTCTACCTATGTGTATAAGGTAGGCCTTCAAAATGCACAGTTTTCCTTTGCGACGGCCGTGGGCTTGTTTAATGCGGCAGTAAATTTCGGTATTCTGCTGATTGTGAACGCCATATCTAAAAAAACGGCTGATATCAGTATTTTTTAGGAACGCCAGGGAGGGTAATGTCCATGAAAGCAACCAGAAAAGAGAAAAGACGGATGAAAAAGATGTGGGGAGACCGGGTATTTGATTGGATCAATGCGGTTATTATGATTTGTGTGTGTGTGGTAATCGCATATCCGCTGTATTATGTTTTGATAGCTTCTTTTACCGATCCTGTAATCGTTAATTCTGGAAAAGTTTTGTTGTATCCGGAAAAGATATTTATGGGAGGATATAAGAAAATTTTCGAGTACCGTCCTATGTGGACCGGATATGCCAATACGATCCTTTACACGGTATGCGGAACGCTTGTGGCGCTGATTGCAACAATCCCTTGTGCGTTTGCACTGTCAAGAAGAGACCTTCTTGGACGGAAGGTGTGGAACTTTTTATTTACTTTCACAATGTTTTTCGGGGGAGGAATCATTCCGCTGTATCTGATCATTAATGCGGTAGGGATCTATGATACGATTTGGGCCATGGTGTTGCCAACAGCGGTCTCTGTGTACAATCTGATCGTATGCCGTTCTTTTTTTGAATCTAATATTCCGGATGAACTCTATGATGCGTCTAAAATAGATGGAAGCAATGATTTTGACTTTTTTTTCAGGATAGTAATTCCACTGTCCTCCACTATCATGGCGGTTATGCTGCTCTTTTATGCGACCGCTATCTGGAATTCTTTCATGAATGCGCTGATGTTCATGGGAACACAGGACAAAATGCCGCTTCAGGTGATTTTACGGAATCTGGTTTTGTCTAACCAGACCACAGCGCTGACATCGAGCGGCACAGAGGTGGCCCAGAGGATGAAAATGGCAGAGCAGCTCAAATATGCGATTATCGTAGTGTCTGCATTGCCACTTTTGGTGGTTTATCCGTTTGTGCAGAAGTATTTTGCAAAAGGTGTATTAATGGGAGCCGTAAAGGGCTGAGAAAGGAGAAAGTATGAGTAAAATGAGAAAATTTCTTGCAGGTATGCTGTGTGCAAGTATGCTTATTGCAGCAGGGGGGTGCGGGAAGGATGTCGCCCCGGAGACGAAGATAAAGGAAGAAAATTCCGATGCGGGGGAGACGGCGGCTTCTTCTGAGGACGGCGGGATGGATAATTTTAATCTGGACGGAACGCTTCCTATTGTAAAGGATCCGTCTCAGATGGAACCGATCAAGTTTGCGGTAGTAATTGGTGCGGAGAGCACGGTACCCACTGCGGAAAAAGAAATGACAAAGAAATTTATGGAAGAAACAGGAATTCCTATTGAATGGCAGGAGATTCCTGCTGACGGTTCTGCCGAGAAAATCAATCTGATGCTTACAAGCGGCGATTATCCAGACGTGTTCTGGAACGGAATCGGTATGGACATGGCGGTACAGTATTCGGATCAGGGGGTTTTCATTCCCACGGAAGATTTGATCCAGCAATATGTACCCAGGCTGGCGGCAATCTATGAAGACCATCCGGAATATAAGCAGGGGTCTACCACGCCTAACGGGCACAGCTTCGGGTTTCCTTATATCGAAGAAATGTACGGCCTTGTGCGGACGCCCGGCCCTTTCATGATCAACACTCAATGGCTTGAAAAAGTCGGAAAAGAAATGCCGACTACGATTGACGAGTTTGTGGACTGCCTGAAAGCTTTTAAAGAAGCGGGGGATCTGAATGGGAATGGTATTGCAGATGAAATCCCTTATGCCCTGGAGTTCGGAAACGGGAATGGATTTGGCTCTTTTGATTCTTTCTATTTCTTCACCGGAGCTTTCGGTTTTGCAGATTCTATTTGCAGCGGCAATGCAATGGCAGATCATTTACGGTTGATAGACGGCAAGATTACTTTTGCGGCAACGGACGATGCTTTCCGCAAAACCTGTGACTTTTTCCATGATATGTATGTAGAGGGGCTGATTGACCCAGATTCCTTTGCTCCTTCAGGGACTGGTAATCCGCTTTACATCAGTAAGCTGGCACAGCCGGAAGCAGTAGTGGGTGCGTTCCAGTGCTGGACTCCCAGAGACAACCTGGTGGATCTGAGTGTAAGAGAGCAGTATGAGCCTATTCCGAGACTGACCGGACCGGATGGAAAATGTGGGAATGTGGTAAACTTTTCGGAAATGCAGGATACTTCTATGGTAGCAATTACAGATAAATGTAAATATCCGGAGGTAGTTGCGGCGCTTGTGAACTATTGCATGGATCCGGAAATATCCATCACCTTAAACTGGGGAGCTATAGGGTACACCTATGTGAAAGGAGATGACGGAAAGCTTCATTTTAACCTGGACGAAAACGGAGAGATCATTTTGCAAAATGGATGGCAGTATTTTTCCGAACAGAGAAATAATACCTCTCCCTGCCGAGGTTCTCTGGCGGTGTTAAACGAGTACTATGATCAATATGTGGATTATACGTGGGATGCCGTCCCGATTCTGGAAGGGCAGAGAGTAAACGGAAAAGAAGAGTGCTTGGAAGAAATTGAATCTGTTCCCAAAATGATGATGACGATGGAGGAAAACAACAAACTTTCCCAGATTTACGGGACGATTGCCAACATTGTAAACGCATATCAGATGGATGCGGTTATGAACGGGACGGACGATGTAGGCTGGGATAAATACAAGGAGGATCTGAAAGCGGCGGGCGTGGATGAACTGGTAAACACCTATCAGCAGGTTTATGACAGATTCTGTTCTTTTGAATAACGGAAATATTTTGAACTGGCAGGGACTATTGGAGTCTCTGCCTTTTCTGTCAGATATACGGCAGTGTATAAACCGGGAAATTGTGGTTAAGGCGTTGGAAGGATATTTTGAAGCAGACGATAATGTCTTGTAAAACTTATCTGTACAAACGAAGAAGAGCAGTTTATCAGGGATTTTTCGGTAAGACATTTTTCAGATTCAAAAAGAGTAGAAATTCTGGCAGGCAAAGCGCAGGCATTGATGTATCAATATGGTGAATATCAGGACAGAGAGTCTGTTTTGGAAGAATGCGGTAAAAAACGTATTGAAAGTTTATTAAAGAAATTGGATGAGATGTATAAGGAAAGTATAACGGATGATGATTATAGAAATGTGCTTCGGTATATGTTGGAGAACAATTGTAAATTGGAACAAGAAGCACTGTATGGTGAATATCTCTGATCTATTGCGGAAAAATGTATAAAAATGGTGGACAAGAGGCATTTAAGGGTGTAGATATTTTTTCTCGGTAAAATTGCTAATACAAAGAGGCGGCAATGCCGCCTCTTAATTCTGAAAAGAATGTAGTATCTTGTTTCGGAGTTCTGTTCCGGGACTAAGTATCTTTCTTATAA
>ERZ808044.453-NODE-453-length-44050-cov-6.691674_pt1 | contig 44050 bp, 42 predicted proteins | sample MGYA00380195_ERZ808044 | MGnify/ENA primary metagenome ERZ808044 (study PRJEB31490, sample SAMN06133423) | mouse gut metagenome | isolation source: Z7_2 | host: mice | place: China: Chengdu | collected 2015-05 ...
AGGGGTAGGTAAAATTGTGCAAGATGTAGAAAATCACTAAAGGCAATTAAAATTCTAATTTCTTCTTGACTTTTTTATATTTTTCCGGCAGAATTTTAACAGTTCAGCCTACGGCTTCGCTGTTACAGAATCCGCCCCATTTGAAGTTTGCCTATGGCAAAGGGGGCGGATTCTTGGCTGTTTTGCTTTACTGGCTGCTAACTGCGCAGCAAGTGCGCAGTTACAGGCTGAACTGTTACGCAGAATTTTACCCCAAATTTTTCTCAAAATGCTGATAATCGATGGGATCCGTCCAATCCCCGCCCCAGGTAAACCCATACCTGGTAAAAATCTGATAGCACACATCCTCATGCCCAATCATATGCGGCTCTCCGTTTGCCCTGTCGATAAACCGTTCCATCTCCGGATAGATTTCTCTGAAGCTGCCGTCTGCATTGTACGCCACATAAGGATTCTGGAGAGGATTTATGTCGATTGCATATCCCAGGGCATGGTTCGACAGTTGGTCCGTACCTGCAATGGTCCTGTAATTAAATGCCGACGTATTGTTATTTTCAATAGAATTCCGATCCGACGAGCTGCCGTCTCCTGTCCAGAAACGCTCGATTAAGTACATGGACTGTATCTCATATTCCTGCTCAAAAAGTTCCCGAAAAATATTCCTTACATCCTCCGCTATGTTCACATTCACAATCAGCTCGCCCACCTGTACCTCATGGTTAAAATTATAATGAAGCACTTTGAGATAGCGTAGCTGCTCTCGGCTGATGTTAGGATTATCCACATAGGACATTCCATTAATAAATTGGAAAATGTCTTCGCTGATCTCATTTGCAACAAAATACTGGTCAAGCTGACTAGGATCTACCAAAGCCCTGTCAACGATAGCGCCTGCTTCCATGTTGGGAATCGCCGGCATGTCAACAGGAACATCCGAAGCCGGCGCCCCGTCGGCTGTCTGCTCTGAATCCGGCGTACTCTTAGCATCCTCGGAATCTTTCTTGTCACTGTCCTTCATTTTAAAATAAATCACGGCTGCAAGCACAATAATCAGCACTATGAGCACAACCGCCATGATACGTGTGATGGTACGTAATTTTCTTTCCACCCTTCCCCGCCTCCTTATTACCTTATTTATATAAGGTAATATACTACGATTTTCATCTTTCTGCCATATATTTCTAAAAAATTTACTGCACAAATCAGGGCGCGGCAAAGTAAATTCTGCCACGCCCCTCAAACCACTATTTTGTTACCACTTTCCTAAAATTCTTTTTACCCTTTTTCAGCACGACTCCCTGGCCTGACAAATCCTCTGCCGAAAATTCTGCATGAATATCGCTGATTTTTTCTCCATCGACTGCCACGCCTCCCTGAGTTACTGCACGGCGGGCGTCGGATTTACTGGAAACAAGCCCTGATGTAACCAGCATGGTCAGGATGTCGATTTTCCCGTCCGTAAAATCAGCCTCGGTAAGCTCTGCGCAGGGCATATCCTTTGCTGCACCCTGGCTGAACAACGCCTTCGCCGCATCCATGGCCTTCTTAGCTTCCTCCTCTCCATGGACCATCTTGGTCAGTTCAAATGCAAGAATCTCCTTTGCCTGATTTAACTGCGCGCCCTCCCAGGAATCCATCTTGTCGATTTCCTCAAGCGGAAGGAAGGTCAGCATACGGATACATTTTAAAACGTCGGCGTCGGCAACATTTCTCCAGTACTGGTAGAACTCAAAAGGAGAGGTCTTTTCCGGATCAAGCCACACCGCGCCTTTTTGCGTCTTACCCATCTTGTTGCCCTCCGAATTCAGAAGCAGGGTAATCGTCATGGCGCAGGCATTTTTCCCTAGCTTACGGCGGATCAGCTCGGTTCCGCCTAACATGTTACTCCACTGGTCGTCCCCGCCAAACTGAAGGTTACAGCCGTATTTCTGGAACAGTGCGTAGAAGTCATAACTCTGCATAATCATGTAGTTGAACTCCAGGAAGCTTAACCCTCTCTCCATCCTCTGCTTGTAACACTCTGCGGTCAGCATCCGGTTCACACTGAAATGTGAGCCTACCTCCCGCAGTACCTCGATATAATTCAGGTCCTTCAGCCAATCCGCGTTATTGACCATGATTGCCTTTCCTTCAGAGAAATCTATGAAACGGCTCATCTGCTTCTTAAAACATTCGCAGTAGTGCTCAATCGTTTCCTCTGTCATCATCTGGCGCATGTCCGTCCTTCCGGATGGGTCGCCCACCATCGCCGTACCTCCCCCGATAAGGGCAATGGGCTTATTTCCTGCCTCCTGGAGACGCTTCATCAGACATAACGCCATGAAATGCCCTACATGAAGGCTGTCCGCCGTCGGGTCGAAGCCAATGTAAAATACCGCCTTTCCGTTGTTAATCAAATCTCTGATTTCTTCTTCGTCCGTAACCTGTGCAATCAATCCTCTTGCCTGCAATTCTTCATAAATTCCCATAATCATATCTTCCTTTCTTTCTGTCATACTTGCTTTATAAACGCCACAAAACCGCACTGTTCTGGATGGTCCGTGATATAACAATCCTTCCTTCCCAGATATTTTTTCAGCATATTCACAATCGTCGTGTCACCGCCTGCGCTTAATATATTAGATACGCTAAGCAGCAGAAGCATCTGGCTTCCCGTTATAATTGCCGGAATAAGGAAACAGATTCCCAACACCACAAACGGTAAAATACAGCCAAACAAATACTGCTCTGGCTTAAGCGGTTCTTTACAGTGGCAGTAAGGGGTCGCATTCTCCCTCATAATTCCCAGATGTATGCTTTTAAAGCCCTGTTTTGTCCAGAGTACCCAACCAACGCCGTGCAAAAGCTCATGAATAAATATACAAAGCATAAACAAAACTAAATAACAAGCGATATCCCACATTGAAAAATCTCCCGAAAAATTTTTCCAATACCAGAGCCACACAATCACTCCCATAATGGCAAACGGGCCTGCCGTCACAAATGCCATGACATTTGCTTTCTTAACCGTGATGGTCTCCTGCTGTTCTACATATCCTGCCTGCAAAAAAGCTGCTTTTTGCCGTTCATAATTCTCCAGAATCTCTTTGGGCGCGGCGGGCTTACCGCCCTTTTTATTTCCCAGATTTTCCGGCATATACATCCCTCCTTTATTTTTAGAGATAAAAAAACGCCCCTATCATTCTCAGATAAGGACGGATATATCTATCTCCGTGGTACCACCTTGCTTCACCGGCAACTCGCATTGCCAGCCTCCTTAAGTTGCGTATTCACAACCTCTGCACAGTAACGTGTGCCTTCCGTCGCAGCCTACTCGCATACTTCCTTTCGGTGCGCAGCTCAAAGATGTATTCATAATCCATTCCTTCATGCGCCTCTCATCAGCCGGCGGCTTTCTGTATGGGTGTATGGGATTACTACTTTTTCTTTTCAAAGCCTTTTCTATATACCTTAATGGACGACTGACTCATCTAACGTCTGCCGCTTGAATTAAATCCTAACGTATTTGAGGAATTTTGTCAAGATGAAAAAAATCTTTTTCCTATCTATTATTGACATTTCATTCCATTAGTAGTATAGTATCGTTAAGCAGATAAAGGGGAGTAGCCGAACACCATATTACAGGTGTATTTGAAAGCGTCACCCGATACCGAGAGGTATCCGTATCAAATGAGATGTGCAAGACTTTTATCGTGGCAGTTGTCATGATAAGAGTCTTTTTTTATTATTTCATGACTGCACCGGCTACTCATTGCCGGCATATCAATAGGATAACTGCTGCGGTTTGTCAAATATTAAGTTGTGACAAACAAAGTCTGCGGCACGCAAAAGAAAGGAGGAATGATACTATGGGATGTCTGGGCAATCTACTCTGGTTTATCTTCGGAGGCTTCCTAAGCGGCCTTAGCTGGGCATTTGCAGGCTGCCTCTGGAGTATCACCATTATCGGTATCCCTGTGGGAGTACAGTGCTTTAAACTTGCCGGTCTGTGCTTCTTTCCCTTTGGAAAGGAAGTCACTTACGGCGGCGGGGCAGGCTCGTTCCTGCTGAATCTGGTGTGGCTTATAGTCTCCGGATTCTGGCTCGCCGTGGAATCGGCAATCATTGGAGTCCTGCTCTGTATTACAATCATCGGTATCCCCTTTGGTCTGCAACAGTTTAAACTCGCCAAGCTGGCTTTAATGCCATTTGGAACGGCAGTTTATTAAGAAACCATATCAAATAATAAGCACAAGAAAAGGAGAATAACACTATGGAAAGACAGCAGTATGTATGCCCGAAATGCGGAAATATGCACTATGAAAGCGATCAGTTTCAGGCAACCGGTGGGAATTTCGCCAAGGTTTTCGATATCCAGAATAAGAAGTTCGCTACCGTTACCTGTACCCGCTGTGGTTTTACGGAATTGTATAAACGGATGAATTCTGACGGTTGGGATATTATTGACTTCCTGATTGGATAGCTGACAATCCCAGGGAGGGCCGGCGGGAAATATTATCCTGCCGGCCCTCCCATTTTTACTTATAATAAGGACAATGCTTTTTCAAACACTGATGGTTCTCACTGGAAAAATCACACTCAATCTTCTCTGGCAGCCCCATCTCTACTCCTAGCTTTTCCTTCACGAATACCACAGCCTCCTTAGCCGCTGTAAAGGAATCCCGCTTACAGCATCTAGGGCCTCCCAGTTCTGCAACCGCCCCCAGTGCGCGGGAGGTCATCTGATTGGAAAGCCGCCAGGAGTTACCCGTAAGCGGCGTCGCCTTCGTTATAATACTCATAAAGATTCCGGCGCTGACTGCCGCGCCGCAGCAGCCCCACAGCCCGCAGGCGCCTCCCGGATATTCGCTTCCCCGCGCTTTCATCTCCTCCAGGGCTTCCTCAAACGCCTCCTGGCCGCCGCATGACTCATACCCGCCGCAGTTCTTGTATGCCGTAAGAAGCGCCGCGCCCACCATTACATGATGCTCAGGGCCATGCATATAGATGTAAGGGTCTTCCATTAATTCCTGCATAATGGCAATCGGATTCCTCTCCTTACTTGCCCTGCAGCCTTCCATGATTACCTCTATTCCACGTCTGGCGTGGCAGTCGTCACATACATAATGCCCGTCCTCACAGCCCGCATGGCTTTCAAATTCACCATGGCACATGACACATTCCATCTTCCGGGCCTTGTCATAATATACAATCGGTTTCCCACATACCAGACATGCCCCTTCATCTCTTGCCATCTAACCGTCCTCCATCCACTGAAAAATCCCTACCGTATTCTCACTCCGTCTTTCACAACTGCTTTTAAATTCAGCTCTTTATCAAGAAGCACAACATTCCCCTTCTTACCTGGCGTAAGTGAGCCGTAGGAAGCATAGATTCCCAGGCATTTTGCAGGATTCATCGTCGCGCAGGCAACAGCCGTCTCAAGAGAAATTCCCATCTTCAGAACCACCGTCTTTACACATTCCATCAAATTGGTGGCCGAGCCAGCCAGCGCACCGTTTGATACAAGAGTTGCTCTCCCGTCCGCCACATTGACATCCAGGCCGCCCAGAGTATACTGTCCGTCCGGCATCCCTGTCGCCCGCATACTGTCGCTGATCAGAACAATCCTGTCTGCGCCGAGCATCTTAAATGTGGCCCTTACCACAGACGGATGGATATGGACACCGTCGCAGATCAGCTCTGCATTCACATGGGCGCTGTCGGACACGGCTCCCACGACTCCCGGCTTCCTGTGGGTAAATGCAGGCATGGCATTATACAGATGCACCGCATGATCAGCCCCCGCGTCAAACGCCTCCATCGCCGTGTCATAATCTGCGTTGGTATGGGCAAGGGAGATGTGTACCTTATCCTTCATTTTCCGGATAAATTCCGGCGCGTTCTCATTGCGTTCCGGCGCGATTCCAACAAACTTCACAAGTCCTTCGGAGGCGTCCAGAAAACGCTGGCAGATGTCTGCATCACAGGAAATAATGTTTCTCTCATCCTGTGCGCCCTTTTTAGCCTCACTGATAAAGGGTCCCTCCATATTCACGCCCACCAGGTCTGCCGCCTCGTTTTGTCCGGCTTCCTGGCGCTCTTTCCTGTAATCCGCCGCAACCGCCAATATCTCCTCCAGTTCATTAACGGGCAACGTCATGGTTGCAGGAGAAATGGCTGTCACGCCAACGGACGCCTCATATTCCGCAATCTTTGCAATAGCCTCCTTGGTTCCGTCACAGAAATCATATCCCTTGCAGCCATGGAAATGTAAGTCAATCAGGCCAGGAATCGCATAACAGCCCTCCCCGTCGAGTATGTCATCTAAAGCTGCCGAAGCATTCCCTGCCGCCGGACCAACAGTCTCAATCCTTTCGTCATGAATGACGATCTCACCGTCCACAAACTCCTTTTCCTCCGTATAGACCTTTACATTTCTGATAATCATTGATTTACCTTCCTCCTAATATTAATCTAATACCTGCCGGCGTCTTCCGCTGCCTTCCTCCAACGCCCGCAGAGTATTGTCATGCAGGATTTCTTTTGCAAATTTATCCTGTTCCACATAGTAAGAATAGATGATATCAAGCATCACCAGAATCGGAAACTGGGGGGAGATAACATTTCCATGATTCAGATGACGAAGGGAAGGCAAAAGGACAAGCTCATCACAGAACTCCTCGAAAATCCCTTTATTCTTCGCTGTCAACAGCACCGTCTTTGCGCCTCTTTGGTGTGCCTCTTTGAGCAGATACAGCACATCCTCTTTCTCACCGCTGATACTGATTCCGAACACCAGGCTCTCCCTGTCCTGGAATACTGCCTGCATTCGCATCAGATCCGCATCCTTGATGGAATCAATATCAACGCCGATTCTCATAAACCTAAACTCCATCTCCTCCGCCGTAAGCCCAGAACTCCCGATACCGCACACGAAAACTCGGTTCGACTGGTTCAGGTACCTGCCGATTCGGGCAATCTGCGTCTCATCCACCAGATTGTAGGTCTTATTCAGCAACTCCTGGTATGCGTTCAGTATCATTCTTGTATTGCCCGTCATGGATTCCTGCTTCTCCACAAAGGTTTCCTCGTACTGATATACAAATTCACGATAGCCCCGATAACCGCACTTCTTGGCAAAACGGGAAAGGGATGCTTCCGATACATACAAAAGCTCGGAGATAGATTTTGCAGAAAAATCCATACGTTTACGGTTTCGTATAAAGAAATCCGCAATCGTCTTCTCCACCAGTGTAAAATTATCATAATTCGACTCAATCATTGGCACTACCGATTTTACATAATACTCCATCGTATTTCACCCTTTTTCTGTTTCTGACAGGGTTCCTTATTGCTGCGGATGACGCTGCATGAAATGATAGAATGCACCCAACATACCGGCATCGTTCCTATGCTTTGCAAATGCAAGCCTTGTGCGGGACGCTATACTGGGAATCAGATATTTCTCTACCGCCTTCCAAACTCTGTCTCCCAGATATTCCTCCTGTGACATAATCCCCCCGCCGAGAACCACAACCTCCGGATTCAGCACATAACAGATATTGGCAATTCCCTGCCCCAGTACATCCGTCATCTCGTCGATTGCCCGAATACAGAGGGAGTCTCCTTTTTGAGCCTCTCTAAAGATACGGCGGCCATTCCACTTTTCTGTCGGCTCATTCTTCCACTCCGCCACCTTTCTCGACAGGATGCTTGCAGCCCCCAACGTCTGGAAGTCGCTTCCCGCCATATGCATATATCCTACCTCACATGCGCTGTTACTGAAGCCACGGAACACCCTGCCGTCTATAATAGCGCAGCCTCCAATGCCTGTCCCTACCGTCAGCATAAGTGAGGACGAGCTTCCCTTTGACGCGCCGGACACAGACTCGGCAAGCCCTGCGCAGTTGACGTCATTCTCCACCTCACATGGAACCTTGAAGCGACTCTCCATGGTTTCCTTAAACTTGGTTCCGGCATACTCAGGGATCAACGGAGCCGAGTGGAAAATCTCCCCCTTCTCCGTATCCACCATTCCCGCCGTCGAGATACAGATGCCGTCCACAGCCTCAGTCTCGCTATACTGCTCTACGATACCGACTGCTTTCGCCAGAATGGACATGCCGCCTTTATAGCTCTCTGTGCGCATTTCACTTCGACATACCATTTCCCCGTCTCCGTCCAAAACCCCATACTTGATCGCTGTCCCGCCTATATCTATGCTTACATATCTCTCCATATCTGTACCCTTCTATTATAATATATTCCTGCCATTTCCGCAATCAATACGAAAATTATATCCTCACCTTGAAGATAGCCTTCCTGATCTTCTCCGAGCCTTCAACAGCCACCGCTGTACGGTGGGCGTCACTGGGATAGCAGATTAAAAAATCTCCTTTCCCAAGCACCACTGAGCCGTTTTTCTCACCCTCCATCGGAAGAAAGTCATCCTCTGGCACGTAGTCCTTTAACTCCATATTCTGGATAAAATTCATATCAATCTGCTCTGTGCCGTCAAGCATCAGGTGAATATCAAGGTAATCCTTATGAGCTTCCCAGAACCGCTTGTCAGCCCCTACCGTCTCATACTCCACTATATTGACAAACAGCCTCTTTCCGTCAATCTCATGGCTTCCCTTCATATAACTATTTAAATCATTCTCCTTCGCATACCGGAAACACTCGAATACCCCGTCTTCCAGGAAAAAATATTCTTTTAAGTTCTGAACATTGCCGAATATCATACGCTTTTCTCCTTTATTGTTTCTAATTCTTGTAAATTGTCGTAAATGGCGCCGGTACGGAGGTATCTCCCTTTACCTTCCTGTAAATGATACTTGCAGGAATTCCGACTGCCAGTGATACTGCAATGGATATCAGAGAGTAGGACCAGATGGTTACCGACTCTGCCGGAACAAAATACTTAATTCCAACCATCACAAGGGATGCCGCGATAAATGCCAGCGTTGCACCAAATGTATTAGCCACCTTTGTAAACGCCCCCAAAATGAAGGTTCCAATCAAAATTCCCAGAACCAGTCCCATGAAGCCGTTAAACCATTCATACGCAGACTTGACGCCCCCATTTGCCAGAACCATGGCAACCGCAATGGAAAAGATTCCTACAATCAAAGACACATACTGGCCAATCTTTGTCTGTGTCTCAAAGCTTAACTCCTTCTTCGTCAGGCGTGCCTGGATATCGAGGGTCCAGCTTGCCGCAACAGAGTTAAGCCCTGTTGAAAGTGTAGACTGGGACGCCGCATAGATGGCCGCCAGAAGCAGTCCTGTGATACCTACCGGAAGCTCGAAGGCAATGTAGGACGCAAAGATCTGATCCTGAGCCGCTGCCGGCGGAAGTGTATTCTGCTGGTAGAATACATACAGGCCGGTTCCAATCAAATAGAACACAGTTGCAATAAAGATGGAAAGAGCGCCGTTCGTCAACATCATTTTATTTAACTTCTTAGTATCCGTGGTTGTGGTAAAACGCTGTACAATATCCTGGCTGGACACGTAAGAGCCCATGGTGTTAAAGCCTGCGCCTACAATCAGAATAAACACACTGTCTTTGAAAATGTTAATGTTAAAAATCGGCTGGTCTGCGGCAAGGAATTTATTCTCCGTCGCAAATGCAGTAAATACTGCCCCTATTCCTCCGTCAATATGTGCCAAAAGGAACACCAGTGAGAAGGTGACGCCAATCAGAAGCACAGACCCCTGGATAAAGTCTGTCCAGAGCACTGATTTTAATCCGCCTGTGTATGAGTAGATAATAGCAATCACTCCCATGATGATAATCAATATGTTTACGCTGATTCCGGTCAGGCTTCCTAATACCATACAGGGAAGGTACATGATAATAGACATACGCCCTACCTGGTACACGATAAACATCACAGCGCCCAGGACACGAAGCCCTTTGCTTCCGAATCTAAGCTCAAGGTAATGGTAAGCTGTATCAATGTCCAGCTTGCTGTAAATTGGCAGGAAAAATTTGATGGTCACCGGGATGGCCAGCAGCATACCGAGCTGGGCAAACCACATGATCCAGGTTCCCGCATAGGAATTTCCCGCAAGGGATAAAAAGGAAATGGGGCTAAGCAGGGTTGCAAATATAGATACTGAGGTCACCCACCACGGCACAGTTCCGTCGCCCTTGAAAAATTCTTTTCCCTGCATGTCTTTCTTTGCAAAATGAAGTCCGGCGAATAATACTGCTGCCAGATATACGATCAATATAACCAAATCTATTACTGTAAATCCTTGCATTTCCTATCCTCCCTATTTCTTAGACCTGATACTTTTCCTTCGCATCCCTTATCATCTTTGCTGCTTCATTTACAACGGCCATATCGCTCTCCACCAGTGACGGTAACGGCGCTCTCACGCCTCCAAGCTCAAGCCCTTCATTGATTTTCAGAACCTCCTTGATAACTCCATACATATTTCCCCGCGCAGAACACAGCTTATAGATAATTTCATTGACCGTATACTGAAGTTTTCTCGCCTCTGCCATCTCGTTCGACTTCACAAACTCCTCAAGCTTAAGGAACAACTCCGGCATCGCCCCATAGGTTCCGCCGATTCCGCCTTCTGCGCCGATTGCAAGACCGCTGATAAACTGCTCGTCCGGACCGTTGAATACAATGTAGTCCTCTCCCGCAGCCTGCTTAAACATCTGAATATCCTGTACAGGCATAGAAGAATTCTTTACGCCAATCACCTTCGGATTCTTCCGCATTTCCTCGAACAATCCCATAGTAAGCGCAACGCCTGCAAGCTGTGGAATGTTGTAGATTATAAAATCCGTATCCGGCGCGGCCAGGCTTATATCATTCCAGTATTTTGCAATGGCATGCTCAGGCAGGCGGAAATAGATGGGAGGAATCGCAGCAATCGCATTTACGCCCTGGCTCTGTGCATGTCTTGCAAGCTCTATACTGTCTCTGGTATTGTTGCATGCCACATGGGCGATAATCGTCAGCTTCCCTTCGGCTGCTTTCATGACATTTTCCAAAACAATCTTCCGGTCCTCCACGCTCTGGTAGATACATTCTCCTGACGAGCCGTTTACATAGAGCCCTTTTACGCCCTTTTCTACGAAATACTTCGTCAATGCCTGAACTCCTTTGGGGCTGATATTACCCTCCTTGTCATAACATGCGTAAAATGCGGGGATGACTCCTTTGTACTTACATAAATCTCTCATTGCTTCTTCTCCTTTTCTTTCTCTTTGTCCTTTGGTTTTGTCCTTTAGTCTGCCATTCCTTCTACAAATGCCTTTGTGATTAACTGGGGTCTTGTGATGATTGAGCCTACTACCACACAGAATACGCCAAGCTCAATAACCCGTTTTGCTTTCGCCGGAGTATCGATATTGCCTTCTGCTATCACCCGATGTTTGACCTGGGCCAGTATCCTCCTGATAATCTCGAAATCATTGGCCTCAATCCTGTCTCCTCTGCTCTGGTCTGTGTAACCCACCATCGTTGTCCCGATGAAATCAAACCCTAACTCGTCTGCGTGGACAGCCTCCTCGATAGTAGAGCAATCCGCCATCAAAAGCTGGTTGGGATACCGTTCCTTCACCTGTCCGAAAAACTCGTCAAGCGTCAGGTTTCCTGGCCTCAATCCTTTGGTTGCATCCATGGCGATAATCTCCGGCTTTACCTCCATCAGCTCGTCAATTTCTTTCATCGTGGGGGTGATGTATATACCGCTGTCCTCGTAATCCCGCTTCACAATCCCGATGATGGGGAGGGCTGTCTGGGACTGAATCTCACGGATATCCTCCTTCGTGTTTGCCCGAATTCCTGCCGCCCCTCCCTGCTTTGCCGCCAACGCCATCCGTCCCATGATAAAGGATGAATGAAGCGGCTCGTCTGGCAGTGCCTGGCATGATACCACCAGCCTGCCTTTTAGTTGTTCAATAGCTTCCTCCATACTCTTACTCCTTTCTTGTACGTTTCCTGGTTTCTGCCACCAAGTATACGCATTGTTGAATTTATTTTCAATAGGTTTGAATTGTTCTGAAACTTCTTTCATTATTTTCAAAACAGGCCATTCCTTGAGGTGGATTTTGCGTGGATTTTTAGTAATGTTGCACAATTAAAGGTTACTTCTTTCCAACTATGAAAGTACCCTCAGCATTTCTAGTTATTTGTAATTAAAAAAAAACTATACATTACATAATGATTTTGGACATTGACACGATAGTATCACATATGATACTATTAATGAGAAAGGAGTATGCAAACAATGCCAAACGTATCCAAAATAATTGATAAAATGAAACGTCAACCTAATGGAATACGGCCAGAAGAAGCTGAACGGGTATTAATCGCAAATGGATACATCCCAGTAAGGCAAAAAGGAAGCCACAGACATTATTTGAACAATACAACCGGAGATTTAATTACAATAAAGCAAGAATGCCCGTTAAAGAAAGCATACATAGTAGATATTCTAAACAGAATATAATATAAGATGAAAAGGAGAGCCCATCTATGGAGATTAATGATTATATGAAATTGCCCTATACACGATTGGTACAGGAGATGCATGACGAAAGCGGAGATTATTTCTACGGAAGAATCCTGGAATTAGACGGCTGCCAGAGCACCGGCGCAACATTAGAAGAATTATATCAGAATCTAAATGAAGCCATGTCCGGCTATCTGGAAGTAAAGTTATTACACCATATCCCTATTCCCATACCGGAGAGCGCCAACAATTATAGCGGTAAATTTGTTGTAAGATTACCTAAGTCATTACATCAGCGTTTAGCAATAGAAGCCGAAAAAGAAGGCGTTAGCCTGAATCAACTCGCTCTATATAAACTTGCTCTGTAAAGTAATACGATATAAGAGAGTGTCCTCCCTTCCATTCAGACACTCTCTTGAACTCTTACATATTTTATTTAGTCAAAATATCTTTCCTTCCGCCAGTTATACACAATCAGAAGTACGGATACCACCACCAGCACCCCTGCCAAAATCTGGGATACAGGAAGCCCAATCCCTGGAAGCAGAAGTTGGTCTGTCCTAAGCCGTTCAATCCAGAAACGTCCGAAGCCATACCCCGCCAGATAAAGTAAAAATATCTCACCGTTAAACTTCTTATGCTTGCGGTACAAAAGCAAAAGAATCAGAATCAACAGACACCACAGAGATTCATAGAGAAACGTTGGATGTGCCTGGATATAGGACACTCCATCCACTGTCTCCATGTGCTTGCGCATTAATTCCGTGATATCCGAGCCTCGAACCGCATCCACCGGCAGACGCATGGCAAGAAGCCAGTCCGTATATTCTCCGAAGGCTTCGCGGTTGAAGAAATTCCCCCACCGTCCAATCATCTGGCCCGCCACCAGACCGAGTCCTGCCGTATCCAGAAGCAGGGGCGCCGACAGACCCTTGACGTGCGCAAACACAAACACCGTTATAACCGCCGCAATGACTCCTCCGTAAATTGCAAGCCCGCCCTGGCGGATATTAAAGATACTAAGCAGATTGTCTTTATACATGTCCCAGGAAAAGATTACATAATAAATCCTCGCCCCAATAATCGCAAATATCACGGCATAAATCGCCAGGTCATAGTAATCCTCCGGATTCTGCTTCGTCCGTTTTGCCTCCAATGCTGCTATCAGAATCCCCACCAGGATTCCGAGTCCAATAATCATACCGTAATAGGCAATATCAAACCCCAATACCGTTATGTGGTCGCCTACTGACTTCAGATGAATTCCGATATTGGGAAAATCTATGGTTCTGTGCATGTTTCCAGTCTTCCTTCCTATACATTAAACCGGAACAGCATAATGTCCCCGTCCTTCACAACATAGTCCTTGCCTTCCAACCTGATAAGACCTTTCTCCTTCGCTGCGCTGTGGCTTCCACATTCCATTAAATCATCATAGGATACCACCTCAGCGCGGATAAATCCCCTCTCAAAATCAGAGTGAATCTTTCCTGCCGCCTGAGGCGCTTTGGTACCCTCCGTGATGGTCCAGGCACGTACCTCCGGCTCTCCCGCCGTCAGATAACTAATCAAGCCCAACAGCCGGTAGCTTGCCTTAATCAGCTTCTCAAGCCCTGACTCGGATAAGCCAAGGTCCTCAAGAAACATCTTCTTTTCATCCTCCTCAAGCTCTGCAATCTCCTGCTCAATCTGCGCGCAGACAACGAAAACCTCGCTCTGCTCGTCCCTGGCATATTCACGCACAGCCTGAACGCCTGCATTTGCCCCGCCGTCGTCTGCCAGGTCGTCCTCCGCCACATTTGCAGCATAGATTACAGGCTTATAGGTCAAAAGATTATATCCCGAAAGCCATGCTTCTTCCTCCTCATCATCCGCGCCTTCATATGTCTTCGCAAGTTTTCCCTCCTCCAGATGCGCCTTAATCTTCTCTAACAACGCCAATTCCTTGGCTGCGCCCTTGTCGTTCCTTGCCACCTTTGCCGTCTTTGATATTCTGCGCTCTAATATTTCCAAATCGGAGAAAATCAACTCCAGATTAATCGTCTCAATATCCCTCAGAGGATTGATGCTTCCGTCCACATGGACAATGTTACTGTCCTCAAAGCATCTGACTACATGAACGATGGCGTCCACCTCGCGGATATTCGCCAGAAATTGATTGCCAAGTCCCTCGCCCTTGGAGGCACCCTTCACCAGCCCCGCAATATCCACAAACTCAATGGCAGCCGGAATAATCTTCTTCGTATGATACATCTCTCCGAGCACATCAAGTCTCTCGTCTGGCACTGTAACCACTCCCACGTTGGGGTCAATGGTACAGAACGGGTAATTTGCCGACTCTGCACCCGCCTTAGTCAGCGAATTGAACAGCGTACTTTTTCCTACATTGGGTAATCCCACAATCCCTAGTTTCATTTTTAATACTCTCCTTCCCTATCCCGTGTCTCCATCAAGATTACCCGTCCCGACGGAAAACTAATCACAGCCTCATCCGAGTCCTCTGCAATCTGGTTGCTCACACACAGACTGTTGTACGGCGTCAGCGTATGATTTCTCAATGGGTATTTTGCGCCGCTGATATTGAAGCCGAACACATCCTCCCCCAACGGAAATACGGAAAAATATGTGCCAAATGCCTCGCCTCTTTTGATTCGGGTTTCTCCATCCCCTATGATGGTAATCAAATTCTGGCTGTCAAGAATCTTCGCGTCAATTCCTGCTTTAAATGGAATCATAAGGCTCTGGACATTTGCCCAGAGATGGTCGATCCTTCCTCCGGTGGCTCCAAGAATAATCAGCTCTCGGCTTCCCAACGTCATTGCAAGCCTGATTGCAATCTCCGTATCCGAAGCATCCTTCACCGGATTGTACTCCCGCACAGGAACGTTAGTTTCGTTCTTATAATAATCCCGAATCTCCTTCTTCGTGCTGTCAAAATCACCAACAATATAATCCGGCATAATCTGATGATAATACAGGAATTCTACGCCTCTGTCCACCGCAATCACACATCTGTCCTGCTTATCATTAAGAACAGACAGTGTCAAAGCCTCACAAAGCTCACCGCCGCTGACTATAATACTTCTCTTACTCATATTCTCTCAATATCTCCATAAAATCTCTCGTGTTCTTCTCTGGATCTCCTCCGAATACGGCAGACCCTGCAACAATGATATTGGCGCCCGCGTCAAGCACCTCACGGACGTTGGTAAGATAGATTCCTCCATCCACCTCGATATCCACATTAAGCCCCTGTTCATTTATCATCTGACGTATGCTGCGAATCTTATCCAGTGATTCCGGAATAAACTTCTGTCCGCCAAACCCCGGATGAACGCCCATAACCAGAACCATATCCACTTCCTTCAGATAAGGCTCTACCGCCTTGGCTTCTGTCTCCGGACAGATAGAAAGCCCCACCTTCACTTTGCAGGAACGAATCTTTTCTATGGTCGCCTTCACATCCTCACACGCCTCCAAATGGACCGTTATCAGATCGGCGCCGGCTTTTTTGAAATCCTCAATATACCGGATTGGCTCTTTCACCATCAAATGCACATCCATCACCTGCTCAGTCACGCCATGAATGGACGAAAGCACAGGCATACCAAAGGAAATACTCGGCACGAACATTCCGTCCATCACATCAAAATGAAGATATGCGGCCCCATTCTCCTCTGTCTTTTTCATCTCCTTACCCAACTCCTTAAAGTCTGCCGCCAAAATTGACGGCGCCAATATGTAGCCCATATTCAATACCTCCTTCTATTCTTCAATTCTTCGTACATCTCTGTATAACTCCGATAACGGATCGGATGGATTCTTTTATCCTCCACCGCCTCTTTCACCATACATCCCGGCTCATGCACATGGCCGCATCCCTGAAAACGGCATGTGCCCTCATATTCTGCAAATTCGGGAAAATAATTCTTAAGTTCTTCTTTCTCGAAATCATTGACATACAGCGAGCTAAAACCTGGCGTATCCATAATATAGGAATCCCCGTCTATGGGAAATAATTCCGAATGCCTTGTGGTATGCTTCCCACGCTCAATCTTCCTGCTGACCGCGCCGGTCTCCATGTTCGCCTCTGGCGTAAGAAGATTAATCAGCGAGGACTTCCCTACGCCGGAGGGGCCGGCTATGGCTGTGGTCTTTCCCTTCAAAATCTCCCTGATACGGCCTATATTCTTTCCTTCCAGCGCGCTTGCGAATACCAATGGATACCCGCACTTTTCGTAAATCGCCTGAAGTTCTTCTATCTGCCCTTCTTTTGCAATGTCTGCTTTATTAAAACACAGGATTGCCGGAATCCCTTTCCTCTCCATCATCACCAAAAACCGATCCAGGAGATTATAATGAGGCGCCGGACGCAGTACGGCAAATACCACCAACGCCTGGTCGATATTGGCAACCGCCGGACGCACCAGCTCATTTTCTCTGGGGAAAATCCGAATGATATTACCGGTCTTTTCCCCTTCCTCAAGCACTTCAATCTCTACATTATCTCCCACTAAAGGCTTAACCTTCTCTTTGCGGAATATACCTTTTGCCTTACATTCATAAACACCGGATTCTACTACATGTACGTAGTAGAATCCGGCAATTCCCTTCACAATCTTTCCATGCATATGCGCCCCTACTCCCAAGACGTGTCGTCATTATCGCCTGGATCTGGATTTGTAGGCTGCTGGTTCGGACCACGGCTCACCACCATATCGACAGCCGTTCCCTCATCCACGTTGCTTCCCACGCCAGGATTACAGCTTATGACGCTTCCGGACGGAACCGAATCATGATTCTGGTAGCTTACGTTACCCGTGCGAAGGCCCGCGCTGCTTAGAAGCTGCTTCGCATTCTCCAGAGAGGTATTGGTCACCGGCGGCACGCCTACCTGCTCAGGCGGCTTCGGCCCCCTGCTTACCACTAAGCCTACGGACGTACCCGCAGATACCTTCTTGCCGCCGTCAACACTCTGAGAAACGACCTGTCCCTCCGGCACACTGTCATGATAGTCATAGGTCACTGTTCCTACGTTAAGACCAGCCGCTAAAATGGCATTCTGTGCATCCGCATCTGCCTGCCCAATCACATTGGGGACAGTCTTCTTCTCCGCGCCCTTGCTGACCTTCATCACAATCTGCGTATCCTCCGTCGCCTTTGCGTGTGCGGCAGGAGTCGTCTCAATGACGTCGCCCTCTGCCACGGTATCGCTGTATGCAAACTCTGAGGAAATCTTCTTAAAGCCTGCCTGGGTCAGCATACTGTGCGCCTCGCTCTCATTGTGGCCTTTCACATCCGGCACCTCAATCTCGTTGCCAATAAGCCCTGAGCTTACCACCACATGGATGGTCGTATGCTTGTCAACCTTCTTGCCTGCCTCTGTCTTCTGCTCTGAAACCGTTCCTTCTTCATACTTGTTGGATTCCTTACGCTCATCAACCTTAAAGCCGAGTCCAAGGGCATTCAGCTCTTTCTCTGCTTCCTCCTCCGTCTTTCCAACCACGCTTGGAACCTTCACCTGTTCTTCTTCCTTCTTCTCAGTCTTAAGGCTTGGCGTAAATTTAAACACTCCCGCCGCCTTTCCGACTACAAAGATTAAAATAAATACAATGATGACCGCAACCACGATAGTCAGAATCCTCATGACCTTATTCATACGCGGATTCACATCGGAATCCCTTCTCCTTCCACGAGAATCATAGTCGTCGTCATCAAAATCGTCGTCATAATCTTGCTCGTCGTCATCATAGTCATGCCCGTCGCCATACTCGTCGTCGTCATAACCATGGGTGTCGTATTCATCACGGCCATATTCGCCATAATCATCATCGCTGTCGTATTCATCACGGCCATATTCGTCATAATCATCATCGTCGTCATAGCTTCGGATGTCATCCAGCTCGTCTCCGGTAATGATCATGGTATTCATACCATGAAGGGGCGGTATCACCACAAAATTCCCGTCCGGATCTACCAGGGAACGCTTCAAATCCTGAATCAGCTCATCCGTGTTGCGGTATCTCCGTTCACTGTTCTTCTGGGTACATTTTAAAATAATCCTCTCCAGGCTGTACGGGATATCAGGTACTATCTCGGACGGAGGCGTAATCTCCTCCTGGAGATGCTTGATTGCCACCGATACCGTGGACTCCCCGTCAAAAGGCACCTGTCCGGTCACCATCTCATACAGTGTAATACCCACGGAATAGATGTCACTCCTCTGGTCGCTGAAGCCGCCTCTCGCCTGCTCAGGGGACGTCTAATGGACAGAACCCATGGCGTTCGAGCTGACCGTATTGGAGGTGGTGGCCTTGGCGATTCCGAAGTCCGTTACCTTCACCTTGCCTTCTTTGGAAATGATAATATTCTGGGGCTTGATATCCCTGTGAATAATATCAGACGCATGTGCGACTCCTACGCCCGTACACATCTGGATAGCAATGCTTATGACCTCTTTATGGGACAGCCTTCCCTTCTTCTCTATATATTCCTTAAGCGTAATTCCCTCGACCAACTCCATAACCATATAGTACAGACCCCGATCCTCGCCGACGTCGTACACATTGACAATGTTGGGATGGATTAAGCCTGCCGCCGCCTGGGCCTCCGAGCGAAACTTACGCACAAAATTCTCGTCCTCTTTGTATTCCTTCTTCAAAACCTTGATTGCCACGTAACGGTTCAGCATACGGTCCCGCCCCTTATATACGTCGGCCATCCCGCCTGCCCCCACCTTACTGAGCACCTCATATCGTTTTCCAAGAATAATACCGTCTTTCACACTCATACACTCACCTCGTCTGCAAGTGGCTCTGCTATAACAACCCCTATGTTATCTCTCCCGCCATTGCTGTTTGCCTTCTCAATCAACATCTGCACAGCCTCCACAACATCCCTAGAGCCACGCACGATATCAAACATATCCTCATCCTCCACCATATTACTCAGGCCGTCCGTACACATCAGGATAATATCGCCCTTCTTCAGCCGGAATTCATAGATATCTGCCTCCACGCCCTCCTTAACGCCGATTGCCCTTGTAATAATATTCTTGTCCGGATGGTTTCTGGCCTCCTCCGCCTTGATGCCTCCAAGCCTTACCATCTCCTCCACCAGAGAATGGTCTTTGGATATCTGGCGAATCTTTTCGTTAATCAAGTATAGCCGGCTGTCTCCCACATTGGCAAAATATAAGGTATTGCCAACAACCGTCGCCACTACCAGGGTAGTTCCCATTCCCTCCAGCTTAATATCCGCAGACGCGACCTCGATTAATTTATCGTTTGCAATACTGACTACATTGCGAAGAATCTCCTCCGGCTTATTAAGGGGGGTACTCTCCAATTCCTCCCGCAATACGCCCACCGTATATTTTGACGCAAAATCCCCTGCCTTGTGGCCGCCCATTCCGTCGGCTACCGCAAGAAGATTCGGAAAAGGCCCGATAGGCTTGTCCGTCACATATACATAGTCTTGATTGACTTCACGCTTTCTCCCTACATCAGTCATTGCAAATATCTTCATCTGGTTCTCCCGTCCGCGGCCATATAGCGCCTGCGAAGCTGACCGCAGGCTCCGTCTATATCTGAGCCTCTTTCCCTTCTTATAGTAACATTAATTCCACTTTTTTCAAGTTTATTTTTAAAAACAGAAGCATTTTTACTGTTTGGTTTTATATATGCCCTCTCTGTAACCGGATTCACAGGAATCAGATTCAGATGGCAGTTCCTTGGCTTCAGGATTGCCGAAAGCTCGCTTATATCCTCCGGCTGGTCGTTCACACCCTTAATCAGACTGTACTCGAAGGTCACCCTGCGGCCCGTTTTGTCAAAATAATCGTCGCAGGCTCTAAGCACCTCCTCAAGGCCATACTTTTCTGCCACAGGCATCAGCTTCTTTCGCTTCTCCTGGTTAGAACCGTGGAGGGATAGCGCCAGCGTAATCTGAAATCCCTCTGATGCCAGCCTGTGCATATTGGGGACAATTCCACAGGTAGAAGCTGTAATGTTCCTCTGGCTGATGTTCAGGCCGTGTTCGTCGCTTATCATCCGGATAAATCTGACAAAATTCTCATAATTATCGAGGGGTTCTCCGGTTCCCATCACCACGACATGGGAAACCCGTTCCTTCGTTAATCTCTGAATCTGATATATCTGCCTTAACATCTCCGAGGGGGCAAGATTGCGCTTAAGCCCTCCTATGGTGGAGGCACAAAACCGACACCCCATCCGGCATCCCGCCTGTGACGACACACACACGGAATTCCCGTAAGGATGGCGCATCAGCACGCTTTCAATCATGTTGCCGTCCGAAAGCCCAAACAGAAACTTCTCCGTCGGGTCTGTCTTAGAAATCTGACGCTCTACCAACTCTACCTTCGGAATCTCGTATTCATTCGATAATTTTTCCCTTAAGTCCTTAGAAAGATTGGTCATTTCCTCAAAACCGGCGGCTAATTTCACATGCAGCCACTGGTAAATCTGGCGGCTCCTAAATGGCTGTTCGCCTATTCTGCTAATCTCCTCTGCCAGCTCATCGTAACTAAAAGAACAGATATCCTTCTTTTTTATTTTATTTTCTAAACATTGCAATATAGAATCCATCTCCAAAATCCTGTCCTGGTATCATCTGCCGTTCACGCAGCATACGAAACTCTTGAAACCTGGCGGCAAACCACCTTGCGTTGCCCTCATTTTCTTCCCGGTTGATGGTACATGTACTGTAAACAAGGAGCCCCCCTGGCTTCACATACTCTGCCGCCACCGACAGAATCTCCCGTTGAAGCGCAGCCAACTCCTGCTGCGCCTCATACGTCATCTTATATTTCAAATCCGGCTTTCTTCCCAGTACGCCAAGTCCTGAGCAGGGAAGATCCGCAATCACAATATCAGCCTTCCCCACGGATGCTTCATCCTTCACGCGTGCATCCATCCGGACTGCTTCTATATTACTCATACCGCTTCGCCGGATATTGTCCTCTATCAGCCCCACCTTATAATCCGTCAAGTCCCGCGCCTCCACATGTCCGGTGCCCCGAAGCATCTGCGCCAGATGAAGCGCCTTGCCGCCGGGCGCGGCGCATACATCTATAATATAGTCGCCTTCTCTCGGGGAGGCCCACTCGGCAACCTGCATAGAGCTTATGTCCTGTACCTGATAGTATCCTTTCCTAAAACAGTCAAGCTTCATCAAATAATCAAACTCCGAAAGGTGCAGGGCGTAAGGCAGACCTGCCTCCTCCTTGACGCAGACTCCCTCTGCCCTTAATATCTTGAGAAGCTCAGCCTTCGATATCCTGTCAGGATGAAAGCGCACCGTCACCGGCCTCTCCCTCAGAAATTCTTCTGCCATGGCGCGCACTGTATCCTCCTCATATTCCAAAAGCCACCCCTCAAGAATCCATTCCGGTATAGAATATCTCACAGACAGATAATGAAGCCTGTCCTTCTCAGATGGATAACGAAGCTCTGACAAATTCCTGCCGATATTGCGCAGAACTCCGTTGACAAAGCCCCGAAGATTCCCAAAGCCTCTCTTTACCGCAAGCTTCACCGCCTCATTACATGCCGCAGAGGCCGGAACACTGTCCATGTATTTTAACTGATATACCCCACTCCTTAGAATCGTCCGAATCACTGGCTTCATCTTGTTCACCTTGACCTTGGAAAACTGGTCGATAATGTAATCCAGCTCAATCATACGCTCTAAGGTGCCGTTCACCACTCTCGTAATAAACGCCCTCTCTTGCTTCTCCAGAAATTGATACTGGTCCAGGGCATTCTTAAGCGCGATATGGCAATATTCCCCGTCACGGGTAATCTGAAGCAGAATCTCCAGAATCAACTCACGGGTATTCGTGGATTGTGCCATGAAAAAATCCTCCGCCTGATTACCGTCTCCGGTTGTTTGCAATCAAAATAATCCGCAAAAGCTGTAATGCCGCGGAAACCGCGCCTGCCACATACGTGAGCGCCGCCGCGAAAAGCACCTTCTTCGTGGCGTTGACCTCGTCTTCATAGAGGATTCCACTGCCGCCTAAGATCCGAATCGCCCGGCTTGACGCATTAAACTCTACCGGAAGCGTCACAATCTGGAATAAGACTGCCAGTGAAAACGCCAGGATACCCAGATTCAGGAACAGCATGGAGGAACGGCTGCTAAACAACAGCCCAATCAGAATCAAAGGCCATGCGATAGCACTCCCAAAATTCACAACCGGCACCAGCGCGCCTCTAATCTGCAGGGGCACATAGCCTGTATCATGCTGGATTGCGTGTCCGCACTCGTGGGCAGCCACTCCAAGAGCCGCAACGGATACGGAATTGTAGGTTGCGTCAGACAGACGCAGAACCTTTGAGCGCGGGTCATAGTGGTCTGTCAGATCTCCTGCAATATGCTCTACCCGCACATCATAGATACCGGCGCGCTTCAAAATCTGTTCAGCCGCCTCTCGGCCCGTCATACCGGAATGATTCCTGACCTTGGAATACTTACTGAACGTAGACTTCATCTTTGCCGATGCCAAAAGACAGATCACAAGGCCAATCACCACCAAAATATATGTGGGATCTATTCCATAATACATAAATACACCTCCTAGACTACTTACCATTCAACAACATATACAAAGTATTATATATGAAAAACAGGCAAATTACCTGTTTTTCATACAAATTTAACAATTCTTAATGATTTTCTTAATGATTCCCTAAAATCGTCCCCTCGTTCATCGAATACCCCCGAAGAAACGCCCCTGCCTCCATCCGCTTCTTTCCGGGTATCTGTAATTCCAGCACCTTAAGAAGCCCGCGTCCGGTCTGAATACAGAAGCCGTCCTTTTGAACCGCGACAACCGTTCCGGGAGTCTCCTTCGTCTCCTGTCCCTCAATCACCTGCGCCTCCCAGAGCTTCATCACTTTGCCGTCCCAGTCCGTGTAAGCGCTAGGCCAGGAATTCAAGCCCCGAATCAGCCTCTCAATGGAAACGGCATCCTGATTCCAGTCGATCTTCCCCAGGCTTTTATCTAACATCCTGGCATATTCCGTCGGGCTGTCCCCCTGTGCCTCAGGCTTAATGCTTCCCTCCTCCAAGTCCTTGAGCGTGCGCACACAAAGCTTTGCCCCTGCTTCGGCAAGCTTATCATGAAGGCTGTCTCCCGTCTCCTTTTCGTCTAATACAACCTCTGTCTTAAGCAGCATATCCCCTGTGTCCAGTCCCTCGTCCATCTGCATAGTAGTGACGCCGGAAATCTTCTCACCATTGATAACCGCCCACTGGATAGGCGCCGCGCCGCGGTATTTCGGAAGCAGCGACGCATGGACATTGATACATCCGTAAGGCGTCATCTCCAATATCTCCTTGGGAAGAATCTGCCCGAATGCGATAACCACTATCACATCAGCCTCATATTTTCTCAATTCCTCGATACACTCAGGAGTACGCACCCTCCTTGGCTGAAACACAGGAATCTGATGCAAAATCGCTGTTTCCTTGACCGGTGTGTACTGCATCTTACCGCCCCGTCCTTTTGGCTTGTCAGGCTGCGTCACTGCCAGAACCACCTCATGGCCAGCCTCAATCAGAGCCTTTAGCGTCCCCACAGAGAAATCCGGAGTTCCCATGAAAATTACTCTCATCTATTCATCCTCCTCGTATACCGCGTCATGAAGGCCGCCCTCCACCATCTCCACATACATCTTTCCGTCCAAATGGTCAATCTCATGGCAGAAGGCGCGTGCCAGAAGCTCCTCCCCTTCCATCTCGACCTCCTCCATATCCTCGGTCATTGTACGAATCCGTACATAGTTGGGCCTGGTAACGGTGCCTGCCTTGCCAGGAACACTCAAGCATGCTTCTTCACCCGTCTGCTCGCCGGACACCTCAAGAATCTCCGGATTAATCAGCACAATGGGGCCGTCGCCAATATCAATAACCACAATCTTTTTCAGGATTCCCACCTGGGGCGCGGCAAGCCCTACTCCCTGGGCTTCATACATGGTATCCAGCATGTCGTTAATTAATATCCTGTTTCGCAGCGTCATCTTTGTTACATCCTTGCATTTCTTTGTGAGCACCTCGTCTCCAAGCTCACGAATCTTCCTTATTGCCATAATCTGCTCTCCTCTCGGTTTTCTTCTCAATCTATTTCAAAGGCTGTTAAAATACGTTCATCGGATTAAAATCGAACTGAATCCGCATTGTCTGGAATCCTTTGTTGATTTCAATATACTTCTCCATCCGGTTCTTTACCTCAACCAGAAGCCCATAATCTGGCCCCTTCAGATACAAGACCCTCCGGTACACGTCGCTGACCTTCGCCACATAAGGGCTTGCCGGCCCGATGAGCTGTAATATTCCTCTCTTGTCAACTCTATTTGCAAAATCCTTCAGATACTTTGCCGCCGTCTCAAGCAGCTTCTCGTCGGGCCCTGTCATCAAAACCGCCAACAACTGCTCGACTGGCGGATAGCCCATAAGCCCCCGATACTCCATCTCGGCGGCATAGAAGCCTTCATAATCCTGCGCCGCTGCCATCTCGATACTGTAATGCTCTGGACTGTATGTCTGGATTACGACCTCCCCCTTACTCCTTCCCCGTCCGGCACGTCCCGCCGCCTGGGTCAGAAGCTGGAACGTCCGTTCCGCGGCGCGGTAGTCGCTAGAATACAGAGACATATCCGCAGCCAAAATTCCCACCAGCGTCACATTGGGGAAATCATGACCCTTGACAATCATCTGCGTCCCAATCAAAATGTCTGCTTCTTCACTGGAAAATGCTTCCAGTATCTTTTCATGCCCATCCTTCGTCCTGGTGGTATCCATATCCATCCGAAGAACCCTCGCAGACGGAAACTGACGCTTCACCATCTCCTCTATCTGCTGTGTCCCCGCCTTAAATCCGCCTATATACCCAGAGCCGCAGGAGGGACACACATGAAGCTGAGGCTCCTCATGGCCGCAGTAATGGCAGAGCATTTTACCGCCCTTGTGCGCCGCAAGAGAAACATCGCAATGAGGACATTTTACTACATATCCGCAAGACCTGCAAGAAACAAAACCTGCATATCCCCTTCGATTTAGAAACAGCATGATCTGCTCATGCCTCAAAAGCCTTGCATCTATCAGATTTTTCAGGTGGTCGCTCAGAATCGAACGGTTTCCCGCCCTTAATTCTTTCCTCATGTCCTCCACGTAAACTTCTGGGAGCTCTCCTTCTCCTGCCCGCTTCTTAAGCTCTAAAAGTTGAAAACGCCCGCATTTGCAGGCATAAAACGCTTCCAGGGACGGTGTCGCAGAGCCAAGCACCACACTTGCGCCCTCTCTTTTCGCCCGTTCAATGGCTGTCTCCCTGGCATGATAGCGAGGCGTCTGCTCGCTCTTGTAGGCAGCCTCATGCTCCTCGTCAATCACAATCAGCCCCAGACGAGGAAAGGGCGTAAACAGGGCAGAACGGGGGCCGATCATCACGTCCACCTCGCCAGACTTAACCCTCTCCATCTGGTCGAAGCGCTCACCCGCCGACATCCTGGAATTAAGGATTGACACCCTGTCGCCGAATCTTCCATAGAAACGCATGACAGTCTGATAGGTAAGCGCAATCTCAGGAATCAGGACGATTGCCTGGCCGCCCGCTTCCAAAACCTGGGCAATCATCTCCATGTAAACCTCCGTCTTACCGCTTCCCGTAATCCCGTATACCAGATAGGTCTTGCGGACCCCCTTGCAATAGTCTTCCCTGAAAATGTTGATTGCATGTCGCTGCTCAGCAGTAAATTCCGGCGCCTCCCTATCCTGGCTCTTATGGCGGATCGGATTGCGGAATACTGTCTTGGACTCCAGTGAAATAATGTTCTTCTCCTTTAGGGCACGAACCACGGCCCCTGTCACATTTAATTTCTTTGTCAGAAGCTCATAATCCTGTTCAGGCTGGTCCAAAAGGGCTGCCAAGAGCCTTGCCCTCGCCTTCTGGTTCTTGTGAAGGAACACTTCAAGCTGCTGCTTTCCCTCAGCTTCATCCAGAAGCAGGCGAATACGCCTTTTCTTTCGCGCCTTCTCCTGCTTCTTGATGGGAATCACCGTTTTCAATGCCTGAATCATGGTCCCGCCGTAGTATTCCTTCATCCACGCCGCAAGGGAGACCATCCTTGACTCGATAGCCAGGCTTCCCTTCGCTACCGAAAGAACCGGCTTCATCTTCCCTTCGTCGTAATCTGTCTTGTCAGAAAATCCGGTCACATACCCCCGTATTTCTTTATCTCCCTTTCCGAAAGGAACAATAACCTCCGTTCCAATCTGAAGCTCTCCCTCAAGCTCTGGCAAAATCTTGTATTGAAACACCTTATCCAGTTTTTCATGTGTAATATCTACTATAATATCAGCGTACATGCTAACTATTGCAGTTCCTCCAAAACCTCTTTAATCAGATTACGGTCATCCATATCATATTTCACACCCTTAATCTCCTGGTAAGTCTCATGCCCTTTCCCTGCAAGGACAATCACATCTCCGGCTCTGCCGTGTTCAATGGCGTAGCGGATGGCTTCTTTACGGTCACAGATGGAGATGTACTCCCCGTCTGTCTTTTTCATCCCTGTGATAATATCGTCAATGATTGCCTGGGGTTCTTCAAACCGCGGGTTGTCTGACGTGATAATCGTAAAATCTGACATCCGCCCTGACACCTCCCCCATCTCGTACCGCCTGGTTCGGGAACGGTTGCCGCCGCACCCGAAAATGGTTACGAGCCTCTTGGGATGATAATCCCGCAGCGTATGAAGCAGGCTCTCAAGGCTCATGGCGTTATGGGCGTAATCAATCATCATAGTAAATTCCTCCGACACCTTTACCATCTCGATACGCCCTCTCACCTTCGCCACCTTAAGCGCTTTTTTAATGTTCTCCTCTGGAACGTCAAAATGCCTGCACACCGCAATGGCTGTCAGTGAATTGTAGACGCTGAAATCTCCCGGAATGTCGATTTCCACATCAAAATCCATCAGTCCGTTTACATGGTAGCGGACTCCCAGATAGCCCGGTCTTGTAATATGCTCAATGTCCGCAGCACGCAAATCTGCCTTCTCCGACATTCCAAAGGTTTCTACCTGACATGTGGCGTTTCTGAATACGTCCTGATACCATGGGTCATCCACATTGGCAATCCCAAGCCTGCACTGGGTAAATAACATCCCCTTGCAGCGTTTGTAATCCTCAAAATCCTTGTGTTCATTCGGCCCGATATGATCCTCGCCGAGATTGGTAAAGATTCCAATCTCAAAGGGAATTCCGGCTGTCCTGTGAAGCATAAGCCCCTGTGAGGAAACCTCCATCACCACGCTGTCGCAGCCTGCCTTAACCATCTCACTGAAATACTGGTGAATCGTGTAGGATTCCGGCGTCGTATTGTTGGCCGGTATGGACTTATCGCCAATAATCGCCTCGATAGTACCAATCAGACCTACCTTGTGCCCCACACCCTCCAGAATGGATTTTACCATGTAGGTGGTGGTGGTCTTTCCCTTCGTTCCGGTAATTCCGATAATCTTAAGCTTATCTGCCGGATAGCCAAAGTATGCCGCCGACATAAACGCCAGGGCATAGCGGGTATCCTTCACACGAATCACCGTCACGCCGTCAGAAGCCTCCACCTCCTTCTCTGTAATCAGGGCTTTCGCCCCCTTAGCCGCAACCTCTTTTGCGTACCCGTGGCCGTCGGATACCGCGCCGCTGATACAGACAAACACACACCCTGCCGTCACCCTTCGGGAATCGTTTATCAGCTCTGTCACTTCAATCTCATCATTTCCTTTTATGACTTCATATTCTAAATGTTCTAACAACTTGGTTAATTTCATTTTATTTAGCTGCCTCCTGTTATCAAATCAATGATTTTCGCCAAATGAATTGTATCACACTTCAGATTATTTTTCTACAACAGAAGCATTTATTAATGCAATCGAAAAATATTTATGCTATACTGGAAAACACATGTATGTACTTTAAACTCCGCCACAGTATATGCGGCTGTCTGCGGAAATATATTTAGAAAAGAGGAAAATATTTATGAAAGCATACGAACGTTTACTTAAATATGTGGTTGTACGCACGCCAAGCGATGAGAACAGCGACACGGTTCCGACTTCTGTGTGTCAGTTTGACCTTGCGCGCCTCCTTGAAAAAGAGATGACTGAATTAGGTCTTACACAGGTCCGGCTTGACGGCCAGTGCTACCTGTACGGAAAGCTTCCTGCAACCGAAGGACTTGAGGATAAGCCTGCCATTGGTTTTATTGCCCATATGGATACTGTGGCGGATTTCTGCGACCATGAGGTTAAGCCAATACTCACAGAGAATTACGATGGAAAAGAGCTGGCTTTAGGAGACAGCGGACTGGTGCTAAGTCCAAAGAATTTCAGCCATCTCACTGGCCTTGCGGGACGCACGCTGATTACCAGCGACGGGACAACCATTCTCGGCGCCGACGATAAGGCAGGAATCGCTGAGATTCTCACCATGGTGGAGAGGCTTGTAAAGGAGAATATTCCCCACGGCCCCATCTGCGTTGCCTTTACTCCGGACGAGGAGGTGGGTACAGGCGCGTCCCATTTCGACGTGGAGGCATTTGGCGCGGATTATGCTTACACGCTGGACGGCGATACAGAGGGAGAGATTCAGTACGAGAACTTCAATGCCTGCAAGGCGCAGTTCGACGTGAAGGGCTTTAACGTCCATCCCGGCTCAGGAAAGGATACCATGATTAACGCAAGCCTGGTTGCCATGGAGATTAACTCCCTCCTTCCAGGGATGGAGACCTCCCGCGGTACGGAAGGCTACGAGGGCTTCTACCATCTTATGAGTATGTCTGGAGAATGTGCGAAGGCGCAGTTGAATTATATTGTCCGCGACCACGACAAGGAATTTTTCGAGGCCAGAAAACGGACCCTTCGGCTGATTGAGAAGAATCTGAATGAAAAATGGGGAGAAGGTACGGTCACCCTTACCATTACTGAGCAGTATAAGAATATGGCGGAGATTATCGCCGGATGTATGCATCTGATTGACAATGCCAAGACCGCCTGTGAAAATGCGGGGGTAACGCCCCTTGTTATTCCCATCCGCGGGGGTACGGACGGATGCCAGTTAAGCTTCAAAGGACTGCCCTGTCCTAATCTAGGAACCGGAGGACATGCCTACCATGGGCCTTATGAGCACATCACCGTAGAGGGAATGGACAAGAGCGTGGAGGTTGTAATGGAGTTGGTGAAGCTGTACGCTAAGTAAGAGATTGGCTTACACGCCATTTTGAATGAAACAGGGGGCTGTCAAGTGGCAGCCCTCTGTTTTATACTTCTTCTTTAAATCCTTCGCCCACCACCTCATTTGATTCCATTATAATAGTAAATGCCTGTGGGTCAATCTGCCGCACCATTTTCTTGATGGCATACATCTGTTTATTGTTGCAGGCGCACATCACCACATCTTTGTGTTTCTTTGAGTAGCTTCCGGTTCCTTTGAGAATAGTTGAACCTCTCCCTGAGTATTCGTCAATGGATTCCGCGACCTCTGCGCCATGCTCCGTCACAATCAAAGTCATTTTCCCTTCGTCAACGCCGTACAGGATGCGGTCCATCACGATTGCCATCAGGTAGGTCACGATAATTCCATAGATAAAACCGTCAATGTCTTTGAACACAATCAGGCTTCCCATAACGATTGTGGTGGTATCCAGCACAAAGGTAATGATTCCCAGAGTAATATGGGGTTTTACCTTCTTGATTGCCATGCTGATGAAGTCCTGTCCTCCTGTGGACGAGCCGCGCATGAACACAATGGCATACCCCGCGCCGGCAAGCACTCCCATACAGAGAGCCGCCAGGAGGCGGTTGCCGTCGTACACCGGAAAACAGGGGGCAATGTAATCCAAAAAGACGGAGGATATAATCATAGTCTTGATTGACTTCAGGAAAAAGGTCCTGCCAAGGAATTTATAGCAGAATATGGCAACCGGCACGTTTAACAGCAGGGTGCCCGCACCCACAGGAAGCCCGAACAAATGGTAAAGGATGATAGCGATTCCTGAGAAGCCTGCCACCGGAAAATTGGCATTTAAGGCAAAGTTATAGATTCCGACTGCAATTAGCATACTTGCCGCAATATCCACCAAAAGATCGATTCCTAATTCTTTCCATTTAATCTGATACTTCATTTTATAAAACCTCCTGTGAAAATAAAAATCAAAAAGAGCAGTTGCAAACTATAAAATATAATTCGCAACTGCTCTTATGATTATTAGTATATCTGGCAAAATGGGTTTTGTCAATATGTGAGAAAATTACACTACCGCCTCTATCAATGTCTTATCGCCTACTTGAATCTCCTTTAAGCCAATCTCTTTTTTCTTGTTAAAGTTAAAGCTGAGCATATATCCTTTCTTCAAATGGTAATATTCCAAATAATTAATAAGCTGTTCTTCGCCTCGCTCGTTATAGGCATTTCCTCTCCAAACCTTCATTTCTACAACATACTGCGTACCGCAGTAATCAATAATTAAGTCTGTGCGTTCCTGATTTCTGGTACGCGCCTCCACGTAATAATTACCGCTTCCATTAATGATTGGCTTTAAATAAAGCATGAAATACCGCCGTCCATCTTCTTCAAGAAACTTTTGTTCTTGATCACCATAAATATCGTTAAAATGCTCAACAAACCTTTCAAGAATATGTTCCATATTCAACTGTCCACCCTGTATAAAACGTTTTTTATCCTGAATGGCACGTTTACATATTTCACCGTTCTGAATTTCTGTCAATGTCAAAAAATAATTATACAGCCGTATCTCAAATATTCTGTTTGCAATCTGAACCGTTCCATTCATTTCTTTTGCAAAACCAAACATAAGTAACATATTGATTGCCGGATCATCAGAATTACAAATAATAAATTGTCCCTGAAACAAAAGCTGATATATCAAAACCTTAAGGCCAGGATAGCCATTCAATTTGCCAATCAATGATTCAAACAACGTATTTTTCTCAGAAACAAGTATTTTTACCGCTTCCAATACACCTGCTCTTGTCCACACTTCTTCTTTCTCTTTACACTCCGATATTCCGTCCATCTTCTCATCTAAACTTTTGCAGAGACGTGAAACCAAAAAGGGATAACCAGAAGTATAGTCATAAATAAGACCGGATATTTCTCCAATATCCATTCCAACTTTATTCTCCTTCTCATACTGTGTCAACATTCCTGCAATATCCTCCGCAGAAAAGCTCATACTCACATTAAAATCAGCGGAAATATTCCAGGGACTATTCTCCTTATGTTCTTCATCCGGACGAAGCTTCCGCCGGATGCTGCGTATATCATAGACCCCTGCAAGAATGACAGAATGAAACAAAGGGGTCCTCCTTCTCCTAAGATAAAAAAATCTGAGCTGTGCCAGGAAGTCTAAAAATACCTGATTATTGGTAGCCGAATCCACTTCGTCAACCAATAGGACAATCTTCTTCTGAGATTCTCTGCACAGACCAAGCAGCGTCATAAACAGCATAGATAACGTAACGTTATTAACGCTGCCAGCCACATACCGTCCCAGTTCTTCTTTCATTTCATCGGACATATTCTCAGCGTACAGAAGCACCTGCCTGGAAAAAGCGGCGGCAAAGTTCTTCTCTGATTCAAAATCAACGGTGCTTAATCCTTGAAAATCCAGGCTAATGACATTATAATCTGTTTTCAGCTCGTCTGCCAGGGCGGTCAGTATCGTGGTCTTTCCATACTGCCTTGCCCTGTTAATCGTAAAGTATTTTCCGGCCTCCACCATTGCCCTGATCTCTCTCAGACGGTCAGTCAGATCAACCATATAATGCAGCTCAGGGTCACAATATCCATCGGTATTGAATGTTCTGCGCACTGTCATCACTCTCCCTTCGTGATGTTTTCAGTATACTATTTCATGAAAAAAAATTCAAGGAAAACACTCTCTGATTCCCCTCCAACTGGACTGGTTATTTTTCGATAATCTGGACTTTTCAATCTATCCACTCTGGTGATACCATAGATGTACATTAAATATATAAGGAAAAGAATTCTATGACTAAAAAAATAGCAGTAATCAATGATCTATCCGGCTTTGGACGGTGTTCCCTTACCGCGGCAATCTCCGTCCTGTCGGCAATGGGCGTACAGGCATGTCCCCTTCCCACAGCTATATTGACTGCCCAGACAGGGTATCCAAGCTATTATTGTGACGACTATACAGACAAAATGGAATATTTCCGCAGCGAATGGGAGAAGATGGGACAGCATTTTGACGGTATCTATACCGGCTTTGTTGCAGGGGAAGCGCAGATTCGCCAGATTTTTCATTTCCTTGAAACCTTCCGGCGTCCAGACACCTTCCTTCTGGTAGACCCTGTCATGGGTGACGACGGGACGCCTTATCCATTTTATACGTCTGCTCTCCTCGAACAGATACACAAACTGGCTTTACAGGCTGATATCATTACACCGAATCTCACGGAGTTATGCCTCCTGACAGATACAGACTACCAATCTCTAATGTCAAAAAATAATTTTTCTGGGCTAATTCAGACAATTCAGGATATGGGGCAGGAATTTTGCAGAAAAGGGCCGAAATATGTGATTGTCACAGGAATTCGTTTCCACGACTCAGATGGGATCCAAAAGATGGGAAATCTGTTGGTTGACACAAATGACTCCTCACTGTTTTCCTTCCCATACATCGGCGGCAGCTACTCCGGCACCGGCGACCTGTTCGCCTCCTGTATTGCCGGCGGATGTGCAAGGAGAGCTTCTTTATCTTCTATCATAGAGAGAGCCGGAGAATTCCTAGAGCTCGCACTGATGGATTCTGTCAGGGAACAAGTCCCCCGCAACGACGGGGTCAATTATGAGCAATTCCTGTCCCTGCTTATGCCGTCGGGAAATGTTCTCTAAAACCTCATTTCCCGACAGCCCAGGCTTCTAAATTCTGTAAATCAGACGCCTAATCTAAATCCCACAGAACCAGAAGCTAAACTCAAGCTTCTCACTCACATCAATCAGATACTCCGGATGGGTCTTTGCCCCCCAACTGTCGTCTCCGGCAATTCCCATCTGCGCTTTTGAAGCACGAATTACCGTATAGTGTACCTTAGGCAGTTCAAACGGATGCATAGCATTCTCCATCTCATGAGGCGTATACGGCAGCGCTGAGAAGCACATAGGCCCGTTCTCTGACGTCATCTCGAACCTCATACCTCTGCCCTTGCGGTCTGTAATCTCGGCATAGCGCACTCCTTCTTTATTCCCACACTCCTGGGGAACAATATACTCTGCCATATTATCCTTCACCAGATTCTCATAAATACCAAGCTTCGCCCCCTTCTTGCGGTCTGCATAGGTTTCCTCAGGACCAAGGCCATACCATTTCACATGGTCGTAATCTGCATCCAGCTTGAACATCATACCGAATTCCGGCATATCTCCCAATTCCTTGACCGGATCATAGGAAAGGGTTGTCTTTACGCGTCCGTCCCCAAACACCTCATAGGAAACCTGGCACTGGGCCGCAGGTATGGTGCACAGATGATAGGTAAATGAAACCGTAGCGCTGTTTTCACTCTCCTTAGCCTCCAATATGCTCATCTTAAACAGCTCGTCTCCCATTGCCTTATCAGTAGCATACATGCTGGCAATCTTCCACTGTGCATAGCGGGCCTGCATCTGATTGCCGCAGTCATTATCCACAGGCGCTCTCCAGAAGTTGGGCTTCGGAATGGTTTTCAGCATCTCTTTTCCCGCGAATTTGTAGGAAACCAGACCGCCGGACAGGACTGAGAACATTACCTCAAAATGATCCCCTCTCACGCCGATATTGTGCGTACTCCTGATTACCTTCACGCCCTTGCCACAGACCTTTTCGGCCTTCTCAATCTGATATACAAATTGCCCGAACGCCATCTCATGGCCTTTCTTTGCCCAGATCTCATCCTGTCTCAGATGGAAGGATACGGTAACGGCATACTCGCCCGCCAACGTCTCTTTTGGAACCGGAAGCTCGTATGTCTCATTGCTAAGAGGCGCTACATGAGTCTCTAAAAGAGCCCGTCTGACTACCTGTCCGTCCCTTGCCACCGTAACCCGACATTCAAAGGTATCCGTATTGACGAACAGATTCTTATTGATTACCTTTACCTCAGTCCGGCCTACTTCTGCGGTGATATTCTGGTAATTGAATTTTACCTCCTGCATCTTCGGGGAAGCCTCTCTGTTGCCATATACGATGCCGTTCGCACTGAAATTATAGTCCGTAGGACGCTCTCCGAAATCTCCGCCGTATGCCTGGAACTCTTTACCGTAACGGTCCTTCTTTATAATGGTCTGGTCAATATAATCCCAGATAAAACCACCCTGATACAAAGGCTCTGTGTCGGTTAAGTCAGTATATTTATGCATAGCGCCGCAGGAATTACCCATTGCGTGGGTATATTCGCAGCAGATAAACGGCTTGCTTCTGTCATTTGCCAGGAATTCCTTGATTCCCTCCACGGAGGTATACATCTGGCTCTCCATATCGCTGGTGTCATTGTAGCGGCGGTCATGGTGTACGCCTTCATAGTGAACCAGACGGGTGGGGTCTAACCTCCGGAAAAGCTGCGACATCTCATAGATATCCTTTCCACCGTAGGATTCATTTCCACAGGACCAAATCAGGATAGCAGGATGGTTCTTGTCCCTCTGGTACATGGAATTCACGCGGTCAAGCATCATGTCAAGCCACTCCGGCCTGTCATTCGGAACCACGCCGGAGTCGTCTCCGGTCAGCATGGCTGTATCCCAGGTTCCATGGGATTCCAGATTGGTCTCGTCGATTAAGTACAGCCCGTACTCGTCGCAGAGGCGGTAAATCAAGGAATCATCCGGATAATGACAGGTGCGGATGGCATTGATATTGCTGCGCTTCATAGTCTCCAAATCCTTGCGAAGCTCTGCCTCGCTCACATGGCGTCCACTCACAGAGCTGAATTCATGGCGGTTAGCGCCTTTGAATACGATTCTTCTGCCATTGAGCGTCATGATGCAGTCCTTCATCTCAAATCTTCTGAAGCCAACCTTTTCCGGTATCACCTCCTGAAGTGTTCCGGACGCGTCTATAACCTCAATCGTCAGGTCATAGAGATTAGGCGCCTCGGCACTCCAAAGCTCAGGCTCGTCCACAGTCCAGGAATGTGAAACCTCTGTTCCCAACTCCAATTCTTCTTCAATCACCGTATTTCCATCCTTCGCAAGCCGGATGACCGCCTTCCCCTCCGGCTTTTCTGCGGAAATTACCTCCATACTGATATCAAACGCCGCTTTCTTAAGGCTCTCGTCCGGAATGGCAGAAATCTTCAAGTCACGCACATGTACGTCCGGAATGGTATACAGATATACGTCCCTGTAAATACCTGAGAAACGGTAAAAATCCTGATCCTCGCACCAGCTTGAGGCCGTCCACTTGAACACCTGGGCTGCAAGCTTGTTCTCTCCCTCTGACAGATAGTCCGTCAGTTCAAATTCCGACGGGGTGAAGGAATCCTCGCTGTATCCGACAAAGACTCCGTTAAGCCACAGCGCAAGCCCACTCTCCGCGCCCTGGAAGGAAACAAAGACGCGTCTTCCCTTCATCCTCTCCGGTACGTTGAAATACTTCACATAGCTTGCCACAGGGTTGAAATACTCCGGTATCTCTCCTGGCTCAATCTCGTCGTGCCCTTCCCATGGATACTGCACGTTGGCATACTGAGGCGCGTCATAGCCCTCCATCTGGATATGGGCAGGCACATGGATATCCTCCCAGTCCCTTACGCAGTAATCCATCTTCTCAAATCCACTGACCGCAGACTTGTAATTTCGGGCATAGTGGAACTTCCACACTCCATTCAGGCTCTCCTTAAAATCCTCATACCCTGCCTCCATATCCGAGACAGACCCATAGTATCTGTGGTCGGAATGTGCGTCAAGCCTTCCGTCTCGGAAATACCGAGGGTCTTTTAATTTTCCATAATCAAATGCTCTTTCCATTGTTATTCCTCCTTATAACTTCTGCCCCTATTATATTACGGATAGACAAATGAAAGTGTAATATGTTAAACTATATAATATAACATTTTGAAACAGGTGATAACTATGCCGATACATTACAGAAATTCTCCGGTGGGCGAGCCTTTTCTCTTTGATTCCATCGGCTGCGGCTGGAGTCAGGATCGTGTGCTGCGTCCAAAGGGCTTCCCTCTCTACCATTATCTCCAGACAGAGAAAGGGCGCGGAACGGTCAAAATCCAGGGCGCCGAATACGTCCTGAACGAAGGCGAGGGGCTTCTGATCTCTCCCTATCTCCACCATTCCTACGCGCGGGACACGGAAGAATGGCTGACCGCCTTCGCCACATTTACCGGAACCATCCACAGCAGCATTGAGAAGATGGTGGGAAATAAGCCCGTCGTATTTATAGAAAAAGAGCAGGGCGCCGTGATTGGCGCCTTAATCAACGAAATCATGGATAATTGGGACGTCCTGTCCGCGGATACCCGCGCTCTTTCGCTCAAATGCTATGGCCTGCTGATGCATTTTACCAGCAGCCGCCACACCCGCGCCCTGACTGACGAGCCTTTATATCTGCGCTATGTCGCACCCGTAATAAAAGAGATTGAAACCCGCTATAATACAGAACTTACAGTACAGGAATTAAGCGGCAGGGTTTATGTCACTCCCCAATATCTGTCACGCCTGTTCCGGCGTTTTCTCGGATGCTCTGTCTATGAGTACCTGACCACCTTCCGCATCAACAAGGCGAGAGAGCTTCTGGTTTGTAATCCCCGCATGGAGGTGCAGCAGATTGCAGGCGAGGCCGGCTTCTCTGATGCAAGCCACTTTATAGCCATGTTTAAGAAGGTTACCGGCGTAACGCCGCTTGAATTCCGCAGGCTAAACTGATATGATAGGATTTATCACTACACTGACACAGGAGGAAATAATATGTACAATTATAAGATTGTAGAACAGGTAATACGAAAACCCAAACCCATGACAGGCTTTCTTCGGACGGTCATGATTGTTTTTGCAGTAATCCTTCTGCTGCTCGGCATCACGCTCTCCCAGGGCTTCATGCTTCCGGGCTTTCTTCTGGTGGTTCTCTACTATTTCTATAATACCTACTGCCAGAAGGAATATGAATATATTCTGGAGGAAAACCATCTCACCATCGACGTCATTTTCGGGAAAAAACACCGCAGATCCGCCCATTACCTTGATATGGAGGCATTGGAGGTGCTTGCCCCAAACTGGCACGACGCCGTGGCAAGATACCGCAAAGAGGGCGGCAGCATCCGGCTTACCAAGTATGACTATACCTCTTACGATGAGGATACGCCTTATTATACTATGATTATCACGGAGAACCGAGAGAAAATCAAGCTGCTTCTGGATTTGAGCGACAATATGCTTCAGATGATTAAGCGCAGGTATCCGGATCGGGTATTTCTGGCATAATCCCTGATATATCCTGCTTATCAGCCCCTCAGACCGGCCCAAAAGCCTGTTTTGGGGCTGTTTTCTTGAACGGTTCTCACAACATTTACCAAAAAATCTGTTATTTCTTGTCGAATCCCATACAACAATACTTTTTATGATTGATTTTGCTCACTATACGATTGATTATGCAAACTTTTGGCGCGTTTATATTGATATAATACGAACATGAAGTAATTAATTCAAAAGGAGGACAAAGATTATGAAGAAAAAGTTACTTTCAGTATTACTTGTGGGAGCAATGGCATTCTCACTCGCAGCATGCGGCGGCTCAGATGACGGCGGCTCAAGCAGCAGCAGTGATTCCGGTTCCGACGAGGGCGGCAGCTCAGGAGGAGACAAGCTGGTTGTCTGGACATGGGATCCGGCATTCAATATTCCTGCCATTGAGGAAGCCGGCAAGATTTACAAAGACACAGTGAATGAGAATTTCGAGCTTGAGGTTGTTGAGACTCTGTCCGACGACTGCGAGACAAAGTTACAGACATGTGCAGAATCCGGTGACTTTGGAACCATGCCGGACATCGTACTTATGCAGGACAACTCCTATCAGAAGTTCGTTTCCTTCTATCCGGAAGCATTTACAGATCTGACAGACAGCGGAATTGATTTCTCCGAGTTTGCTGAGGGTAAGTTAAGCTACTCTACCGTTGACGGCAAAAACTACGGTGTGCCTTTCGATAACGGCGCGGTTGTTTCCTGTTATCGTACCGATATTCTCGAAGAAGCAGGATATTCTATCGATGATATCACAGACATTGACTGGGATAAGTTCATTGAGATTGGTAAAGTAGTGAAGGAAAAGACCGGAAAGTTCATGCTGTCAGGACAGGCTAACAGCCAGGATATTATCATGATGATGCTTCAGTCAGCAGGCGCTTCCCTGTTCAACGAAGACGGAACTCCGAACCTGGTTGGCAATGACCCGCTGAACGAGTGTATCGATATCTACCAGAAGATGGTAAAAGAAGGTATCTTCTATGAAGTAAATGAATGGGATGAGTATGTATCCTCTATCACCAATGAGCAGTGTGCAGGAACCATCAACGGAAACTGGATTACAGCTACAATCATGGGTATGGAAGATACCTCCGGAAAATGGGAGATTACCAATATGCCTAAACTTACAAAGTCCTCTGGTGCTACCAACTACTCCAACAACGGCGGTTCTTCCTGGTATGTAACCTCTAACTGCAAGAACACAGACCTTGCTTTTGATTTCCTTAGCAAAACATTTGCAGGAAGCGTAGACTTATACGCAAACATTCTTCCTACAACTGGCGCTATCGGTACATGGGGACCGGCTGCTGATTCTGAGGCTTATCAGGAGCCACAGGAATTCTGGAATAATCAGCCAATTTTCTCTACTATCGTTGAGTTTGCCGAGAAGACACCTACCAACAATACAAGTGCTTATTATTATGATGTTCGTGAGGTTATTTCTACGGCAATCCAGGATATTATGACCGGCAGCGATAAGGATAAAACCTTAGAGCAGGCTCAGGCAGATGCTGAATTCTATTACGAATAAACATAACCGGTCTGATTTATGCGATAATATTTTCGGGGGGACCGTCTATGGGTTCCCCCGAACTATTATACAACTACATATAGCTTAAGGAACGAAGGGGGTTTTTTTATGGAACCTAAAAAGAAAGGTATGAGCCTGATTGCCAAGCAGAAAGCCGCCGGCTGGGCTTTCCTCACTCCGGCAACTATTATGATTGCTATCATGAGCTTCTACCCCATGATCAGAGCTTTTATCCTGTCCCTTCAGACAGGTAAAGGATCGAACTACCGATTTACCGGTTTTTCCAACTATGCCCGAATGTTTGAAGACAGAGTATTTCTTCGGTCAGTAGGAAATACATTCTTCTATCTGGCAATTCAGGTGCCGATCATGCTGGTGTTGGCGATTCTGCTTGCACAGCTTCTGAACAACAAGGATCTTCGGTTCAAAGGATTTTTCCGTACCTGTGTATTCCTTCCCTGTGCGACGTCACTGGTTTCCTATGCGATTATCTTCCGCTTCCTGTTTGCACAGGATGGACTGGTTAATAATGCGTTAGTGAAGCTCGGACTCCTGGATCACGGTTATAATTTCCTTGGAACTGCCTGGTCGGCAAAGATGGTAATCATAATCGCTCTGATTTGGAGATGGACCGGATATAACATGGTATTCTATCTTGCAGGACTTCAGAATATTGAGTATTCCGTATATGAGGCGGCAAAGATCGACGGCGCCAACGGCTGGAAGACCTTCTGGGGTATCACAGTACCGCTTTTGAAGCCAACGATTATCATGACATTTATCATGTCCATCAACGGTACCTTGCAGTTGTTCGACGAGTCTGTCAACCTGACCAACGGCGGACCCGCCAATGCGACAATTACAATGTCCCATTATATTTACAATACCTGTTTCCTGCGTGCCCCGAACTTCGGTTACGGAAGCGCCATGGCATTCTTCGTATTCATCATTGTTGCTATCTTAGCATTTATTAATCTGAAAGTAGGTGATACACGTGACTGAGAAAAAGAACAGATCTATGATTCAGCGCAGGCTGATTCCTACCTACATATTTTTGACGATTTTTTCTATCATCTCAGTATTTCCGTTCCTGTGGATGATATCTGCTGCCACGAATAACTACATCGACATTTCCAAAGGACGTCTGATGCCTGGTTCATATGCGGCAGAGAATTTCCGGAACCTGGTTGCGCAGCAACCGCTGGCACGTGCGATGACCAACTCTTTCGTTTATGCCATCTCAGTGACGATTATCTGTCTGTTTATCTGTTCACTGGCTGGTTACGGATTCGAGGTTTACCATGACAAATGGAAGGATAAATTATTCTCCATCCTGCTGCTTGCGATGATGATTCCTCAGGTAGCAACTATGATTCCATTGTTCCAGATGTTTTCCAAGGCAAAACTTCTGAACACGACAATCGGATTCTTCCTTCCTATGATTTCGACGCCGTTTATGATCATGATGTTCCGGCAGAATGCCCGTGCATTTCCGGTTGACATCATCGAGGCAGCAAGACTTGACGGGTTGACTGAGATTGGAATCTTCTTCCGCATGTTCTTCCCGACCATGAGGTCTACGTATGCGGCGGCTGCGGTTATCACCTTCATGAACGCATGGAATGCGTATCTGTGGCCAAAGGTAATCATGACAGACGGTAAGTCATTGAACATGGTTATGTTGATTGCCAATACCATTGGCGGTTACAAGATTGACTATGGTATGATTATGATGGGCGTATTGTTCTGCTCTATTCCTACGATGATCGTATTCTTCGTATTGCAGAAGCAGTTCGCAGAAGGTATTACCGGCGCTGTAAAATAAATAAAGATTATAGCTTACGGATGTCCGGCATGTTTTCCCGCACAGGCGGGCATACATGCCGGATATATTATTAATCGGCTCACAGCCTATAACAATGATAGGAGTATTTTAAAAATGAGTGAATTTATTCTTAATGTAATCCACCGTCCTGAGATGGTTCCGGAATATTCCGCAACCGTCACAGGACATGGAAAAGAGGAGGATATCGGAGACAAGAAGCTTCTGACGGAATCTCTGGATATCTTCAAGACCCAACAGCGGCTTGCCCACGAAAATGGATTAAAGGTCACAATCCATATGACCTACGCCGCCCTCTTTAACGCGGAGGCGGTAGCTATCGCCAAAAATGACCATGAAGTATACGGGGATGAGATTGCCCTCTCCCTTCTTGGGCTTCCCTGTGAGGAATTCCGCGAGAAATATAAAACAAAGGACTTCTGCATCTGGATGTTCTCCATGGAGGACAAAAAACGAATTGTAGACGACGTGTTCGGCAAATTCCATGATACCTTCGGATTCTATCCGGAATCTACCGGGTCTTACTATATGGACGCCGACCTGACCAACTATATCAAGGAAACCTACCCTTCTGTCAAATGTGCCATTGCAACCTGTTGGGAGGAGGGCCCGAAAGCGTATCACACCTGCAATAATTCCTGGTATACGCTTTTTGACGGCGGCCCGTGGGCGCCCTGGATTCCGTCTAAACAGAACACCCACGCGCCCGCGGCAGACGAGGCGGAGGACAGCGGTATCGTTGCAATCCCCCACTTATCCAGAGACCTTCTGGCATGTTATGACGGAAATGGCTCTAACTTCGGCACCCATCCCCAGAATGTACTTCGGGGCATGATTTATGACACAAAAACCTGGGAATTCCCCTATCTCTACAATCTGATTGACCAGTATAGGGCGCAGGAGAAGTATAACAACGGCTATGCCTACAATATGATGTTCGTAGGGCCCGGCTGGATGAATAAGATGGGACGGTGGGAGGCGCCTTACGAGCTTCTGCTGAAATCCTACTCGGACGGCTGTAAGTATTACGGTGATTTGAAGAAGGAGGGCAAGCTCATTGATATGACGATGTCTGAATTCGCTGACTATTACCGAAAGAAGAAAACCTACAAAGAGCCGGAATGTGCGCTCTGGCGGGATATCCTCTATGGGTCTGATAAGCAGGTGTTCTGGTATACCGACCCCTATATGAGAGCCGGCGTCAGCATGGACCAGGGAGGCGCTATCTTTGATCTCCGTCCCTATGCCGCGAAGCTTAAGTGGGAGGTGGGTATTGGAACAAAGCATGTGCAGGATGCCTCTTATCCGTTCTTGATTCAGGAGAAATATCGGGCAGGATATTTTACCCACTATGCGGGTGAGGGAACTATCCGGAGTGCGAAGCTAAGCTATCAGGGCGAGGAGGTTGACCTGTGCCTGTGCCGTACCAAGGCTCATTTCTCCCAGGAGGGCTCGACAAGGATTCTGACGCTTGATCCTGTGACGATTGAATTTTCCGACCTGTCCCTGACATTGCAGACCAGGGAATATTTTGAGGAGGGAAGCGGCTCAATTAAGATTGAGCGTACTGTCCTTAAGATGAGCAATCCGGAGGCTTTAGTTGAACTGAATGAGTATATGGTGGCTTGTTACGGGACGACGGAATATCCGGAGGATATGACGGGGATTACCCTGACATGTGAGGGCAGCGAGACGAAATCGATTGCGTATGAGTATCGCTGCCGTGAGGAGAGCCTTAACGGTGCGGCTTCTGTTTCTGCCGTGATTCCGGCTATTGAGACAAAGGTTTCTATGACGGCTTCTGAGGAAGCCAAAGGGTATGTCCGAGAAGGGTATGCGTTCTCTCCGATGTTTACTCTGGGGTATAAGAAAAATATAAGGGATAAGGAGATGTTTGCGACATGGCTCAATCTGGAAAAGGCAAATTAAATTATAGATGTCCTTCTTGTTTTATGCGGGATCTGGATATTGATATGTTTTATGATAAGGATAAGAAGGAGTATTATTGTATCCGGTGCCAGTATACGGGGACAGAGGAGGATGTGCTTAAGAAAAATGAGATGGTACGGACGCGGTATGGGGCGATGAATATTAGGTATACGAAGTTTGATTTTGATTAAGGAAAGCGAGTTCTAAGTCGTGGATGTGTAAAATAATCTGTGTAAATCATTACAGATTATTCAACACATCCATTTTTGTATCATACATACTCCTAACCTATATTGCCATCGAATATTCATAACTATTATTATATATGAATTCTGGCGCACAATCAATATCCCCATCATTCCAAGTGACTACACCATGATTTACAATAGGATTTTTAAACACATCTTCCTTTTTTAATGGCTCAAATACTTCCCCTTGTAAAATAGTCGCATCAAACAAACGTGTTTCACCTGTCGAAAAAGACACTAACATTTTCTCAAGTAAAATTAGCACTTGATATTTCTTCCAAAAGGTGCTATCATATAACACGGTTAAAGAATTAACAGAATAAGATATATCGGGGTGTGGCTCAGCTTGGCTAGAGCGCCTGGTTTGGGACCAGGAGGCCGCAGGTTCAAATCCTGTCACCCCGATATCCATGCGGGTGTAGTTCAATGGTAGAACACTAGCCTTCCAAGCTAGAT
>ERZ808044.454-NODE-454-length-44017-cov-5.163200_pt1 | contig 44017 bp, 34 predicted proteins | sample MGYA00380195_ERZ808044 | MGnify/ENA primary metagenome ERZ808044 (study PRJEB31490, sample SAMN06133423) | mouse gut metagenome | isolation source: Z7_2 | host: mice | place: China: Chengdu | collected 2015-05 ...
AAAGTTACCCTTTTTTCTGAAAAACATATCAAAATCTTCTTCAAAAAGTTCTTGACATATCACCAGAATGCTTTGTATTTAAACATTCCGGCTCTTTCCGATGTTCCTCAGTCCTTTCATAAAGGAATCATCACGGCCGAAAACATCATGTAATTTCCCATAATAACAATACAATTCATCGTACAGCCTGCCTCTTGCGCCATCAGGACGGTAGACAAGCGTCTCCCCCGGGATCAGACGCTCTGACGACTCTTCAAAATCCATGCAGCCCGGATATCCGCATTCCTTTCCCACAGCGACGGCCGCACAGGCTGCGGCGCCTCTGGCGGGCACATTATCTATCTGAGGCACTATAACCTCCTGATGGAATATGTCCGCGCACATCTGCATAATCCACGGACTCTTCCGCGCAATCCCCCCGACCGCATAGATCGCATCAATCGCAACGCCGTTATTCTTATAATTCTCAAGAATTTTCCTGGAACCGAATATATTTGCCTCCACAAGCGCCCGGTAAATTTCTTCAGTTTTTGTATGTAGCGTAAGTCCTATTATCGCTCCCGACAGATTGTAGTTGGACAGTACGCTCCTGTTCCCGTTAAACCAGTCCAGAGCAATGAGACCGCTTTCCCCCGGTTCCAGATCTGCAGCCAGATCCCCCAGATACTCAAGGATGCTCTTTCCTTCCTCCCCGGCTTTTTCATAATATTCCCGGGGAACCGCATTCCCCGCAAACCATTCAAACAGATCTCCCGTTGCGGGCTGCCCCGACTCGTAACCATACAGCCCCGGAACCATGCCGTCCGCCGCCACCGAGCACACGCCGTCAAATGAATGAAAGTCCCGGCACATCATCTGATGGCAGGTAGAAGTCCCCATCACCAGCATCATGCTTCCGCTTCGGGTGACTCCGGCTCCGCAGCCCGCCACGGCTCCGTCACTGTGCCCGGCAGATACCGCCGTATGTTCCGTAAGGCCCAGCCGTTCTGCCGCCCTGCTGCTCAGATGGCCGGCAAGATCTCCGACATCGATAATCTCACCTGCGAACTTTGTCTCAACCAAGTCTTCCATCATGGGATCAAGGGCCTTTAAAAAGCTCCTGTCGGGATATCCTCTGCCCTTAATCCAGAATGCATTCACCCCGAGAATGCCTCCTGTCCTCTTTAAGTTTCCTGTCAGCCAATAGACAATCCAGTCCACCGCCTCCATAAACAAATCGGTTGCCCGGTATATTTCAGGGTCCTCTTTTGCCACCTGCATAATCTTTGGAAACATCCATTCGGATGAAACGGAATTTCCAAAGTATTCCCTGAGCCAGTCCGTGTGTTCCCTTGCGTACCGTTCTATCTCCTCGGCATATTTCTGGGCCCCGTGATGCTTCCACAGCTTCGGCCATGCATTGGGGATGTCACGAAATTCCGCCTTCTTGCACAGGGGCGCGCCGTCCTGACAGACCGGAATCATGGTGCAGCTTGTAAAATCAGTTCCGATACCTGCCACATCCTCCGGCGGTATCCCTGATTCACGAAGCATCTGTTCTGTCACGGAACACATGCTGTTTAACCAGTCGTCCGGATCCTGCAGGAACCATTCATCCTCAAGCGGGATCGGTTTGTGGTGCATCATGCCGGAAATTACTCCGTTTTTATATCTGCTCTCTGCCGTAGCCATCAGCTTTCCGTCTTCCAGCCTGAGAGCTACGCCGCGGCATGAGAGTGTTCCAAAATCATATCCAAAGACGTATTTACCCATTTCATGCTCTCCGTTATGTAATGAACCGGGCCTGTGCCGTCACCGCATCGCCGCCTCCAGTTCTTTGTCTATTATCACCGTTACGTCCCTGCATATTTTCAGAATGCTGCACGGCAGCATGGGATCGATATAGTCATCGGCAAGTAATTTTCCGATTGCCTCCGCCTTGGCAGCTCCGGCCGCAATCAGAACTACTTTTCCTGCTCCGGTAATCCCGGCCATCCCCATCGTGACGGCTTTTTTCGGCACTTCATCCTCTCCGCCGAAAAAGCGGGAATTTGCTTTTATCGTCTCCTCTTCAAGCTCCACAACATGAGTTTTAGCTGTAAATACATGGGATGGCTCGTTAAAGCCGATATGCCCGTTATTTCCGATCCCAAGTACTAAAATGTCAATCTCATTCTGTTCCAGAAATCTGTCATAGTCTCTGCACTGGTCCTCCGCCTGGGCCGCCCCGTCAATCAGCATAATATTTTCCTTTTTAATATTAACTTTAGAAAAAAGATGCTGCTCCATAAAATACCCAAAACTCTGACTATGGCTCTTTGTAAGACCTGCGTATTCGTCGAGATTGATGGTACGAACGCCTGAAAAGTCGATTTTTCCGGCCCGGTAGTCCTCTGTCAGACACTGATACAGCCCTATAGGGGTGCTTCCCGTCGCACATCCCAGGAGGGGATTCTTCTTATTAATAATAACCTCTTCAAACATATCCGCTGCAATGCGGCTGCTCTCTTCATAACTGCCGGTTACAATTAATTTCATCCTGTCATTCCTCCGCCGCAAGCATTGCACCAACCCCGCCGGCCGGATGCACCAGTTTAAAATAATTCTTGTCGATGCCGTTATACAGCATACATCCAATTGATATTGCATCAAACAGAGCGAAAACCGCTGTCACGGATGTCGTTGAAAGGCACTGGTAAGGGCAGGCCTCCGGTCCTGTGCTGAGTATCAGGTTCAAATCACTCTCCAGTGCAATCGGAGAACCGGGATTCTCGGTTACAGTGATAATCCTGGCGCCTCTTGCCTTTGCCACCGGAATCAGATTTATCATCTCCGTTGTCTTGCCGCTCTTGGATATAATGATAATAATATCTCCCCGGCGGATCATTCCATAATCTCCATGGGGCGCATCGGCCGGATTTAAGAACTGGGATGCCCGATCCACACAGTTGAATACCTGGGATACTTTCTTTGCACAGGCTCCGGAAGTTCCGCAGCCTGTCGTTATGATTCTCCCCTCACATTCGGCAATCATCCGTACGGCTTTCACATAGCTCTCCCTGTCTACCGTATCGGCCAGTTTTGCCACTGCATTGGCTTCGTTGGCAAAGGTGTGCAGTGCACTGTCATAAATTTCATCCGCTGATATCATGTCAGTTCCCTCCTCTAAAATCTTTGACTATCTTCATAAATTCCTTCACCCGGTTCTTATCCACCTGGTTTTCAAATTTACCGTCATATTTAAAGGTCGTTGCAACCACCGCTCCGTCGGCTATGCCGAGAAGGCCTTCAATTGTCTCCTTCCGGCAGCCCGTATTGGCCAGGACAACCGTATCCGGCACCTCCGCCTTCACATCCCGGAGCGTCGACATATCGGTCGGTGAGCCGGCCGTCAAGCCGGATACGCAGAGTGCGTCCGGACGGCAGTTGAAAACCGTTGATTTCGCAATCTGCCTGATCTCTCTGTCGGCCAGGTATCTAGCTGCCTCCGGCACTATATTAAACAAAAGCTTGACGTTCTCCGCTCCTATCTCCCTCTGATGCCTTACCACCTCCCCGCAGCAGGTGTTCCAGAGTCCGAAATCGCTTGCGTATACTCCGGTAAATATCTCTCTTATGAATTTGGCATCCACGGCTGCGGCCAAATCGAGAGAGGCTTTCGGATCCCACAAAACATTCACGCCATACGGCACCGTTATGTATGGCTGGAGCTCGCCGATGATCCTTCCCATTGCAGCTACGGTCTCCCTCTTTACCTCAGTAAGATAGGGGAGGCTGTATTCATTGCTGAACATAATAGCGTCAACTCCGCCTTCCTGAAGAGCGTCTAAATCCTCCCTGGCCTTTTCAACCACCCATTTGATTCCCTTTTCCTTATTATAATAGGGGTCTCCAGGCATTGCCTGCAAATGCAGCATGGATATAATCGCCTTCTCTGTTCCGATTACCTCTTTCAGCCAACTCATAAATCCGTATCCTCCTTATACAACTATCAGATGGGGTATCTTTTTATCCAGATATTCCCTGGTCTCCTTTTCGATGCCCGAATCTGTAATGATCGTATCAAATTCTTCTATATCGCATATCTTGGCCAGCGCCTTCTGCTTAAACTTGCTGTGATCGGCTAAAAGCACCGTCCTTTTGCCGCTGGCTATCATACTCTTTTTAATTCCTATCTCCATAAAATTGCTGTTATAAACACCGCTCTTGGAATTAACCGCATCGGCCCCTACAAAAGCAATATCCACATACAATTTTCTGACCAGCTCCTCCGCTATATCCCCTATCAGTACACTGTAACCATCTCTTCTGACCCCTCCCGTCACTATCATTGTGGAAGAATTGTCCAGCTTAACGGTCGAAGCAATATCCAGATTATTCGTCACCACCGTCAGCTTCTTGATGCCTTCAAGCTGCTGTCCCAAAAGAAGTGTGGTTGTACCTGAATCAAGGAAAATGCTGTCTCCGTCCTTGATAAGCTTTACAGCCTCTCTGGCAATCCTCGTCTTTTCCGGTATCATGGCCTTCATCTTTTCATCGTGATACTCTTCAAAGCCCGTCCCCTTATGAAGCACCGCCCCTCCATGTGTGCGCTCCAGAAGCCCGGCCGCCGCCATGTCATCCAAATCGCGCCTGGCCGTCGCCTCCGAGACATTGCAAAGCTCCGATGCCTCCTTGATTGAGATGCTGAACTTCGATTTCAGATAATCCGAAATCTGCTGCTGCCTCTGCGCCGGTATTGAAGTTGTGAACTGTGTCATAATTTTCTCCTTCCTGTGATATACATTATCACATATTGCAATCTTTTTCAATATTTATTACAAATAATTTCAAAATAAATCATTTAAAATTGCATTTAATTTCATTTATAACTTTTCTTCTGTCGTTTCCTGTTATTTGTTGCAATATTAAATGATTTCCCGCGGCACCTGTAACATCTGCAGGATTGCCGCGTACCGTACCGGGCGTCCGGTACGCCTTAAATTATAGTATACCTCAGATATCGGCCCTGCGCATTCATTTGTTTGAAACATGACTGCAATTATTTTTGCAATCATTTCAAAAGAGAGCGCCGCTCCTGACATTCGGTCATTGTGACTTCATGCCATTAAGCGGCGCTCCCTTTTCAATTTTTTTCTTTTCTATTTATATTTTTCTATTTAGCTTTTCTATTTTACGCGTCATCTATTCATAACGCCGCAAAACCGTCTCCAGGCGCTCAAGCGCTTTTAGAAGAACTGCTTTGGGACAGGCCAGATTCATCCGTTCAAATCCTTCCCCCTCTTCTCCAAAGCGGTATCCTTCGTCAAAGAAAAGCTGGGCTTCCTGCTGCATAATCCGCTCCTGCTCTTTGATATCCCAGCCGTAAGCCCTGAAATCAAGCCATTGGAGATAAGTTCCCTCCATTTCCACAGGCCGTACTTTCGGCAGGCGTTCATTTAAGAACTGCACAAGCATCTCCTTGTTTTCATTGAGCACTGCCAGCATTTCACCCATCCATGCATCGCATTTCGTATAAGCGATTTCCACGGCCCGGTAACTGAGGGCCGGCAGCCAGTTGGGATGAAGCACTTTTGATATCTCGTCAAGCAGAGCGCTGCGCCGTTCCCCGTTCCTCACAAATATACATCCCGACTTGATTCCCGCCAGATTGAACGTTTTCCCGGGTGACAGGCAGATCATGCAGTTTTCTGCAAACTCTTCCGAAACCGACGCAAAAGAGGTGAATTTGTACCCCTCCATGATAATATCACAGTGGACTTCATCTGAGATGACAAAAACGTTATTTTTCAGGCATATCTCGCCAACCCTCATTAACTCTTCCCGGGTCCAGACTCTTCCCACCGGATTATGGGGATTGCAGAGTATCAGCAGACGGCAGTCCGGTTTTTCGGCCAATTGCTCTAAAAGCGTAAAATTAATGGTGTAAGTCCCATCCTGGCATATCAGGGGACAGCGGTAAAGCTTTCTCCCGTTTTTACAAATTCCTTCGGCAAAAGGCGGATAAACAGGAGTCATCAGGATGACGCCCTCCCCTTCTCCGGCAAAAGCCCGGATACCGCAGCAGAATGCATTGATCACTCCAATGGTGTTTATGAGCCATTCCGTCCTGGCCTCCCATCCGTAACGCCGTTTTACCCAGGATGTAACAGCCGTTCTGTAGCTGTCTTCCGGAGTCTGGTATCCCAGTACAATCTCATCCAGACAGGCTTTTAAGCCTTCCGTAATCTCCGGAGGGTTCTTGAACTCCATATCCGCGATGGAGAATGGTACGATTCCTTCCTCCACATTGGGATTATCACTCTTCATCTGCTCCCACTTCACCGAGCCGGTGCCGGACCGGTCGAGAATTGTTTCAAAATCATAGGTTCTATGAGTCTTGTTCATCTTACGATTGCCTCCTTTGGCAGGATTATTTTCGCGAAGCGTGTTACTGTTCGCGGAACCGCGCTTTTCAGCGGGGCCGTGAATCGTAACGATTATTTCTTCATTTCAAACAGGAAATGACAGCAGCCGTCTTTAAAGAAATGTTTGTCATGGGTACATTTGAAGTTCTCATTATAGCCCTCCGCTATTGACGGGTCAATCATCTCGCAGTAATGGATTCCATATGCCTCGTCGTGATCCTCCATCCACTGTTTTGCAAAGATGCATTCGGTAAAGAGCTGTTCTATGGAATCTTCCCTGATATCGTTTTCACTGTTAAACAGCTCGCTTCTTCCCATATCATAGCAGGGAAGATAGCTCTTTGCATCGTTCTCATGGCCCATGGCCTTCGCGCGCTCCGCGATATTCCTGCCGCGCTCTAAGCCAAACTGGCGGACGCCTTCCCTCACTGCTCTCACACCTTCTTCACCGCAGGCTTTCTCCACCTCCCTTGTAATGTGGGAAAACATTTTAGCGAAAAGTACATACATGTCAACCGGCTCCAACTCTAAATCCTTGTCCTTCATCTTCTTAATCCTCCTCATCTAATTTTCTGATCATCTGGTATAAAACGCGGCTTCCCGCCGCCATGGCCTCATAATCGATCCATTCATCCGGATGGTGGCTGATTCCATCCCTGTTCGGCAGAAAAATCATCGCGGTATCCCAAAGCTTTGCAAATATCATGGAATCGTGGCCTGCGCCGCTGTTCAGCCTCATGCTCGTAAACCCCAGTTCCTTACAGACGTCTTCAATCCCTCCGGCCAGAGCTGCATTCATTTTTACAGGTTCTTTTCTGGTCAGCTCCCGCACTTCAACATCGAGGGCATATTTCTCCCGGACCTCTCCGACAAATTCTGTGAGATGTTCCAGAATATCCCTGAGTATTTCTTCTTCCCCTGAGCGGATATCGAGAGAAAATTCACACTCTCCCGGAATACTGTTCATGCTCCCCGGCAAAAGCGATACCTGCCCCGCCGTCAATGTCGCTCTGCCCGAATACGTATCACATACATAATCGTGAATCCGGCAGATCAGGTGAAATGCGCCGGTTCCCGCATCTCTTCTAAGGTTCATCGGAACTGTTCCGCTGTGCCCGGCCTGTCCCTTCACTTTGACAACAAGCCACGACAGCCCGACGATGGTATCCACAACGCCAATCTGTTTTTCCTCCTGCTCCAGAACGGGCCCCTGCTCACCGTGTATTTCCAGAAATGCTTTGACCGCATCTTCTTTCCTGGATACCCCCTTAAGATCTCCGCTCAGCCCGTATTCCGTCATGGCCTGGCGCATTGTTTTTTTGTCTTCTATACCGATAAATTCATCGAGCTGTTCTTCTCCATAAATCCCGGCTATAAACTGGCTTCCCAAAAGCGCTTTTCCAAACCGTGTGCCTTCCTCCCCAATCATACCCAGAACCTGGAAGGTGTGGCGCAGCGGTATGCCGCTCTCTCTGACCAATCTGGCCGCTTCAGCGGCGCATACGACTCCCGCAATCCCGTCAAAGGCCCCCGCGCATCTGACCGTATCCAGATGGGAACCGGAGAGAATTTTCGCCAGTCCCGGCTCCGTGCCCGTCAAAGTGCCGATGACATTTCCCACTCCGTCTTCGTGGACCGTCAGGCCGCAGTCCTCCATCACTCCTTTTATGTAAGCCGTCCCCTCCTTATATGCTGCCGAGTAGCTCTGGCGTGTGGTACCGCACCGGCATGGCTCCGAAATGCCCTTTAATGTCTCAATCTCCGTTTTGAGCCTGTCCTGCAGCAGTTTATGCCCGCCGCCCATTCTGTTCGTGCCGTAGTTTTCCAAGCTGTGCGTCTCCTTTCTTTCATCTTTATTTACTCTTTATCCAGATTTTATTTTCCTATCATTATCTCTAAAATTTCCCGGTCGGTTTCCCTCATACCGTCTTTGCCAAGACGGCCGACCGAACGTATCGTCTCCTCCACGCCTTTTTTGACGATTCCGTCCCCGGCCCGGAACTGCTGATCCTGTTCAATCATCAGATACCCCAGCAGTCCGGCCTCCACCGACATTCCGATCTTTGCCGCACAGGACGCCTTCGCTCCGTCACAGACAATTCCCGAAGCGATTGCCAGACAGTTCACTATCGTATGGGAGATCGTCCTCAAATCCCCGCCGTTTAAATAGGCAATGGCCGCCCCGCTGGCACAGCCTGCGCTGACCGCTCCGCAGTAAGCCGACAAAGGGCCGATTCCCGTCTTCTGATGAATCGCTATCAGATTTGATAAAACCAGCGCCCGGTACATCTTTTCCTCCCCGCACTTTAACTCCTTTGCATATTCAATGACGGGGACAGAAGCTGTTATTCCCTGGTTTCCGCTTCCTGAATTGATGATAACGGGCAGCTCGCATCCGCTCATCCTGGCATCGGAGCCTGCCGCAGCCCTTGCTTTTGCGCGGACGCGCACATCCTGATCCCCGTATGCCTGAAGCAGCACCTTCCCAATATTCGCACCGTAATTATGGGCAAGCCCCTCGTCGGCAATTGCCGTATTATAAGCGATTTGACGGGAAATCACATCTTTTATGTCCTCCAGCTTTACCTGGTCTGCAAATTCCAGGATACCTTCCACAGACAGAAGCCTTTTTTCCTGACTCAGGCCCGCGTCGTCCCCTCCGCAGTCCATCGCTTTCTCAAACAGGCGCACTCCGTTCTTTTCAACCAGAACTACATTCGTGTGGGCATTCGCGATCCGGACGAAAACGGAATCGTCCCCTTTCTTAAGCTGAACCTGGACATCGAGCAGCAGATCCGAGCCGGCAATCCCCACCTCGATTATCTCTTTCTCCACGAGATCGCGTATCTGCTCTTTTTCCTCTTCCGTGACTTCGCTGATCACCTCCAGCTTTTTCTCTGATTTTCCGCCAACCAGTCCGGCGGCAACCGCCGCTTCTATTCCCTTCATGCCGTTCGTCCCGGGTACCACAACGCTTTTTACATTCTTAATAATATTACCGCTGGCCTTGATTTGTATCACATCCGGAAAAGCGCCCAGGCACTCTCTGGCAATGGCTGAGGCATATGCGATTGTGATAGGTTCCGTACAGCCCAGGGCAGGTACCAGTTCTGCTTTTAATATTGACAGATACGCATCGTAAACTTTTTGATCCATTCCTCTCTCCTCTCTTATTTCACTATATTATCGTTTTTTAAACTATAATATAATTTTATTATCTTTTTCCCAACTTGTCAATCGCTTTCTTTGTAGTTAAGCAGGTGAGGACGCCGCCGGGACGGCCAGCGGACGGGGTGGCCAGCGGACGGGGTGGTGGGGTGGGTTTATGAGTCTTTCGTCCCGGGGGAAGTGGCATTGCTGGCAGGAGAAGGAGATACTATAGCTTTGTTTTCGCAGTGCGGAGCCGGAGAGAATGCTATCCGGCTGGACTGCTCCTTCGAGGGATAGCATTCTCTCCTTCTCCGCCGGAAGATGTCGGCAGTATCTCCTTCTCCCGGAAGGTTATCGACGGGAATATGCCTTCATTGCGCCTTTATGAAAGGCGCTAGATTTGATATCTGCCTGCGGAAACACGTAGTGGCCGCGACAGGGCCCTCCCCATTTAAGGTTGGAGACAATCAGCGGCCGGAGCGGACCATGTCCGGTGTGCGAAAACCTTCGCCTGAGTCTTCCGTCCCTGGCGAAACCCTGACCGGGGGAAGGAGGCGGAATCAATTCTGCAGGGGATATGGAAGCCCATCCGTGCTTAATGAGGTTTCTCACGAATTTAGCACGGCTATGCGCTTCGAAAAGTGCAAACGGTCCCCGTAAGAATTCATTCCGACCGGATTCCCCTCACGACAACCTTCAACCAGGGACGGAAGACTCAGCCATCCCCCTCACCACACCGGACATGGTCCGCTCCGGACGCGTCCTCCACACCTCAGTTAAATCTCCATTTTGCTTAACTCCCGTCGGCCCAATCAATAAAAAATTATCATGATCTAAAAAAAATTATATAAGTCCCAAAAAAATCATATGGAAATATGACCAAAAGCCATCTATAATAAGGGTGTCGATGAGTTAAAATAACCAATCGACAAAAAAATACTATATTAAGGGAGGAACTAGTATTATGAGATCACTCAAAAAATTCATGGCAGCAGGACTTGCAGCAGCAATGGTATTTTCCATGACAGCTTGCAGCTCCAAACCAGCAGAGACAGCTGCACCGGAGACACAGGCAGAGACAACAGCAGACACCACTGCCGAAGCTGTAGAGGAAGCAAAAACTGAAGCAGCAGAAGCTGTCGAGGGAAAAGATCCTGCAGAAGTGAAGGTTGGCATCTCCATTTATCAGTTCGCTGATAACTTCATGACAGTATATCGTCAGGAATTAGAGAGATACTTAACAGAAGAGTTAGGCGTTAAGAAAGAAAACATCTCCATCATGGACGGAAAGAACGACCAGGGTGAGCAGATGAACCAGATTAGAAACTTCATCACAACAGGTGTTGACGTAATGATTATCAACCTTGTACAGGCTTCTTCCGAACCAACCGTAACAGAAGAGTGTGCTAAAGCTGGTATCCCGGTAGTTTACATCAACCGTGAGCCGGAAGCTGAGAGAGAGCAGGCTTGGGTTGACGAAGGAATCAAAGCTACTTATGTAGGCGCAGACGCAAGACAGTCCGGTACCTTCCAGGGCGAAGAGATTGCTGAGCTTGAGAACAAAGGTGATGCAGACGGCGACGGCGTTGTTCGTTACATCATGGTTCAGGGTGACCCGGAGAACGTAGATGCTCAGTACAGAACGGAATTCTCCATTAAAGCTTTAACAGATGCAGGCATTGAGGTAGAAGAACTCGTTAAGATGCGTGGTGACTGGGATCAGACAAAAGGCCAGGAAATCACAGCTAACGCACTTGCACAGCACGGCGCTAAGATCGACGTAGTTTTCTGTAACAACGATGCTATGGCACTTGGTGCATTACAGGCAATCGAAGCAGCCGGCAGAACAGTTAACAAAGACATCTACTTAGTAGGCGTTGACGCTTTAGTTGAGGCTGTTGAGAACGTTATGAACGACAAGATGACAGGTACCGTATTTAACGATTACCTTGGCCAGGCTCACACAGCAGCTGACAGAGCAATGGATTTTGTAAACGGCAAAGACGTTAAGAACGTATACATGGTAGACTATGTAAAAGTTACAAAAGACAATGCAGCAGAGATTCTTGAATTAGTTAAATAATGTAACAAATCGTTACAGTAATTCTGCTCGGCAGAAATTATGAGTAAATGCGTCGGGTGTGTCATCTTGGCACACCCGATTTTATGAAAGGAGAGAATGGGATGGCAGAGTACAGATTGGAAATGCGCGGGGTATCGAAGAGCTTTCCTGGCGTTAAGGCTCTGGATCAGGTTAACCTGAAGGTCCGTCCTGGTACGGTTCACGCGCTGATGGGAGAGAACGGTGCAGGAAAATCCACCCTGATGAAATGCCTCTTTGGTATTTACCACATGGATGAAGGTGAGATTTATCTGGACGGAGAGAAAGTAAGCATCGCTAACCCTGATGAGGCGCTTCAGAAGGGGCTTGCAATGGTTCATCAGGAGCTGCAGCCCATACCGGAGAGAACTGTTGCGGAGAACATGTATACAGGCCGGTATCCGATGAAACGGTTCGGCCCGATTAAGGTGATTGACCATAAGAAGATGTTTGAAGAGACGGCAAAGTGGCTGGAAGATGTGAAGATGCCCTACAACCCAAAGGCAAAGCTGGGAACCATGTCTATCGCACAGATGCAGTCGGTAGAGATTGCGAAAGCAGTATCCCTGCAGGCGAGAGTGGTGATTCTTGACGAGCCGACCTCCTCTCTGACAGACAATGAAGTAGATGCGCTCTTCCGTATCATCAGAGACCTCAGGAGCAGGGGGGTATCCCTTATATATATTTCCCATAAAATGGCGGAAATTCGTGAGATTTGTGATGATATTACTATCATGCGTGACGGTACGTATGTCGGTTCCTGGAGCATGAATGATATAACAGATGATGAGATTGTAAAACAGATGGTTGGCCGTGAGCTGACGAATATATATCCGCCGAAGAATGACGCCGAGGTTGGCGAGGTTCTTCTCGATGTAAAAAATTATTCCAGTATTCACGAGCGTTCCTTCCAGAACTGTTCGTTCCAGCTTCGAAGAGGCGAGATCCTGGGCTTCGGCGGCCTGGTGGGCGCGCAGAGGACAGAGCTGATGGAAGCGATTTTCGGTATGCGCCACATCTCAACAGGCGAGCTGGAAATCAAGGGTAAGAAGACACATGTTCAGCGTCCTCAGGATGCAATCCGGGCAGGTATCGGTATGATTACCGAGGATCGCCGTGGTACCGGTATTCTGGGCTGTCTTTCCATCGCAGACAACGTATCCATATCCTCCATGGATCAGTACGTGGAAGCGGGAATAAAGCTGAATAAAGGAAAGATTGAACAGCTTGTCAAGGATAATGTGGCGAAGCTCAGCATTAAGACTCCGAGCAGCAAGACTTTAATCCAGTCGTTGTCGGGAGGCAACCAGCAGAAGGTTCTGATTTCACGCTGGCTGGCAAATAATCCGGATATCCTGATAATGGATGAGCCGACCCGCGGTATTGACGTCGGCGCGAAATACGAGATTTACCAGATTATGATTGACCTGGCGAAGCAGGGCAAGGGCATTATTATGATTTCTTCTGAAATGCCGGAATTAATCGGTATGTCCAACCGGATCCTTGTTATGTGTAACGGACATATTACCGGAGAAGTGAAGGACGAGGAAGCAACGCAGGAACGCATCATGAGCTATGCGACCAAGTTCTAGTGATAGGAGGAAGAGAGAATGGATAAGAAAAAAGTCAATGTAGCGGACATACTCATAAATAATGGTATTATTATATTAATTTTTCTGATGGTTATTTTCGTTGGCGTAACCAAAGAAAATTTCTTTTCCGGCAGTAACTTCAGCAACGTTTCCATTAACGTAGCCTGCCGTTTCATTATCGCAGTCGGCGTATCCGGCTGTCTGATTACAAAAGGTACCGACCTTTCCGCAGGACGTGTCGTAGGTCTTGCAGCCTGCCTTGCAGGTACACTGCTTCAGAAAGCAGATTACAGCGGACGTTTCGAACTTACCAAGAATTTCCCCCAGCTCAATGTATGGGTGATTCTCTTAATCTGTATTGCCATCTGCTGTATCTTCGGTCTTATCAACGGTATTGTTATATCATATTTAAGCGTACCGGCCTTCATCGGCACTCTGGGTATGCAGATGATCGTATACGGAATTAACCTGGTTTATACAAAATCCATCCCGATCGGCGGATACCGTACAGACTATACAGCCATTGCAAACGGTAAATTATTCGGAGTATTCCCGTATCTGTTTATCATCGCAATCGTAATCGGCCTGATTATGTGGTTTGTTTATAACTATACCCGCCATGGCAAATATATGTATGCAATCGGCGGCAACGAGGCAGCGGCAGAGGTTGCCGGCGTTAATGTTAAAAGAACGAAAATTAAAATCTATGTGACGGCAGCTATACTCTATGCAATCGCAGGCTTCCTGCTGGGCGCGAAATCCGGCGGAGCTTCTGTTAACATGGGTATGGGCTACGAGCTGGAGGCCATCGCGGCCTGTACAATCGGCGGCGTATCCGTTAACGGCGGTATCGGACGTGTATCCGGTGTCGTAGTCGGAGTTCTTGTATTCGAGCTTCTGAAGACATGTCTCCAGTTCCTCGGAATTGACCCGAACTATCAGTATATAGCACAGGGTATCGTTATCGTAGTTGCTATAGCACTTGATATCAGAAAATATATTGCCAAGAAGTAAAATGGTTTTACATCGATAACAAGCACGCCTCGCGAGCCTGTTACCGCCAATTGATAAAAGAGGAGCTGCCGGCGGGACTTTCGTGTTCCGGGTCGCGGCTCCTCTTTTGGAATAATCAAAATACTCAGCAGGCATACATGATGCATGAATAAGAAAGTTGGTGTAAATTTGGAGGAAAACAGATTAGAACACAGCGGGAGCGAGGTTCTGGAAGGCGACGGCGCGCAGGAACGGAAAACGGCAGAGAGCGGCAGGGAGCTGACCGGGGAAGAGCAGAACTTAAAAAGACTGGAGGAAGAGAATGAGAGGCTCCGCCAGGAGATAGAGCGCGTCAGAAATCTTCCTTTAAAAGAGAGACTCTATGACAAAGTGCATGTGTCGGTGAGAACACTCGATATTTTCATAGCAGTGATGATAATCCTCGGAATTATTGTTATTGTTCTTGGGATGAGATAAGTCCTAAAGGGATAAATTGATTAAAGATATTCGCCCCGGGAGTGGGAACACTCCACGGGGCTTTTTTTGCAGGCGGTGACCTGTATGCGGAGCATGCAGGTTATCGTCTGCTGCATCGAAAAGGGCGTCCCCTACGCTTCATCAGGAGGACCTGCAAAGGCATTCTTTGTAATATCAATAAAATTACGTGCGGCAGATGAAAGATAGCTGTCTTTTCTGTAAGCAATGACAAAATCCCAGCTTCCGGGGGACGGCAGCCGGATTAGATGGATGAGAGCCTGCTGTTCTGGTATTCCCCGGAAAAGGTGACGTCTCTGGTAAACCAGGAAGGCGGGACAAATGAGTTTGCATCCTCCTCTGTCTGGAATTCTACCTCAGCCAGAACAAGTCCCTCATAATCGCCGCTGAAAATATCGAGTTCGATTGTCAGGGAAGTCTCCGGGATAGGAATCAGATAGCGCCGCTTAGACAGAATTTTTCCGTCCGCTTTCTTCAGCAGATGGGCGTAGGCTTTTTCGGTCAGAGGAAGGTTATATTCTTCCCTGACCATCTTCCCCTTTGATTTATAGGTCAGATAAAACGTATCATCTTCGCGTCGGATACGTACTACGGGTTCGGTGCAAAGATAGGCCTGCTCAATCTGATGATACGGGTATTGGCCCGGATCAAAGGGGAGTGATTCTATAAAGTATTTTCTTTCAATTTCCATGGATGGTTCCTTCCTTTTCTAAATGATTATATTTATCCTCAGGCATTGTGGATACAATCAGATATTTTCCTTCTGTTTCAGGAGATTGTCGATGTTTCTGATATCGTGCCTGTCAATCTCACGCAGTTCATATCCCGTATGAAATATCTTTTGGCCTATTGCCGAGATACAGGGAACTGTTCTTCCTTCGAATTCTGCGCTGCCGAAATATTCCGGTTCAAATTCATACCATCCGCCTTCTGGGTCAGCCTGTTTTGCCGTACCGTTATCAGAAAGCAGAAACGGGTGGATTTTTAGTTCATTTTAATATCTGCCCATATAAATGTCAAACATCATTCTCCTTAGTATCCGGATTGTTTAACGGTGCCGTTAACTATTTCACTCCGGATCTCAAATCATTATTTACCAAAAACTTGTATAGCTTTCTGAAAAAATATGGTATACTAAATTTGTGTTAAGGTTTTCAGCCGTATTATCAAGGAGGAAATGTTATGTGGTCAATAGGAGATATGAAGCGCAATGGATGGGCAAAGGTAAAGATATACTACTGGTCCGCTTTTGCTGTAACACTGATTTGTTCCCTTTTGGGCGGCGGAGCAAGCCGCGGCGGGAGTGTAAATACGTACCGCGAATACAGGGAGGATATCCATCACAGCTTCAGCGGGCTAAGTCCGGCGGCACTGCATATGATTATTACCACGTTGGTTGGCGTTTTTGCCATTGTGGGAATTGCGGCACTGCTGTTTAAGATTTTTATCGGTAATCCTGTTGTCGTAGGAAAGAACCGTTTTTTTATGGAAAGCAGGCAGTCGCTTCAGTCAGCCGGTATCGGCAAGGTGTTCTGGGTCTTCGGATGCGGAAACTATATGAATGTGGTAAAGATAATGTTTCTGAGGGATCTTTTTACCGCTCTCTGGTCACTTCTGCTGGTAATTCCGGGAATCTACAAAGGATATGAATATGCGATGATTCCCTATATCCTGTCGGAGAATCCGGAGGCGGACAGCCGCGATGTGTTTGCCGTTACGAAGGATATGATGAATGGCAACCGTTTTCAGCTGTTTCTGCTGGAATTATCGTTCATCGGCTGGTACCTGCTGGGCGTGCTATTATGCTGTGTGGGCGGTGTTCTAGTGGTTCCTTACCAGGAAGCTTCCATTGCGGAGCTGTACAGCCATCTGAGAAGCTTTATACATGGTTTCCCGTTTAACGGGTACGGTGGAGAGCCTGAAGTGTTTTATGACAACGGAAATCAGGGGGACGACAGGTATGATAATCAGAATTACGGCGGTCACAATGAAAACAACGGAAATTATTATGATGACAGGTATTAAACGCTCCTGACAAATAAACCGGTTTCGGTTATAAAATTTATAGAAGAGGTGACAACATGGCAGAGGTATATGCATTTTTGGCAGATGGATCGGAAGAAGTGGAGTGTCTGGCTGTAGCGGACGTCCTGGTACGTGCCGGAATAAAGGTGACGCTGGTATCCATCAGTAATAACAAAGAAGTTACAGGTTCCCACGCATTTACAATTGTGGCCGATACCACGATTGGAGAGATTGATTTTGAACAGGCGGATTTGCTGTTCCTGCCTGGCGGCATGCCTGGTACAAAGCGCCTTTCCGAGTGCAGGCCGCTTTGTGATGCGCTTGTAAAGGCGAATGAAGAGGGCCGCCGTCTGGCCGCCATCTGCGCGGCGCCAAGTGTCCTGGGCGGGTTAGGCATTCTCAAAGGAAAGACGGCAACCTGCTATCCCGGTTTTGAAGGGGCATTAGCAGGGGCAAATGTGACAGGCGATGGCGTAGTGACCGACGGGAATGTGACAACGGCAAGAGGGCTGGGATATGCGCTGGATTTGGGGCTGGAGCTTACAAGACTGCTGCTCGGCGAAAAAACAGCATCCCATATCAAGACGGCAATTCAGTATGATCAGATATAAAGGAAAATAAACAATTAGAGAACGGGAAAAGCAGGGGAAAAACCATAAAAACCCTTGTATTTTCCCGTATTTTCTTTGGTTTTTTCTGAATTTGTGCTGGTATTTACAGATGGTATATGATATAATGCTATCTTGAAGTGTAACGCCTAACGGGTACGGCTGTTCACATATATAAGCAAGGAGGAACCCTTAAAATGAGTTTACAGGTAGAAAAATTAGAAAACAACATGGCGAAGCTTACGATCGAAGTTCCGGCTGAGGAATTCGACGCTGCAATCAAGACTGCTTACAATCACAATAAAGGAAAATTCAACATTCCTGGTTTCAGAAAAGGTAAAGCACCGCAGGCCATGATCGAAAAGATGTACGGAGCAGGCATTTTTTATGAAGAGGCTGCTAATGCAGTAATCGACGCATCTTATCCAAAAGCAGCAGAAGAGTGCGAGAACGAAATCGTATCCTCTCCGGAGATCGATGTAACACAGATTGAAAAAGGAAAAGCATTTATTTATACAGCAACCGTAGCTATCAAACCGGAAGTTACATTGGGTGAGTATAAAGGAGTTGAAGTAGAGAAGGTAAGTGCAGAAGTAGCAGACAGCGATGTTGATGCGGAGCTGGAGGCTGCCCGTCACAAGAACGGAAGACTGATCACGGTTGAAGACAGACCGGTTGCCGACGGCGACAACACGGTAATCGACTTTAAGGGCTTCATCGACGGAAAGGCATTTGACGGAGGCGAAGGCATTGATTATCCTCTGACAATCGGCTCTCATTCCTTTATCGATACATTTGAGGAGCAGTTAATCGGTAAGAACCTTGGCGATAAATGTGAGATTGAGGTTACGTTCCCGGAGGAGTACCACGCTCCTGAATTAGCCGGAAAGCCTGCAAAATTTGAAGTGACAATTAAAGAGATCAAGATGACGGAGCTTCCTGAATTAAATGACGAGTTCGCAAGTGAAGTTTCTGATTTTGAGACTCTTGCTGAATATAAAGACGATATCAGGGCAAAACTCCAGGATAAGAAGAACAGAGAAGCAGCTACAGAGAACGAGAACCGTGTTATTGATAAAGTAGTTGAGAATGCCCAGATGGACATCCCTCAGGCTATGATTGATACACAGGCACGCGGCATGGTGGAAGATTATGCTCGCAGACTGCAGAGCCAGGGCCTGAACATCAACGATTACATGAAATATACCGGAATGACAGCAGACAAGCTGATGGAGCAGATGGCTCCGCAGGCACTTAAGAGAATCAAGACAAGACTCGTTCTTGAAAAGATTGTAGAGCTTGAGAACATCCAGGTTACCGACGAAGCCGTTTACCAGCAGATTGGCAAGATGGCAACATCCTATCAGATGGAAGCCGAGAAGTTAAACGAACTTTTAGGTGAGAAAGAAAAAGAGCAGATTAAAGAAGATTTAAAGGTTCAGGAAGCAGTAGATTTACTGGTTTCAGAAGCAAAACTGGTTTAATCGCCGTATAATGAATAAGAAATGAAATTTGGTACAGAATTCTATGGGACTGGTAGCCTGTGGGGTTCTGTACCATTGATATCGGTGAAAAGCTCATTACCTGGACTTTTCATCGTTGATTGTCGGTGAAAGGTCCGCAGAGCGTACTTTTCATCGTTTCCATTTTGCAGAACAGGAGGCATTCTATGAGCTTAGTACCCTATGTCATTGAATCCACCAGCCGCGGAGAACGTTCCTACGACATTTTTTCCAGGCTGTTAAAAGAGAGAATTATTTTCCTCGGAGAAGAGGTAACCGATACGTCAGCAGGGCTTATTGTGTCACAGCTTCTGTTCCTGGAGTCTGAAGATCCGAATAAGGATATTCACCTCTATATCAACAGCCCGGGAGGTTCCGTTTCGGCAGGTCTGGCAATCTATGATACGATGAATTACATCAAGTGTGATGTTTCCACCATTTGTTTCGGCATGGCGGCCAGCATGGGAGCGTTTCTCTTAGCAGGCGGGGCCAAAGGTAAACGATTCGCCCTTCCGAATGCCGAGGTCATGATCCATCAGCCGTCCGGCGGAGCGCAGGGGCAGGCTACGGAGATTCAGATTGTAGCTGAAAAGATTTTACAGACAAAGAAGAAATTAAATGAAATCCTGGCAGCAAATACAGGCCAGCCATATGAAGTCATTGAGAGAGATACCGACAGAGACAATTATATGACAGCACAGGAAGCAATGGAATATGGCTTGATTGACCGTGTCATTGCAAGCCACTAATACAAGGAATTGAGGTGGGCATATGCCAGGCAGATCTGATGATAAGATTCGCTGCTCTTTTTGCGGCAAAACGCAGGACCAGGTCAGAAAACTGATTGCAGGTTCTAACGATGTTTATATATGTGACGACTGCATCGAACTTTGTGCAGAAATTCTGGAAGAGGAATTTGCGGATCAGAATGACAAGGGTCCGGACTTCAGTGGGATTAACCTGTTAAAGCCGAAAGAGATCAAGGAATTTCTGGATGAGTATGTTGTGGGCCAGGATGAGGCCAAAAAGGTGCTGTCCGTAGCAGTCTACAACCATTACAAAAGAATCACATCCAAGGGAACACAGGAGGTGGAGCTTCAGAAGAGTAATATCCTGATGCTGGGACCGACCGGCTCAGGAAAGACTTATCTGGCGCAGACGCTTGCCAAGATCCTGAATGTGCCTTTTGCCATCGCAGATGCCACAACACTGACAGAGGCCGGCTATGTCGGCGAGGATGTAGAGAATATTCTGCTGAAGATTATTCAGTCAGCCAACTATGATATCAGCAAAGCCGAATATGGTATTGTCTATATAGACGAGATTGATAAGATTACCAAAAAATCAGAAAATGTTTCGATAACCCGGGATGTTTCCGGCGAAGGAGTGCAGCAGGCGCTTCTGAAGATACTGGAGGGTACTGTTGCGAGTGTTCCGCCGCAGGGCGGAAGAAAGCATCCTCAGCAGGAGCTGCTTCAGATTGATACGACGAATATTCTCTTTATCTGTGGCGGAGCCTTTGACGGACTGGAAAAAATCATTGAGAACCGTCTGGGAGCCGGCTCTATCGGCTTTAACGCAGAGATTGTGGATAAACAGAACCAGGATATAGATGAATTATTAAAGCAGGTTATGCCTCAGGATTTGACTAAATTTGGTCTGATTCCGGAGTTTATAGGCCGTGTTCCGGTTACGGTGGCACTGCGTTCCCTGTCGGAAGACGCGCTTGTTAAGATTCTTTCCGAGCCGAAGAATGCGATTATCAAGCAGTATCAGGCATTCTTTGATTTGGACGGCGTAAAGCTTGAATTTACCGAGGAAGCGCTGACCGCGATCGCCCATCTGGCAGTGGAGAGAAAGACAGGAGCCAGAGGACTGCGTTCCATCATGGAATCGATTATGATGGATATCATGTATGAGATTCCTTCAGATTCCAGCATTGGGATCTGCACAGTCACGAAAGAGGCAGTGGAGGGAAAAAGCGAACCGGAACTCGTATATCGTGAAAATACAGTACCCCGTAAATCATTTACAGGGCGTTTAAAAAAGGATAAGACAGGCGAAATAGCCTGATAGGGCCTGTCATAGCCTTAGGCGGAAGGGGTTTGTAAGATGAAGCATTGTCATTTTACAGATCCCTTTATCGTTGAAGGCGGTAATAAGCCTGCAAAGCATGTTTGTTGCCGTATATACAGAACAGGAGACAGAGGATGGAAGATAAGAAGATGATACTTCCTGCGATAGCGCTGAGAGGACTCACAGTGCTTCCGCAGATGACAATAAATTTTGATATTATCAGGGGAAAATCTATTTCCGCTGTTGAGAAGGCTATGGTAGGCGATCAGAAAGTTCTTCTCGTGACACAGATGAAGACGGAGGAGATGAATCCCGATATAGAGGACCTTTTCCATGTTGGAACCATCGGCTTTGTAAAGCAGCTTGTAAAGATGCCTGGCGGAATGGTGCGGGTTACGGTAGAAGGACTTGAGAAAGCGGAGCTTCTGGAACTGGACTGCGGCGGTTCCTCCCTGACTGCAACAGTGGAGCCGCTTGGCGCCATAGAGGATGACTTAAACGTAATGGAGAAAGAAGCCATGCTGCGCATCGTGAGGGAGAAGCTGGAAGAATACGGAAAGCTCAATCAGACAGCCGGGAAAGATTTCCTGCTGACTCTGACCTCTATTGCGGGCCTGGAAGAACTTCTGCATCAGATTGCGGTACAGTTTCCCTGGGATTACGAGGCAAGGCAGAAAATTCTGGAATGTACCTTTTTAAGCGCAATGTATGAGACGGTACTCCAGCTTCTGTTGACGGAAACCGAGGTTTACCGCATCAAGAAAGACTTCCAGACAAAAGTAAAGGCGGCAATCGATAAAAACCAGAAGGATTATATACTGCGCGAACAGATGCGGGTAATCCGGGAAGAGCTTGGTGAGGACAGCCCCATATCCGATGCGGACGAGCTGAAGAAACAATTAAAGGGCATTAAGGCTGATAAAGAAATCAAAGACCGTATACTAAAGGAAATCAACCGGTTCAAGGGAATGCCGTCGGGAAGCCAGGACGCCAATGTACTGAGAACGTATCTTGAGACGGTATTAGAGCTGCCCTGGAACAAAATGACGAAGGACAATACGGATTTAAAATATGCGGAGAAGGTGCTGGAGGAGGATCATTACGGACTTGAACAGGTCAAAGAGAGGGTGCTTGAATACCTGGCAGTCCGAATCCTCACAAAGAAAGGTTCCAGTCCGATTCTCTGTCTGGTCGGGCCTCCCGGAACAGGAAAGACATCCATTGCCCGCTCCGTTGCCAGAGCGCTGGGAAAGAAGTATGTCCGGATTAGTCTGGGCGGAGTTCACGACGAGGCTGAAATCAGGGGACACAGAAAAACGTATGTCGGAGCCATGCCTGGCCGGATTGTGGAGGGGATTAAGCACGCAGGCGTGAGTAATCCGCTGATGCTTCTGGATGAGATTGACAAGGTGAGCCGTGATTATAAAGGGGATACATCGTCCGCGCTTCTCGAGGTTCTGGACAGTGAGCAGAATATCCATTTCCGCGATCATTATGTTGAACTTCCAATCAACCTCTCCGAGGTATTGTTTATCGCTACAGCCAATACCACACAGACGATTCCCGGACCGCTTTTAGACAGGATGGAAGTGATAGAGGTCAACAGCTATACGGAGAATGAAAAATTCCATATCGGAAAGAACTACCTGATCCGAAAACAGATGGAAAAGAACGGGCTGACGAAATCACAGCTGACCATCACGAATCCCGCGCTGGAGAAGATCATTCATAACTATACCAGGGAAGCGGGTGTGAGAAATCTGGAGAGAAGGATAGGGGACATTTGCCGCAAAGCGGCAAGAGAGCTTCTTGAGATGGAAAAGAAGTCAATCCGCATAACCGATAAAAACCTGGAAAAATATCTTGGCCGCGAGAAGGTTCTGTTTGATGATGCCAATGAGGAGGATCAGATAGGAATCGTAAGAGGCCTTGCATGGACCAGCGTCGGCGGCGATACGCTGCAGATTGAGGTCAATGTAATGCCCGGCAAGGGGAACCTTCAGATGACCGGCCAGCTCGGCGATGTGATGAAGGAATCAGCTCAGACGGCCTTGACCTGGGTGCGTTCCGTGGCGTTTGTGAAATATGCAGTTCCGGAAGATTATTTTGAGACGCATGATATACATATCCATATTCCCGAGGGAGCCGTGCCGAAGGATGGTCCGTCTGCAGGCATTACGATGGCGGCTGCCATGCTTTCTGCCGTAACGGAGCGTCTCGTATCGGCAAAGACTGCCATGACCGGCGAGATTACATTAAGGGGTCATGTGCTGATGATTGGCGGGCTGAAGGAAAAGCTTCTGGCAGCAAGAATGGCTCATATTGAAAAGGTTCTTGTTCCGGAGAGGAACAGGCCTGATGTAGAGGAGCTGTCAAAAGAGATCACTAAGGGTATGGAGATTGTCTATGTAAAAGAGATGGAAGAGGTGATCCGCGAGGCATTTGTACCGGTGAGCGGACTGAACGCTCCGGAAACAGCTTTGGAGGATATCCAGGCAGAAACAGCGGACGAACCTGCTGCCAGAGCAACTGCAGAAGCGGCTGCCGCCGTATCCGTGCACCCAAAAAGAAAGGGAAAGTCATGATAATAAAAGATGTAAACCTGGAAACCGTTTGCGGTATCACCAGTAAAATGCCGGAAAACACACAGCCGGAATTTGCTTTTGCAGGCAAATCAAATGTAGGGAAATCTTCTCTGATCAATTCGCTGATGAACCGTAAGTCCTATGCACGTATCTCTGCACAGCCGGGTAAAACACAGACGATTAATTTCTACCATATCAATGATGCGCTCTATTATGTAGATTTGCCGGGCTATGGTTATGCAAGGGCCAATGTGGAGGTGAAGGCCAAATGGGGAAAGATGATCGAGGATTATCTGCACCAGTCCAAGATGCTCCGATGTGTTTTCCTTCTGATTGATATCCGCCATGAACCATCCTCCAACGATAAGCTGATGTATGACTGGATTGTCTCGCAGGGGTATCAGCCGGTCATTATTGCCACAAAGGCCGACAAGATTAAGAGGAGCCAGCTCCAAAAGCAGATGAAAATACTGAGGACCGGCCTGGAGATCGGAACAGACGTACTGATGATTCCGTTTTCCGCAGAAACAAAGCAGGGACGGGAAGAAATCTGGGACTATATAGAAAAACTGGCGGAGGAATAAAAAAGTCATCTGTCACAGCACTGAGCTCCGGCTGTCTAATCTTATATAAAGAATAAGACAGAGAAGGAGAAGCATATGAAAAGTACAGATAACGACAGGAAACGGCAGAAGCTGGAAGCTCTGGCAGAACAGGCGAAAGCCGGCAGTAAGGAAGCGGTGGAAGAGATTCTCATAGAAATTCAGGACATGGTGTTTAATCTCTCCCTGCGAATGCTGGGAACCATTCATGATGCGGAGGATGCATCCCAGGAGATTTTGATTAAGGTAATGACACATCTGTCCGGTTTCAGGGGAGAGAGCGCTTTCACGACGTGGGTTTTTTCCATTGCCACGAATCATCTGCTGAATTATAAGAAGCATCTGTTTGCCAATGCGCCTCTCAGCTTTGAATTTTACGGGGAAGATATTGTCAATGGGAAGACGGAGGATATCCCTGATATGAGCGGGGGAGTCGATAAAAATCTTCTGGAAGAGGAACTGAAAATGTCATGCACCAATGTTATGCTGCAATGTCTTGACGGGGAGAGCCGCTGTATTTACATACTGGGAACCATGTTCAAAGCAGACAGCAGAATTGCAGGAGAAATACTGGGAATGACGCCGGAAGCGTACAGACAGAAGCTGTCACGCATCAGAAGGAAGGTGGCGGAATTTCTAAAAGAATACTGCGGTTTGGCCGGAGGACGGTGTTCCTGTAAAAAGAGGGTCAATTATGCAATCGCAACACACCGCATTAATCCGCAGCGGCTGGAGTATCAGGCTTTGTCAACGGACGGCATGCAGGCCAGGGATTACATGCAGGCAATGGAGCAGGTAGATGACTGTTCGGTTGTATTTTCGGAGCTGCCGATGTACGGGGTAACCCAAACAACAAAAGAGATGCTGAGTGGATTTCTTAATTCAGAACTCTGTATGTATATTAAAAATGCATAAATAAAAACATATATAAAACCCGGTCAAAAGGAGCAGATCACACCATGTCCTTTGACCGGGTATAAAATTTCTTAATCCTGCCGGAACAGTATCTTACAAATCCCATCCATCACAAAATCATATAATTTTCGGATCCATTCCATCGAGCAGAATAATACCAGCACTGCTGCAAAGACCGACATACCGGCCAGGTTTCCCCAGACACTGCCGGCAAGCGGCAAAAATTTCGCTATCAGCAGATAGAGGGCCGGGGCGGCGAAGGAGGAGCCTGCATAGACAAGAATTGCATTGGTACCTACTTGGGAGAATATATTTTTCCTGTCCGGGAAAAGATTGATTAAAGCTCCTATCATCAGAATGGCGATGAGATAGAAGAGGGCGCGGTAACCTATCCCCTGGGCGGGGGACAGCCCCACCGATTCATAAGTAAAACGGACATTCCGAAAGCTGTAGGGCAGCAGGACGGATGGTATAACCGCGGCGGCCAGGATGGCGGTGGCAATTGCATGCGGAATATTCCTGATTTTCTCTACGTGTTCTTTCGTACATAAAAGACCCAGCACGAAGAAAATCATCAGGGAAAAGCAAGCTCCCCAGCCGATATGGAACGCTTCGTCGAAGACAACGCTTATGAACAACCCTGCGGCAAAGGAAAAGAGTACGGGAAATCGGAGCTTTTTAAGATCGGCTGCAAAAACTTTCCATACAAAAACGCAGAGGAGATAATAAAGGGGACTGCTGGGAAGCAGAAGCGACGGCTTAAACACATCGGTATTATAGCTTGCCAGTCCCAGCCTGATGAAGAGCAGGGCCGTTATAATATAGAGAAGCTGCCAGAAAATGTAAGGAACCAGTACATTTCTAACCGCGCTGTTTCTGGCTTTCTCCGTGTTTTTGGTGAAGTATCCGGTAATAAAAGCAAACATGGGCATATGAAACAGATAAATATACTGCATGAGATACCGGTAAAGGCTGTCCTGGCGCTCGATGTAGGGATCTAAAATATGTCCGATCACTACAAGAAAGAGCATCAGGGCTTTTAAGTTGTCAAACAGATAGTCGCGTTTTTCCGTAAGTTTTGAATTCATAATATTAATCCCGTTGTTTTTCCTGTTCTGTGATTTTTGATTGTCCCTCCGGTAAGACGGTATTATCCGCCTTTTGTCCGATAGCGCGTATTTTAAGCTTCAGGTACTGTTTTGCCGTCTGGTAGGCCACGACAATCAGGAGTATGGGCAGGACAAAGAGGAGAAACCATTTGATTTTTAAGATAACGTATTTTCTTTTTATCCGTTTAATATCTTTGTTTATAGTTAGTTTCAATGTCTCAATTGCACTGGGCGGTGCGGCCGGTTTTCCAATCATAACGCCTCCTGTAAAATATCCGGTAAGTCTGCGTGAAGCCGGAATCATGATATTCCGGCCCCACGAATGTTTTCTTATTTTATTATTTCCCTTTCCCCGGTGATTTATCGCTCATCAGGGATTTCATAATATATGCATAGATTTCCTGGCTTCTGTCTCTCCAGTGGCTGCACATCAGTTCAGCCTGTTCTTTGTCCGGCACGGAGACGTCAATGCCAACCAGGACATTCTTTCCTTCTCTGACCTCACAATGAACGATATAATCCTGATTAGTGGATTTGTAAAAATCAGAAACAAGACCCACTTCATTTCGCATGCGGAAGCGGTTTTCCTTTAAATATTCATCCATATCCTCAACGATGGCGGGAGAAATCTTCTTGCCGAAGAATTCGAGCGTCTCTTCGCCTTCCCTGGTAATCTCGTATCGGGTGCTGTTGTGCAGCGTCTGCATCTTGATCAGGCCCGCTTCCAGAAGTTCATTGAGGGCCTGCTGGAGCGTGAAGTAGGTGGTGTACTCACGATCCAGAAAGAAGCCTGACAGCTGTGCATTTGTCAGCGGGAAATTCACCTGTTTCAGCATGTACAGGTTCATCAGTTTGTATAAGGTCATAGGTTCGGACAGCATGGAAATACTCCTTTATTCTAAATGGTTAACGAAGACACCTTGCGGAATACTGCCTGCAGCAGCTAATATGGTAACAGTTCATACTGTCTGAAATGTTACTGAATATGCTCTTTAACAGCTCTGCTTACCACATCGGCCACTCTCGGATCGAATGCGGCAGGAAGAATATTTTCGTCGTTTAAGTCACTGTCGTCTACAAGCCCTGCAATTGCGGCTGCCGCGGCCAGTTTCATCTCCTCGGTGATGGCTGTGGCACGGCCTTCCAGGGCGCCTTTAAAAATACCGGGGAATATCAGGACATTGTTGACCTGGTTCGGGAAATCAGAGCGGCCTGTGCCGACTACCCTGGCGCCTGCTGCCTTTGCAATATCCGGCATAATCTCGGGCACCGGGTTTGCCATTGCAAAAAGAATTGCGTCCCTGTTCATGGAAGAAACCATCTCGGCGCTGACGATACCGGGGGCGGAAACTCCGACAAAGATATCGGCGCCCTTGAGCGCGTCGGCCAGCTTTCCTCTCTTTCCTTCCAGGTTGGTTACTTCCATCATCTTTTCCTGCATCCAGTTCAGGCCGTCCATACCCCTGGCCAGAATCCCGGCTTTGTCACAGAGCATGACATTCCTGAAACCATAGGTAAGAAGAAGTTTGCTGATGGCAATTCCGGCGCTGCCTGCGCCGTTTACAACCACGCGGCAGTCCTCCCTGGTTTTGCCCGTCACCTTCAGGGCATTGATAATACCAGCGAGAACGACGATTGCAGTTCCATGCTGGTCATCATGAAATACGGGGATGTCCAGGAGTTCCTTCAGGCGTTCCTCAATTTCAAAACAGCGCGGGGCGGAAATGTCTTCCAGGTTAATCCCTCCGAAAGCAGGAGCGATACGCACAACCGTCTCAATGATCTCGTCCGTATCCTGTGTGTCCAGGCAGATAGGAAAGGCGTTGACGCCGCCGAATTCTTTGAAGAGGACAGCTTTTCCCTCCATGACCGGCATGGCAGCCAGAGGGCCGATATTGCCAAGTCCAAGGACTGCGCTGCCATCGGAAACAACGGCAACGGTATTCGCCTTGATTGTGTATTTATAAGCAGCATCAGGATTCTCGGCAATCACCTTACATGGCTCAGCCACGCCAGGTGTGTATGCGAGAGCCAGATCCTCTCTTGAGTTTACTTCTGCTTTGGATACAGTATCAATTTTACCGTTCCATTTTTCGTGCAGCATTAGTGCTTTTTCACTGTTTGTCATTGTGATTTCCTCCTGAACAAATTCTCTTGTTTCTATAATAGCAATTTTACATTCTTAAATCAAGAAGATAAATGGATATTTAACTGAGGTTGGGAGGACGCGTCCGGAACGGACCATGTCCGGTGTGGTGAGGGGGCTCTCTGAGTCTTCCGTCCCCGTGGGAGGTTGGTCGTGGAGGGGGGATCCGGCCGGAATGAATTGCTGCGGGGACCGTTTGCACTCTTTGGAGTGCGCATCGGAGTGCTAAGCTCGTGAGGGACCTCGCTAAGCACCGGCGGACTCCCATGTTCCCTCCGCAATTGATTCCGCCTACTTCCCCGGGGCAGATTTTTGCCAGGGACGGAAGACTCAGGCGGAGGTTTTCGCGGCACCGGACATGGTCCGTTCCGGACGCTGATTGTCTCTAACCTTAAATGGGGAGGACCCTGTCGCGACCACTACGTGTTTCCGGCAGGCCGATATCAAATCTTCCACAATTCCTTAATAAAGGTGCATTGAAAGCATATCGTATTTCCCGTTCACGGAAGCTCTTAGTGGCCGCGACAAGGTCCGCCCTGCACTTAACGCGTGAGACATTCAGCAGCCGCAGGCCAGCGGACGGGGCCAATACCCCCGGCGGAGTCTTTCGTCCCGGCGATAACCTTCCGGGAGAAGGAGATACTGCCAACATCTTCCGGCGGAGAAGGAGGGAATGATATCCGGAAGGACGTTCGCCCGAGAGACGATAGCTCTTAGGCAGAGGGAGGCAAAGTACGCCGGGCGGATTTTAGCCCTACAAGGGCAAAATCCGGGACAAGTGAGCTTCGAACTCATCCGGAGTTCGGAGTGAATTTGTCCGGAACCCCGGAGGCTTTGCCTTCCTCTGTCTTAGAGCTATCCCTCGAAGAAGCAGTCCTGCCGGATATCATTCCCTCCGGCTCCGCCCTGCGAAAACAAAACCACAGTATCTCCTTCTCAAGCCAGTAATACCACACCCCCGGGACGAAATACTCATATACCAACCTCACCGCCCCGTCCGCCGGCCTGCGGCTGCGTCCTCACCTGCTTAATTAAATCTTTATTTTCTGCTTGCCACCCGGATCCTGCTCCTGTATACTTGAGTTGCAGTCCGGTCGGCCTTATACGGCCGCATGATATGAGAATAAAGAACCGTAAAGCAGAAAAAGAAAGAAGGATATTCAATATGAAAGAAACGGCAATTGTACATATAAAGAAAGGGGAGGCCCGTTCCCTGAAAGCGGGAGGTATGTGGATTTATGACAATGAAATCGCTCGGATTGAAGGGGAGTTTGAGAACGGTGATATGGTAAAAGTACTGGACTTTGACGGTTATGTCCTGGGAAGCGGTTTCATTAATACAAGGTCTAAACTTACAGTACGTATGATGTCCCGTAAAAAAGATGCGGTGATTGATGAAAATTTTATTGAGATGCGTGTCAGAAATGCCTGGGAATACAGAAAAGCCACCGTGGATACTTCGAGCTGCAGACTTATCTTCGGCGAAGCAGATTTTCTTCCCGGTATTGTGATTGATAAATTTTCCGATATTCTGGTTGTGGAATCACTGGCTCTTGGTATCGACCGATGGAAACCGGTCATTCTGGAAAAATTGAAAAAGGTTCTGCTGGAGGACGCCATATCCATCCGCGGAGTCTATGAACGCAGTGACGCCAAGGTCCGCCTGCAGGAGGGAATGGAACGGTATAAGGGATTTATTGGAGAGCCCTTTGATACCCGCGTGGAAATCGTCGAGAATGGAGTACGCTACCTTGTGGATGTAAAAGACGGCCAGAAGACGGGATTTTTCCTGGACCAGAAATATAACAGGCTGGCCATCCAGAAGCTCTGCAAAGGGAAACGCGTTCTCGACTGCTTTACCCACACCGGCTCTTTTGCCTTAAACGCCGCTGTTTCCGGCGCGTCCGAGGTGCTTGGCGTAGATGCCTCGGAACTCGGAATCACTCAGGCAAGACAGAATGCTGAGTTAAACGGCGTATCAGGCACCACCTCATTCCTCTGTGCCGATGTATTTGAACTTCTTCCCTCATTGGAACATAACGGGGAAAAATTCGACGTTGTCATTCTGGATCCGCCCGCATTTACAAAATCCAGAAATTCTGTGAAGAATGCGGTAAAGGGATATCGGGAAATCAACATGAGAGGGCTGAAACTTGTTAAGGACGGCGGCTTTCTTGCCACCTGTTCCTGCTCTCACTTTATGACTCCGGAGCTTTTTACCAGGACCATCCGTGAAGCAGCCGGCAGCGTTCACAAACGCCTCCGCCAGGTAGAGTACAGAACACAGGCTGCCGATCATCCGATTCTCTGGTCCGGTGACGAATCGTCCTATTACCTGAAATTCTACATATTCCAGGTATGCGAAGAGAAATAAAAAACAGCGCCGGTGCGGCGGGATTCTGTCAGAGAACCCGATCTGCACCGGTGCTGCTTTTTTGTTATTGAAGACAATGACCTGTGCGCGTAGCATGCAGGTCATCGTTCTGCCGTGCGTTTTAATAGCCCATAGGGCCGGAGAACTCTACATTTCCGGTTCCGGGAGCATTGCTGTTTCCGCTGTTCCCTCCGGTTCCGGTACCCGGAGGAAGAATTACGCCCGTATCCGTGTTGCTGCCCGGTGCCTGGTTCTGGGAGCCGGAACCGCCCGGAGTATTATTGCTGCTTCCCCCAGGCGCATTATTGTTACTGCCTCCCGGCCGGCTGCTGTTATTTCCTCCTGGTGTACCGCTGTTATTTCCTCCCGATATGCTGCTGTTATTACCACCCGGTGTGCCGCTGTTATTTCCTCCCGGGGAATTACCGCCGCCCGGCATATTATTATTGTTCCCCGGCGCATTTGTGCCGCCCGGAACATTACTGTTGTTATTTCCGCCGTTTCCCCCGGAACCGGTGCCCGGATTATATCCGTTTGTACCCTCAGTTCCCGGACGGCTGCTCTCCGTCGTACCCGGTCTTACAATACTGCCTCCCGTCTCTTCCTCCGACGGCCTGCCGGATCCGCTCTCGCTCTCTCTGGTCGGGAATATCATATTTCCCTGGGAATCCGTCTCCTGCTGCACAGATTCACCCGGATATTCCGCAGACTGGGATTCACCTGTTCCCAAACTGCCATGCTCATTTTCCATCGATTCCCCGGAGTGACCGGTGCCGTTCTCCTTTGTTTCTTTCGTTTCCTCCGCCTCTGTAGTCTTTGGAACCGAACCTCCGCCCGTACCAACATCCCCGGCCGGTTTCGCTTCCTTCGCAAGGCCTGTGTCGGAAATAATCTTTCTGCTGATCGTCTTTACCGTATCCGTCGGTATATAATTTTCATCTCCAAACAGGAACCTGTGAAGCTCTATCACATTCTTCTCAAGTGTCTGTGGGATAACGCAGTCTCCCTTCTTTCCCATCTTCGCCTCGCCTCTCGCGCTTGGAAAACCGGTCGAATCACTCAGATGGAATTTCGGAAGCGTTCTTCCGATTGATATCAAATCACTTAGCTCCACGCTGGTGGATACCTGAGGGTATATCGTCTGTATCACATTATTGATCGTTGCCCAGTCGGCCTTCTTGAACTTCTCAAACGCCAGTGAGATAACCTTCCTTTGGCGTTCCGTACGGGCATAATCCGTATCCATCAGACGAAGTCTTCCGTATGCCACTGCCTGGACGCCGTCTAAATGATTCATTCCCGTTTTCTTTAAATGGACGGAGTAGACTCCCGTTGCCTTGACCGTCTCCGTGATAAATGCATTGATATAATAAAGCTCTGCTTTGCTTATTTCCACATCAATACCGCCCAGAATGTTGATGGCATCGGCTACCGCCTTCCAGTTGAAGGTGGCGTAATCGTCAATATCCAGATCCAGGTTCTTATTCAGCGCCTTCACTGCCTGCTCCGGCCCGCCCTGCAGATAGGCGGCATTAATTTTATTATAAGAGTTCTTATCGCTGATATTCAGGTATGTGTCACGGTAAACAGAAACCAGCTTAATCTCGCCGGTGTCCATGTTAATATTGCATACCATGTTGACATCGGAGTTGTTCCCTTTACCCACTGATGAATTCCGGCTGTCCACACCAAAAACGGCGATTGTCCAATAGCCCTTCATCTGCTCCTGTTTCTCCTCGGAAATTTCTATGTTTTTAATCTCATCCGGATTCCAGTCGAGCCTTGACATACCGCTCAACCGCTTGTCCACGTAAGAATATGCTGCAAAAATGATAACGCTTAAAAGAATCAGTACTTCAAAAAGAATAATTACAATCTTTCTTTTTCTTCTTTTTGCCTTTTTTCTGGCAGGGGTACTGTAAATTCCACTGTCCTTCTCCGGCTCTCCTCTGCGTCTGCTTTTCTGCTTCTCCTGCTGCGGTTCTTTTCTTCCGCGCTTCTGCCTCCTGCTCTCTTTCTCCGGTCCAGGCCTGTCATAATTCTGTCTGCGGCCGCCATCCTCTCTGAATGTGTCTGTGATCAGGTTAAGCCCGGGCTGTGAATGCCCTGGCTCCCGGTATCTTCTCTGTTCAATTTCTCTGTCTCCCATCCGTTTGACAGGCTGTCTGGCCCGGCTCCTTCTGTTTCGGGAGCGCTCTGCCTCATCATCATATCCCATGCAGTTGACCTCATCTTGTATAATTACCGTTTCGCGCCGTTATATAGTAACGCCGGCAGTCACTACCCGGCCTGGCTAGACGGCTAAGCTGTAAATATTAATACGCATTCTTATTGATAAATCCTTTAAAGAATGTCAGAAATAAAATTTTAAAATCAAAACCCAGCGTCCAGTTTTCGATGTAATAAAGATCGTGTTCTATTCTTCTGGTAATCGAGGTATCTCCCCTGTATCCGTTTACCTGGGCCCAGCCCGTCATTCCCGGCCTAACCTGATGTTTGATCATATAACGCGGAATTTCCTCTTTGAACTTCTCGACGAAAAAGGGGCGTTCCGGTCTGGGACCTACCAGGCTCATATCCCCCTTCAGCACATTAAACAGCTGCGGCATCTCGTCTATACTCGTTTTCCGGATAAAACGGCCAATCGAGGTAACTCTGGGATCTCCCGGCGTTGTCCACTGGCTCTTTTCCTTCGTCGGAGGCTGAACTGCCATCGAGCGGAATTTATACATCTTAAATGGCTTGTTGTGAAGCCCGACCCGCTCCTGGCTGAATATAACCGGCCCCGGCGAAGTCACCTTGATACCGATTACGGTAAGCAGCATAAACGGGGAAAACAGTACAAGGGCCACAACCGCGCCGAATATGTCCACGCCCCGTTTCATCGTTGCATTCATGAGGCTGGTCAGCGGGACATGCCGGATATGGATTACAGGGAGTCCCTGAAGATCCTCCATAAACGGCTTTGTCGGTATAAAATTATGGTAATCGGGAATAAACTTTGTATGGACGCCCGATTTCTCACAGACAGCCACAATCCGTTCCAAATCGCCATACTCGTTAATACTCAGCGTAATGGCTATTTCGTCAAGGGTATTGAGCGCCAGAATTTCATCCAGGTCCGTTGTTTTCCCGATGACACGGATATTCTTATATTCTTTTCCCCACTCTTCATGGTCGTCAAGAATTCCCCTGACCTTATATCCCCATTCCGGATTGGCATTGACACGATCGATAAAACCTTCCGCCGCCCGGCTGTAACCAACCAAAAGAAGATGTTTCTGGTTGTACCCTTTGGAACGCATGGAACGGAGCGCCCTGCGCAGAATGCTCCTGACCGAAAATTCGGCAATTACATTGATTACAAAGAAAAGCACTAGCATCTGGCCGGAAAAGTTACCGAAATAATCATTCTTTCTGCACGCAAACAGAACCAGAGCAATACTCAGTAAACCAATCGTATTGGCCTTTAAAATATTCGCCAGTTCCAGTCTGCGCCCCTGAACACGCTTTGGCGTATACAGGTGGAAAAAAGCATAGAGGATCAGGTAAAGCGGCACAATAATGACAGCTGCAATCAGGTAAACTGCCGCCATAGCCTGCTTATTATGAGCCGTGACGCCTGACCATGGATTTCCAATCTGAATATACCAGGCCAGAGCATAGGAAAGTAATATTACAATTGCATCCAGCACCACATGAAAATTATTCAGACGTTTCTGATTATCTTTTATCATAGTATCTCACCCAGCTCCTGCTGTTATTCATCAAGGCGGTGAAAAGGTTTCATTCCGAACTTTTCACCGCCGTTTTTCTTAAGCTCCCGGGCCTGAAGGGCCGCCTGCGCCTGCCGGGTTCGCACCCTGCGTCTGGCTGGGAGCCGTATTATTTCCCAATGGGGAATTTCCGCCAGAAGGAGAATTTGTTCCTGATGGAGAGTTATTTCCTGACGGAGAGTTATTTCCTGACGGAGAGTTATTCCCTGTCGGAGAGTTATTCCCTGGCGGGGAAACGTTTCCTGATGCCGACGTACTCTCCGATGTCGGTTTGCTGCTGTTGTTTGGCTTGGTCTCGCCCGGTTTGGCCACGTTAGAATTGCCTGGTCCGGTCGCAGCCGGTCCCGTCGCATTATTTTCGTCGGCTTCCGTTGTCCTGTCGGAATTGCTTCCCGGCCTGCTCGGTCTCGTGGAGGATCCTGGTCCGCTTCCCGGACCGTTACTTCCCGGGCCGTAATTTTCTTCATCGTCCCAGTCACCCCAGTCGTCCCAGCCGTCCCAGTCATCCCAGCCGTCTCCTGTACCGGATTCGCTGCTGTCTGCCGTCTGGCTTTCATCCGTCGAGGACTCCTCTGTCTCATCCGTCGAGGACTCTTCCGTCTCCTCTTCCGTCTGCTTCGCCGTCGCCGCCACTTTATCCGCCTGTTTCTTAACCTGCCTGTTAATATAGTTGCGGGCATTAATACCCTGATCGACAGGAACATGACTAATCAGTTTTCCTTCTTTATACATGCCGGATACACTGGCTATATGCTCACTGTACTGCTTAACATTAGATGGCACCTGATAATCCTGCGCATCGAAAAGGAATTTATGGAGTTCTTTCACGTTGTATTCAAGCGTCTGCGGCACCACACAGTCTCCTATTTTGCCAATATCAAGCTCTCCTCTGGCAGCCGGGAAACCGTATGTATCACCCATATGGTAATTCTTGATATTCCTTGCAAGCGGAATCAAATCCGGCAGGTCAAGGTTTGTCGCCACTTGTGGAACTACTGTCTCAAGAATACAGTTCAGCGTAACCCAGTCAGCCGATTTTGCTTTTTCAAATGCCTTGTTCAGAACAATACGCTGGCGTTCCGTACGGGCATAGTCCGTATCTCCCAGTCTCAGACGTCCGTAAGCAACCGCCTGTACACCGTCTAAATGTACATCACCGGCTTTTTTCAGATGCGTGGAGTAAATTCCCGTCTCCTCAACCGTCTCGGTAATATACGCATTAATCCAGGAAAATTCGTTTTCGCTGATGGTAATATCGATGCCTCCCAAAAGGTTGATGGCATCCGCCACCGCCTTCCAGTTAAATGTCGCATACTGGGTGATATTGAGTCCCAGATTCTTATTCAGCGCCTTAACGGCCTGCTCCGGTCCGCCCTGCGCATAAGCATAGTTAATCTTATTATAAGAGTTTTTGTCATTTACATTCAGATAAGTGTCTCTGAATACGGAAACGAGACGGATTTCCCCTGTTTCCAGGTTGACGCTGCAAATCATGTTAACGTCTGAGTTCGTACCCTTGCCGACATTCATCTTCCCGCCGACGTTTCTGGAATCCACACCGAAACAGGCAATTGTCATATAGCCCTTCATTCCTTCTATCTGGGCATCGGTAAGCTCCGGGTTTTTAACCTCTTCTTCGTTAAACTCAATTTTCTGAAATGAGCCAAAGGTTCTCTCATATACATACCAGCCGGCGGCGCCCACAACAATCACCAGAAGAATCAGGATCTCCGCGGCGATGATCATAATCCGCTTTTTCTTGTCCGGCCTTCTTCTCCTGTTATTTACTTTCTGCTCCCTGCGCCCTTTTCCGGCAGTTCCTCTTGCAGAACCTCCCCTGCTTGAACTTCCTCTGGTGCTTCCCTTTGGTCCGCTGTACCCGGAACGGAAAGCGTCACCGCCCCCATCTGCGCTCCGGCGCGTATCCGTGCCGCGCCCGGAGCCGCTCTGCGACGCATTCCGTCTCTGCTCTCTGCGGGCCCTCATGCGCTCCAGCTCATCGTCCTCGTAATTCATAAGACACCTCAACTTTCGCTTGTTTTTTTCTTTCGTCTTCTGACGGCAAACTCATACATATAGATAAAAGTGCCGGCAATCAGCTCCATCTCAATTGTGAGATAATGCATTAAGTTTTCCGGCCTGTACTTCACCTTTTTACAGGTGTGCGCCGTCTTCAGACCTTCTTTCAGGCCTTCCAGATAGTCTTTTTCATACCCCAGTTTTCTGAAAAACAGATACTTTAAAACTGTGCCTGCCGCGATCGGAACCGCATTAATAAAAAGCTGCAATAACGGCATATTTTTATAGTTCAGGTAAACATTATTCCGTGCAGCCAGTTTAACTTTAAAAGAATTATATTTGGATCCGCTGGTTCCGCTGCCCACATGATACACGACAGCCGCCGGACAGTATACATTGTCATATCCCTCTATCCTGGCCCGGTACCCAACATCAATATCCTCCAGATAAGCAAAGTGCATCTCGTCGAAATATCCAATTTGCTCAAATATATCCCTCCTGTAGATAGCGGCGCCCGCACAGGAAGAAAACACCCTGCACGCTTTTTTGTAGCGCCTGATATCCTGGCCCACGCCGCGCTGGAAGGCCCAGCCGAGAAGTGAATACATATCCCCGGCATCATCCATCAGCTCCGGATGATACATCTGTATCATTTTGCTGCTGACGGAGAAAATCTTTTCAGAGCGTTCAATGGCTCTCACCATCTCCGCAACAAAATATTCGTCCACCCTGGTATCATTGTTCAGCAAAAGCACATAAGGTGTTTCCGATGCCCGGATGCCAATGTTGACCGCTCCTGAAAATCCTGTATTTTTATCCAGAAAAATCGTATCAATCTGATGCTCCCTGAGCCACTCCGCACTTCCGTCGGAGGAGCCGTTATCTACTGCCAGAATCCTGAAGTTCTTATAGGTCTGGGCATTCAGCGCCCGGATACATTCGTCCATAAACTTCATTCCGTTGTAATTGGGAATAATAACAGTTGTAGTTAATTCCATTCTCGTTTCCTTTAAAACCACTGTTCACAGCCGGCAAACCGCGTTCCGTGAACAGCAGCTCTTTAAATATCCAGTTTGTATGGTTCCCCTATCTTTTCCTTTTTTAAATCCCTCAGGGCAAAATTCGACTTTCTGAGAGTCAGGTTTGGATTGTAATACGGATCGCCGTTCTTTAAAATCTCCGGCCATTTTTCCGAAAAAATCTTAATCTCCCTGTTAAAACGCTCCACCTTTTCCGGAGTGTCCTCCAGTCCCCTGGACTTGGATTCATAATGATACAGAAGGGCATATGGATTATATACAACTAATTTTCCGGCTTTTTGCACCTTCATGCAATAATCGATATCATTAAAAGCGACGGCCAGTTCTTCCGAAAAACCGCCCACCTCTTCAAAAAGAGCCTTTTTACTCATCATACAGGCAGCCGTCACGGCACTGTAGTCCTGAGTACTCATCGCACGGTGGAAATAGCTGTTCTCCGCACGGTGCAGGCCGATAAACGTGTGCCCTGCGATTCCGCCGAATCCCACGACAACTCCTGCGTGCTGGATCGTATCATCCTGATAAAGAAGTTTTGCACCGGCAATCCCCACATCATCGCGCTGGCATAAGCCCAGCAGTTCCTCGATGAAGTTCGGCGCAATCAGCTCCGTGTCGTTATTTAAAAACAGCAGATATTTTCCCTTTGCAAAGGTCACGCCGTAATTATTGATAGCGGCATAATTAAACTCCCGCTCCCAGTTCACAACGCGTACATTGGAAAATTCCCTCTGTATCCTGTCATAATAATCAAAGGTTTCTTTCTTCGTGCTGTTATTTTCCACCACGATGAATTCCAGGTTCTTATAGGTTGCGCGTTCCTCTATGCCCCGGATACAGGTGTCCAGATCCATATGGTGATCCTTATTTGGAATAATAACGGAAACAAGGGGATTGTCCTTAATCCGGTATACCGAATGGTATATTCCGTAATCGACTCCCTTTTCCACTTTTTCCGCCTCAATCCCTACTCTGTCATAATGGGCCATAATCGCCCTGGCTCCTGCCTCAAACGCATACAGCTTGCTTTCGGGATTGCTGGCCGTGGAATCCTGATGGCAGCGCCAATGATATAAAACCTTGGGGATATGGCAGATTTTTGCTGCCCGTTCCGTACAGCGGAAGATAAAGTCATAATCCTGCGCTCCGTCAAATTCATGGCAAAATCCGCCGACCTCTGCCGCAAGCTCATGGCTCACCACAAACAGATGGCAGATATAATTGACGCTGCGGAGCAGATCAATATTAAAGTCTGGTTTGAAATGGGGATCGAAGAGCGCCCCCCCGTCCATGTCCAGCTTATCTTCATCTGAATAGAGAACATCGCATTCCGGATTTTCATTAATCTTCTTTGCACATTCATATAAAGCATCCGGTGTCATCATATCGTCATGGTCCGCCAGGACGATAAAATCCCCGTCCGCCATATCGATTGCGGCATTCGTATTACCGGAAATCCCCTTATTTTCTCCCAGAATCACATATTTAAAGCGCCTGTCTTTTTCCGCATAGCGCCGGAGTACACGCTCCACACTCTCGCCTCTCGGACTTCCGTCCGCAACGCAGACCTCCCATTTTGCGTAGGTCTGTGCCAGAATTGAATCAAGCATCTCTTTCAGATAGCGTTCCGGCGTCTTGTAAACCGGTATGACAATGGAAAATTTCGGCATGTAGTCAAACCGCTCCTGCCTCTGCCGCTCCAGTTCCTCATTTGAAGGCTTTGTCAGGGAATACCACTCGCCATAGTCGTAATCATTGTCAATCCCCTGAAGCTTGTGTTTTGATTTGAGCAGAAGGGCCTTTAACCCATTCTCTTTCCAGAAATCAAGACAGACGTGAACCGTCTCCATATTCATCAGATCCCGGATCTTCTGTATCCGTTTATGGGCCACGCTGCTTCTTTTCTTTATTAAATCCTCATTATATTTAACCCGGATCCGCCTGTTTTCACCACGGATTACCAGATAATAGTCTTTTCCCCGGACGTAAGGGAACTGAATATCAAATCCAAATTCCCGATCCATCACTCTGCCAAAATAAATCTGGCTCACATCGTCCCTTCTGGTCGGGACATACTTGTGTTCCAGAGAATGGCGGGCCTCGTCCTCCACATCAAACGCAATCTTCGCATCCGGCGTCTTTCCAATGGCCCAGCCGTTGAGCTGTATTGAATTCTCACGTATCCTCACTACATCTACATTAAACTTCATCCCTGCACCTGCTGTTCCCGGCCGGCTTCCACGTCCGCATTACACGGGGTTTTGCCTCTGTCCTGTGGATTACTCTCCGGATGATGATTCTCCTCAAAGTTCAGCCTCTCTTCCTCAATCACAAGCGGCCGCTTCATCACTCTTGAATTAATAGACAGAATATACTCTCCTACAAGACCGATGAAAAAAATTTGTACAGACCCCAGGAAGCACATGCCGATGAGAACCGGGGCCATTCCTGCCGGAAAATCATACCAGTATAATAATTTCATAATAAGATAAACAAATGCTACCACCATGCTGACGGCTGCACAGATACTGCCGAAAATTGTCGCCAGGCGCAGTCCCACTTTCGTGTAAGAGGTAATGCTCAGCATGGCGGCATCGTATAATTTATAAAAGTTGTTGTGCGTCTTCCCGGCTCTTCTCTCCGGCTGGATATAAGGAATCTCTTTTCGCTTATATCCCAGTTCCGCCACAATGCCACGTAAGAACGGGGTCGGATCGTCCAGTCCGCGGAGTATCTCGATAAAGTCCCTGTCATAGAGTCCGGAGCCGGTAAAATGTTCTATCTGCTCAACATCGGACAGCCTCTTTATCATTTTATAATAACAGCTTCTAAGCCAGTACATGACCGGATTCTCTTTGCTGCCTTTTTTAATTCCGATTACAATTTTATAGCCGTTCTCCCACTCTCTGACATACTGTGGAATCAGTTCCACCGGATCCTGAAAATCCGCTACCATACTGATCACGCAGTCTCCGGTTACCTGGAGCATTCCATAATAGGGGGAATTAAACTGGCCGAAATTCTTTGCATTGAAGATAGCCTTGATGCGGCGGTTTTCACTGCAGAGCCTGCGAAGAATCGGCCGCGTATTATCAGATGAATCATTATCAATAAATACCAGCTCATAATCATAGCCCGGCAGATCCCGTTCCATGGTTTTTACAATCTCTTCGCTGATAGGGCCGACATTTTCTTCTTCGTTGTAACAGGGTATTAAAATGCTGATTTTCTTCATTTGAAAATATCTCTCTTTTCTATTTTCCTGTTTTATAGGAAACGTCATACATCTTTTCCTTATGCCGTATCCTGTGCCGATTTTTTCCGCGTAAACGCAGAAGCTTCCTTGCAAAAATCGTGCACCTCCCCCGGAGGGTTATTAAACGGCAATTTTTTGTCGTTTAATATAAAACTTTTTCCTGTTTTGAACGCTCCCTTTATTCTAAACGCCTTTGCTGTATTTGACAACCTACAATTTTCTTAAAATATTAAGGATTCCCTGCTCAAAATGGATTTCCGGAGTCCATCCTGTCACCCTTTTCATCTTTCCGATATCAGGAATAAGATTTACCACCCCTTCCGCATTCGGCTGCCTCAGGCCGTATTCGAAGCTCCCCCTGTTCTCGCAAAGCCTGTAAATTTCTTCTACAAATCCCCGGAGGGAGCGGGTCTCTTCCATCGGTCCCGCCAGATTGTAGACACAGCCATGCTCCAGCAGACTGCCTTCATATTCCGCCAGGCCGGCCAGCGCCCGCCCGGCATCTTCAATATAAAGAAAATTCCACATCTGCGTACAGTCTGAAAGCTCCATATGGCCGCCATGCAAAAAGGTATCAATACAAGTGGAAATCAGGGACCAGGGATGATCTCCCGGCCCATATGTGCTGAAAATGCAGGCATGTCCATAGTCCAGAGAGAGTTCCCTGCACAGCTTTTCAGCCTCCCGCCGGACCTTTAATTTTGCTTCCCCATAAGGAGAGGCAGGACGGCAGGTTATGGTTTCATCCATCAGCGTATTATGAACGCCGTATTCCGCCTGGGAGCCGGTAAAGAGAAAGCGGCGGCAGCCGAGAGCCTTTGCCGTCCTCACCGCATTCAGGGCGTCCTGCACGCTTCTCTCCTGGATCCCTGCGTCTTTTCTGGAACTGTTTCCGGCTCCGCGCCATCCCATATGGAGAAACACATCACAGTGTTCTTCCATCCTGTTAACCAGGTTACCCAAATTTCCTAAATCTTCTTCCAAAATTGTAAGATTTTCCGGTATTTTTCCATTTTGCAAGAGTTTGTCCGCCTTTGCGGAGTTCTCTCTGAGAACAGCAAAAACGCAGTGTCCTCTGTCCAGCAGCTCTTTTACCGCCCCTGTTCCGACAAAGCTGGTCGCTCCCGTTACTACTATATTCATGCCTCTTCCTTTTGTTTTATGATTTTATGGTTTGTTTTATAGCTCGTTTCTATGGTTCGCTTTTATGTGTTTGTTCAATTAATTCTTGATCCTCGGGATGAACATAATTTGTTCCATCTCCTCATCCGGCAGGAAAGGAGCCAAATCCTCCAGAGGCGGCGATACCAGAGTGCCGTCCGGCAGCTTCTTGGCCGCAGATTTCGGTTCAAAATTCTGTTCAAGTGTCACAAATACCTCACAGATAACCGGGCCGTCCATTGCCAGCGTCTCCTCCACCTTTTCTCCAACCTCGCCATTGTTATGGATTGCGACGTATGGAAAACCATAGGCCCATGCCAGCTTTTCCATGCTCGGAAATGTCAAATCACCGCTGTCTACACCGATTCCCACTAAAGGCTCACCAAAGAAATTCTTCTGTGTCTGGCGGATAGAGTGATAACCACCATTGTTAATAACAAAAATCTTAATTGGCAGGTAATTGCCAATCACTGTCTGCAATTCCTGAAGATTCATCTGAATGCTGCCATCGCCCGTAACGAGAACTATATCCTGGCTGTGATCCGCCACACAGGCCCCGATAGCGGCAGGCAGTCCATATCCCATAGACGCAATTCCCGAGTTTGAGATAAAGCGCTGTCCCTTTTTCATGATATTGCCATGGCCGCAGACTACATTGGCAGAGCCATTGCCAACCACGACAATCTGCCCTTCATTCAGACGCTCGCTCATCAGCCTGGCAAAGGCATATACATTGGCTTCCGTCTCTGTTCCGTCTTCCAGATGGCGTTCCAGGACAACCGGATAGTCGCGTTTCCACCCCTGGCAGGTCTGCACCCACTCAGCCTGGGCCTTCTGAAACGCCTCGTCAGCCGGGGCAGCGCCCTCCGGCGTTCCTTCCGCATCCAATATTTCTTCCATCACCATGAGAAGCTCTTTTACATCGGCGTGAACCGGCATATCCACGTGCAGTGTCGGTTTCTTTAATTCTTCGGCGTCTATATCGTTGACAATTACATAAGCCGCCCTGGCCCATGTGTCGAAACGGTAACCAATCTGGCGGAAGCTCAGACGGCTGCCCAGAGATAAGAGCAGGTCGCTGTTCTGAATTGCAAAATTGCCGGCCCTGTCCCCGACATTTCCGCCTTTGCCTACATACAGAGGATGTTCATCATAAATGCAGTCTATACTGTCCGCTCCCGTTGCCACCGGAATTCCCAGTTTCTCCACCACACGCATAAACACCTCATGGGCCCCTCCGATACGGATTCCATTGCCTGCATTGATGACAGGACGCCTGGAAGTACGGATTTTTTCAATAATAGCCCTGGCCGTATCATGTGTCACCGGTTCCGGAAGAATTTCCCGGTATTCTCCGTTTCCCTTTATATCCTCCGCAATCTCTGAAGCAGAAGGAGCCGCCCAGCCTGTTCCGCCTGCTTTATATGATTCTGCGTCAAAGCCGATTAAATCCTCCGTCTCCACTACAGCCGCCTGTACATTCAGAGGAATATCCAGCCATACCGGACCCGGCCGGCCGCTGTATGCCAGATAGAGGGCTTTCTCCATACAGAAGCGGATTCTCATCGGATCGATGACCATCTCACAATATTTTGTCATATTCGCCACTGATTTGGTAATATCATATTCCTGATCGCCCATGGCCCTCAAATGGAGTCCGGTGCTTCTTGCCGTCGTATCATACCGGACCTGGCCCGAGATCACAAACATCGGAATCGAATCCATGTAACCTCCGGCCACGCCTGTCATAGCGTTAATTCCCCCTGGCCCGGTGGTAACGCAGACAGCGGCAATCTTATTATTAATTCTGGCATAACTCTCCGCCGCCATGGCACAGGCCTGTTCATGGTGATTATACATGCAGTGAAGTCCCTCCTGATGCCCCAGAGCATCATCCAGATGCATCGCACCTCCGCCGGTGATTAAAAATACATCCGTGATCCCACTCTCTAAAAGTTTTTCCGCAATATAGTTGGAAACTTTTTTTTGCATAATAATTTCTTCTCCTCTTTTAAATCTTCTCTATAAAGTTTTATTTTTATTCGTAAAATACCTCATTAAGTCTTCATATTATACCACACTCGCTTCTGTCTGCCTATATAAGATTTT
>ERZ808044.463-NODE-463-length-43256-cov-14.003729_pt1 | contig 43256 bp, 37 predicted proteins | sample MGYA00380195_ERZ808044 | MGnify/ENA primary metagenome ERZ808044 (study PRJEB31490, sample SAMN06133423) | mouse gut metagenome | isolation source: Z7_2 | host: mice | place: China: Chengdu | collected 2015-05 ...
CGGATGCAACAGGACAAGTCAGGAGTCTACTGGGATTCCCTGGCTTCTTAGTAGCACAAACTTTTTACTCTCAAGTAATTATAATAAAGCATATCAATGAATGGATATTTTTCCAAAAATTTTTATTCCATCCTTTATCCATAACCTTTTCTCCTTCTACACGGAAAAGCTTCCTCTTTCGTTTCAGAAAGTCATATTAAGCGCCCTTTCCATCCGCCCAATCTCCTCTGCGATCACCCACACCGGGCCGCCGTAATCTCCAAGCTCTGCTATCTCCCCGGCCAATTCGGCACTCACCTTTCTGAGTATTTGCCCGACCTGCTCCGCATCCTTCTTATCTTTTGCATGGCGGGCCAGAGAAATGGCCTCATCCAGTCGGCCGCAGACAGCACCAAAAGCCTCCTTTTGATTTTCATCCAGATAATGTTCCAGCTTCCCGATCTCTCCCTTCAGATAAAAGAGCAGGATATTTCCCTGAAAGGCCAGATCATGAAAGCTTTTCTCTGCCGTCCTCTCCAAAAGACAGCTCTCCCCCGGCTCTTTACCTTCACCGAAAATGTCCTCTGTAAGTCCCCTGAAAAAGGAAAGCGCTTCCGTAAGTCCTTCCCTGAAATCCGAAATTTCTTCAAAAAGCGGCTGATGGGAAGGCGCCCGCAGCAGGTCTATATCGGCAGCAAAGGCAATAATGTCTGTCCGAATCATCCAGTCCTCCAAAAGTTCCACCCTCACCTCCTCGACAGGTATCTGCGAAATCTCCCTGGCAATCGTCAGAATCTCCTCCCCCAGCCATGCATAAGGCAGGGTATCATCCTCCAGAAGTTTTTTCCCGGCCTTCTCTCCAAGCCGACAGGCATTTTCCAGCCCTTTCCGGGCGTTTTCCCGCATATCCTGGAAAATCAGGGTTGAAAGTTCGTTGAAAAAGTCTGCCGTCTTACCTGCTTTCATCCGGGCATTTTGAGACAAAACCTCATATTTCCTGCATATGGGGTCAAATGAAACCCTGTGTTCCGGTTTTGCCCTCGCAATCGTCAGCTTTACCTGAAAAGCCGTGATGCACGTCCAAAAGGCTGCATCCTCTATTGCTTTCATGATCATAAACCGCGCGGAAATCTGATCGGGGCATCGGGCAATATTGGTAATGTTCTCCAGGCTGCGGGAAAACTCCCCGGCCATTTGATCTGTTCTCTCTGCAAGAAGCTCCAGAAACTGCCCGTAAAATGCGGACACCTCCCTCTCTTTTTCTCTGGTTTTTCTTGTAAAGTCCGCTGTCTCCCTGGTCTCCACAATCAAACTGTTCAGTTCCCGGATGATTTCATCCGTAGTTTTGGAATACATCATAACGCATCTCTCCTTTTCTACTGTTTTGGGGAATCGGATGGACTCATGATATTTCCGGTATTCCATCGGCGCCACTCCCATATGAGCCTTAAAGCTCCGGCTAAAGCCCTCATGGGAATCATATCCATACTTAAGGGCAAGCTCCAATATGGATAAATCCGACTCCACCAGCTCCCTGGCAGCCAGCGCAGTCCTGCGTCTTGCCACATACCGCATGACGCTCTCCCCCACCGTCTCCCGAAACAGGCGCTGGTAATGATACCTGGAAAAATGCAGGCTTTTTGCAAGGCTTTCCACTGTGAGCTTTTCCCGGATTCTTTCCTCGATTATGGCAAGAGATCGAAAAATAGGTTGATTACTGTCCATTGCCCTCCCCCTCCTGTTGTAATACTTACACCATACACTATATGCCGCATTTTTTCTTGACGGAAAGTGTTGTTCTTATGTTCAAAAATGGCCTCCCCCGGAAATCTCCGAAAGAGGCCATTGCCTTTTTGTCTGTCTGTTGTTGTCTGTTCACCAAGTTAGTTCTTGGCAGGAATAACCGCACCGTTGTAGTGCTCGGTAATAAAGTTCTTTACATCGTCAGACTGCAGAACCTTTACCAGCGTCTTGATGGACTCGTTGTCCTTGTTTGCCTCAGTCACAGTGATGATGTTAGCATACTCGGAATCCTCGCCCTCTCTCATCAGATAGGAGGTGGTGTCAATGTCGGCTTCCAGCGCTCTGTTGACATTTACAAAGTAAGCGTCAAAATCTGCTGCGGAAGGAATGATATTGGCCTGATCCATCTCAACGATCTCGATGGGAATCAGGTATTCTTCGATTTCATTTACGGAAGCATCCGTAGCTGTCATCTCAGGATTTAATTTAAGGAATCCTTCGCTTTCAAGTACCTTGAGGGCTCTGTACTCGTTGGAAGAATCGTTGGGAATTGCAATTACCGCATTCTCAGGAAGCTCGTCCTTGGTGGTATACTTATCTGAGAAGCATGCATAAGGCTCAACATGAACGCCGCCCATGCTGTACAGGGTAGCGCCCATTTCCTCCTCGATACTTTCCATCGCAGGCACATGCATGAAGTAAGCAAAATCAATTTCTCCGTCAATCAACATGTCATTCCAGGTTGCATCCCATGTGGTGGATACGATATCCAGCTCGATTCCCTCTGCTGCCAGAGCATCCTTTGCAGCCTCCAGAATCTCACTGTGAGGGGTCAGGTCACATACGCATTTCAGAACAACCTTCTCCGCGGAAGCGTCCCCTGTATTTGCCTCTGTCTCCTCTGCACCTGCCGCATCTTCCGCGTCAGCAGCGGTATCTGCCGCGGCATCCTCATTTGCCGCATCTTCTGTTGCAGCATCTGCATCAGTATTCGCCGTATCCTCTGTGTTTGCTGCTTCCTGTGTGGCTCCGCTATTACCGCAGCCTGCCAAAAGAACAGATGCAGTAAGTGCTGCTGCCATAATAAGAGCAAGTTTCTTCTTCATAATTTTCTCCTCCTTAAAAACTGCATATTTATGTTACTTTGCTATTTTAACACAACCAAATCAAAAGGGGTATCTGCACGAAATAAAATTTAAAGTCCGGATTCAGCCAAAAACTGTACATGTTGCCCTTTCTTTCTCCATGGCCCCCTTGTCTGCATCTGTCATAATAAACAACGGACAGAGCATACTGTCCCTTAGATCAGATGCCTTCTTTTTAGTATCATCTTCGAAATTGTATCGCCAAGAATCTGCACCGCCTGGACGATCACGATCAACACAATGATTGTTGCAAACAGAAGATCATGCTCAAACCTGGTATAGCCATAAGTCACTGCAATATATCCGATTCCCCCTGCGCCAAAGCTTCCGGCCAGAGCCGTCATGGAAATGATGATCACCACAGCATTGGTGAACGCACGCACCAGGGAAGGCATGGTCTCCGGCACCATAATCTGAAACAGAATCCGCATATTCCCGCTGCCCATGGCCTTGGCGGCTTCGATCTTTCCCTTATCCAGCTCTAAAAGGCTGCTTTCCACCAGTCTTGCAAAGAGCGGAACACAGCTCGCCACCAGGGAAATAATGCAGGCATTGGAGCCGTAGGATTTGCCTACCAGCGCTCTTGCCACCGGCAGCATCACAATGATGATAATCACCTGGGGAAGGGAACGGAAACAGTTGATCACGGCGCTCAAAATCGTATGTACCGTTTTACAGGGCACCAGCCCTTCCTTACTGGTCATCACCAGCACCAGCCCCAATATCACGCCAAATACCAGGACAAATACAGCAGATACAGCCACCATATACATGGTTTCGCTGATGGCGGGCACCACTCGTTCCCACACTTCCGCGCTGAAGGCACTCTTAAGCACTTCCCAAAAAGAATATTTATATAAACTCATCCCTCTTCCTCCTGCCAGTAATCACTCCTGAATTTGTTGTAGACACCGATAAAATTTTTCGCGGTTTCGCACTGAGGATGCTGGAAAATATCCTTTACCAGCCCCTGCTCCAGCAATTTTCCATTTTCCATAACCGCCATTCTGTGGCAGGTGTACTTGATGACCTCCAGCTCATGGGTGATCAGGATGATAGTCAGCCCCAGCTTCCGGTTAATTTCCATAAGCAAATCCAACACGGAAAGAGTGGTCTGCGGATCCAGCGCACTTGTTGCCTCATCAGATAAAAGCACATCCGGCTGATTCGCCAGCGCTCTGGCAATCCCCACTCTCTGCTTCTGTCCGCCGGAAAGTTCTCCGGGATAAGCGTCTTTCTTTTCGGACAATCCCACCAGTGAAAGCATCTCATCCACCCTGGCATTCACATCTTTCGGGGATGTCCCTGCCATCTTGAGCGGATAGGCAATGTTCTGAGCCACGGTCATGGAATCAAACAGATTAAACTGCTGAAAAATCATGCCGATCTTCCTTCTCTGTTTATTAAGCTCCGCCTTTCCGAGGGCAGTGATCTCCTTATCCCCAATCCTGACGCTTCCGCTGTCAGGCTCTTCCAGACGGTTGATACACCTGACCAGGGTAGATTTGCCGGCGCCGCTGAACCCCACAATGCCGTAAATATCCCCTTTTCCCACGGAAAGGTCGATTCCCCTTAAAACCTCAATATCCTGCTTTTTGGTGTGAAAGGTTTTGTAAAGCTGCTTTACTTCAATAAATTTATCGTCCATGTAGTTTCCTTTCAGGCCGCCCTCTTTAGGCTGTCCGTTGTTTTGGCTCTTGACACGGATTCATTATACTAGAAAGGGGTTCGGTTTTCAAGCATGGGGATAAATTGAACCAGAGGAAGCCAGCTAATTCTATGACACTCTTCTTTATCTCACAGATGCCACAATCATCCCCACCTTTTCCCCATTCGCAGCTCCGGTGGGATTGATGATATATTCCCCTACGCAGGCCGGGATAATAAACGTCTCTGCGTAATGCACTTCAAAAGGCTCAAACGCCTTTGTTGGGCTCTCGATAACAGCTTTCTCCCCCTCTACCAGATTCAGCACGTGCACGCTGTCGTTTTGCGTACATCTCACTGGTTTGGTCAGCATATAACGGTAGGTATCGATAAATTCCCTTTGGTGAAGCCCTGTGCGCTCTACCAGGATACCCTCTTCCTTTCTGCAAATTTTTTCCTGATGAAGCAGATTTTTCTTCAGCCATGGCATTGTCCGATCCCACTGAATATTCTTAATGCCATGCTCCACGTGAATTGGTCTTGGGATGCCATCCAGCCCTACTCTTCCCCAATCCCACATTTTAAAGGTAAAAATATAGGGCGTAGCACTGATCTCCAGCACCATGGTATCCGCTCCCGAACAGTGGACTGTTCCTGCCGGGATCAATACATGGTCATGTTTTTTAACCGGAACCTTATTCACATACTTTTCTGCCGAAAACTCATAACCTCCTTTTTCAGCCTTTCTCAGTTCTTCGGCCATTTCCTGCGGATCGATCCCATCCTTTACCCCAAGATAAACACAGGCATCCTCTCCGCAATCTAGAATATAATAGCTCTCATCCTGAGTGTAGTTCATACCGAAGGTATCCTGGATATATTCTGTAAGAGGATGCACCTGGAGAGACAGGTTCCCGCCTCCCATGGTGTCCAGAAGATCAAAGCGAATGGGAAATTCCAAGCCGAAACGGGCATGGATCTTTTCTCCCAGTAATTGATGGGGCCTGTAAAGTACCAGGTCAATACAGGGAATCTCGATCAGTATCTCTCCAAACATCAAATTAAGACTATTTTCCTCAGGCACCCCATCAAAACTCCAGGCATAGTTAGGCTCATCCTCACTCAGTCGGAAATTTTGCTGCATCCAATGCCCACCCCACACCCCTGGATCAAAATAGGGCTGCATCCGAAACGGCCTTGCACTTACCTGGGTCAGAGCTTCCCGGAAAGCCTCTCCTGTAATCATCACAGGCTTTTCCTTTTTATTGGTATCAATCAGATAATCAAAATCTTCAAAACGCTGCCTTTTATACTTATCCGCAAGCCTCCATTCCACAAAAAAGCCTCGCTTCACCTTAGTCAGGCTCGGTTCACCAGTATTTGAACATTTCCAGTTGGGCATTCCAGCGCGATATCGAAGCTGAATCTCCCATCTTGCAAGATCAAAATAAAGATACACATCTCCACGGGTGATAAGGGAAGCTCCTACTCCTACTATCAGTATCACTCCCTCCGCCGTTTCCGCAATCTGCTTCCGGACAGCACTAAGCTTTTCTTCAACGAAACAGTCCTCCAGCTTCTTATGGCACATAAACCCAAATACACGATCATCTGTAAGATAATCCTTAAAAAGCAGGTTTAACTCTTCCTCCTCCAGGGCACAGCTCTCAGATTCTATCACCAACACCGGATTCAGCCGGGAAAAATGCCTTAGCACTTCTTCCCTATCCACACCGGGATAAAAGTCACAGACTATAATCCTCTTTCCGGTTTCTACGTCTCCTTTAAGTCTTATTATTATATCGTCATAACCTTTCATCGCATGACTATCATATCCTTTGATCCTGGTATATGGCAGTAAATCATAGTTGCCATACCTGATATATCGATTACTCATATTACCCCCAAGTTTCTGTTTATAATTCTACGGAATATTTATATCTATCTCCCGGATAATAGCAGATTGTATACTCCACAATGTCCCCATTTTCTTCATAAGCCTTTCGCACCCTTTTAAACACGGGCACTCCTTCTGGAATAGACAGATATTTACCTATTTCTGCCGTAGCGGCAACTGCTTCAAAGGTATCACGCCCTCTTACCACCTTCGTATTACAGTTTGTCTGCAAAAACTGATATAATGACTCCATATAATAGCTGGTATCTAAGGGATATTCCCTTATCTTTTTCAGGTATGTAATGGAATAAACAATTGATTCCTCACCCACGCTTCTTACCCTTACCAGTTGATAACATTCGTCTCCCGGTGCAATTTCCAGCTGGTCTGCTACTGTCTTCCCGGCCTGAATCAACTTCATATCGCAATAGCTGGTATTCATCTCTTTTCCATGTAACTTCATCTCATCCGTAAAACTGACCAGATTCTTCAAATTCTCATCTATCTTTCCATAGACTACGGTAGTTCCAATCCCTCTTGAACACTGCAGATATCCTTCATTGACAAGTTCATTGATAGCCTGCCGTACCGTAATACGGCTTACCTGATAAATCTCCTGGAGTTTCTTTTCGGTGAGAAATAAATCCCCCTTTACAAACTCACCATTTTCAATCTGGCCTCTGATGATTTCCACAATTTGAGAATATAATGGAGCAGCGCCTTTTTCTCTATTTAGCATCATTAACCTCCTGCTTATGTCCTTGAGTCATTGCTATGGGAAACAGATATTTCCTGATAACTACTTCATTCTGTATAATCTTACCATTTACCAGTTAAAATTACAATGAAAGAGACTGACACATTTATATATATTCTTTTCTTTATACATTGCTTGTGCAAATTATGACATATATGGTAATAATGGAACTCCATACTCATTCAAAACATTTATTGTGCAATAATTTTGATATCCTGCTCTAACATATTTAATATCACAAACCTTGCTGTTTGAAAGAATAATTTTAGTACCTACAATTTCATATTCTGCTATAAAATATTGTTTTTCTTTTCCTGCCACCTCAAAAACAGACTCTCCCAAACTATCCTGTTCCCGCAGCACGGATGCATTATTAAACTGCAATACTGCCCTGTCCTCCAGAAATTCACAGGAAACAACCTCCGGCGCCATAAAGTGTGTAATGTTATAATAAATCGCCTCTAAAGCCGCTTTCGCCAACTTATTTCCAATACCTCTTTTTCGTTTCGGATGTATCTCTGAGAGTTCCCCCTCATTAATCGTATTTACCAGATAGACATTTTTCAGTTTTTTTGCTACTGCTATTTGTTCTTTCCTGATTTCAGCCCACTCTGTACCTTTTGCCTCACCATGATAAGCAAACCTTGGAAGCAATACCTCAATAAATGGTATGCTATCTCTGCATTTTTCTCTCCAGTCCTTGATTAACATCTCCAGCATCCTGCTGTATTCATAGCGATAAGCAATATCACTTTCTCCCTGATAGTATATAACACCTGCCGCTTTATAACACTGCACCTTTTCCAGCATTGCCTGATATAATTCGGAGGGCAGATAATCATTATCTTCATCTTTCTGCACACGCTGTGCCGGTTCACACTTCGAAACCGCTTCCTTGCTCATCCAGCATGCCACAGATGTGGAGCCCATGCTGCAATCAATAATTCCAACCGGGCATTGCAGTTTTACTGCCAAATTACAGGCAAAATAGTAAGCTACCGCAGACATTTTTCCAACCATCGCCTTCATATCACGTATCCAACCAAATCCGTCATAATCATAGATCGGCATTTTCTGAGGATTTGGCCGAAACATGTGAATATTATGACGGCAGTGCCTCTTCATTAACTCTTCATAACCTGCTTCTTCCCGTAAACGGAACTGCATATTAGACTGTCCGACTGCAAACCATACTTCCCCTACATATATATTTTTGATGATTATCCGGTTCCGGCTTCCTTCAATATTAATAATATAGGGGCCTCCATAAAATGGGATTTCCGGAAATGCGATACTCCAGCTGCCATCTGCAGCAAACTGAATTAATTGTCCCAAAAATGTGATGCAAATGTGCTCTGCCTGGTCTGTATTTCCCCTAATCTCCACAGGCTTCCCCCGTTGTATAATCATCCCATCATGGTATATTTCACCTACTGTAACCATGGCCATCAACCTTTCACAGAACCTGCCGCAACACCTTCAATAATATATTTCTGCAGAATCAGATAAATAATCAAAATAGGAATTATACAATAAATAATATCTGCTGCAATCATAACCCACTGGCTATTATAGGTTTGCATAAATTGATAAATACTTAACGGCAGCGTTGTAAGCTTTCCATCGGTGAAAAACATATAAGAAACATAAAAATCATTCCACACTCCCAAACCATTTAAGATCATCACCGTCACAATTGCAGGCGATACTAACGGTAATACAATCTTAAAAAAGCTCTGGATATGATTTGCTCCATCAATCGCTGCTGCCTCTGATATTTCCTTTGAGATACCCGCCATAAACTTTGTAAGGATAAATATGGCGGTTGAAAGCCCTGTAGCAATATGGATTAAAATTAATCCAGCTATCGAATTCAGCAGGCCTGTTACTCGGTATAGCACAAACAACGGCACTACTACTGTCTGGATAGAAAAAACCATTGGAATCAAAAATATCCTTTGAAACAATACCGATTTGGCAAAATTCATTTTCGTCAATGCATAGGCAGTCAGTGATGCTGCAAAAATCTGACCTACAACAGAACCAACCAAAATAATAACACTCGTCAAAAAGGATTTTGGTATTTTCCCTCTGACAAATACCTCCTTAAAATTCTCAAATGTTACCTCTGCCGGCCACCCAACAGGGTTTCTTGAAAATTCAACAGGAGTTTTCAGTGCTGTAAAAAGCAATAGCATAAATGGCAATAGAATAATCAGTGTATGAAGAAGCAGGAAGCCCCATTTGAATAATTTTTTCATCACATAGTCCTCTCTTCCATTTTACTCATCATAGTGTTCTGAATTATGGTAACTATGAGAATCACAATAAACATCACCACTGACATTGCACATCCATACCCCGCCTTATAAAGAGAAAATGAATTCTTTACAATTGTCATGGCAAAGGTCTCGCTTGCATGTCCCGGACCACCACCAGTCATAGCGAACGGCAAATCAAATACTTTTAATCCGCCTATCGTAGTCATGACCATATTAATTGTAATTGTCGGCGCTAGTAAGGGTAATGTAATGTGGAAAAAGGCTTTCATATTATTTGCCCCGTCAATTCTCGCTGCCTCATAATATTCAGGTGCAATCCCCTGCAGCCCGGCAATATAAATTACCATGTTCCATCCCGCCCACTGCCATATATTTACAAAGGCTATCGCCTTCATTACAATTTTCGTATTCCCCAAAAATCTGATGCTGGCAAGCCATTCCCACCCTACAGATTTGGCTATCACATTGATTGCCCCTGATACAGGATCAAATATCAATGACCAAATCAACCCAATGGCAATAACACTTATAGTTGCCGGCATAAAAAATACTGTCCGCAATGCATCACGGCCAAAAAATTTCTTATTTAGCAAAACTGCTACAAAGAGCGCGAGGATATTCTGAAAAATGAACGTCAGGATAAAAAACTCCAATGTGTTTGAGACGGCATTAAGTAAATCCTTTTCGCGAAGAAGGTTTACATAATTCTTAATACCTACAAAATTAAATTCAAAGCTTACCCCATTCCAATCCGTTATACTGAAAAAAAGTATTCCTATAATAGGACCTGCATAAATAAACAGCAAAACCAAAATTGATGGAAGCATAAACAAATATGGAAGCATCTTTTTTTTCATAAAAGTCCAACCCTCCTATAAACAATTGAGCTACCTTACAGCAAGTAGCCCAATTGTTTTTACCTTATTGCTCTTTCTTATCCTGAACTGCCTGCATATTTTCTGCCATTTCTTCAGGTGTCATTTCTCCAAGATACATGGACTGTAAGCAACTAAGAAACTCGCTATTTGCACCGGTATCCTGCCGTGAGTAGAAAAAATCAACGCCATCGTATTCAATCAGCGGTTCCCACAATTTTAAATAGGAGCCTTCCTCGACATCAACATTAAGTACAGGAGAAAATGCGTTGAGCTCTGTAACCATGCTCTTTGCATTTTCCGGGCGGCTCATATACTCCATAACCTGAAGACTTTCCTCCACATGCTCTGAACTTGATGCAATTGCATCATAGCTTCCCACTGTTAGCGGAACTACAATCTTATCCCCTTGTTCTGGAGCCGGAAGCGGAAATACGCCTACCGTAAATTGAGGATCCTTCTCACTTAATCCGTTTGCGAACCAGTCACCCTGTATAACCATGGCAACTTCACCCTTCGCAAACATATCTGTGGACGCATCACCTGCCAGACTTACAAGATCAGGATGGATATACCCCATTTTATAAAATTTGTCGATTGCCTTAAAAGTATCCAAAAAAACAGGATCGGTATACTTAATCTCTCCGTTATCCACTTTTGCAAAGATATCCGGATCTTCTACCATTAGCTTGTGCATAAATGGATAAATATCGAATTCCATAGTCCATCCATCTTTTCCGCTGTTACATAAAGGCGTCACTCCACTTTGCTTGATCACTTCGCATGCATTCAGAAAATCATCCCAATTGGTGGGCACTTCCAGACCCAGTTCCTCAAATAGATCCACATTGTACCAGACACCGATCAGATTGATTGCCGTAGGAACCGCATAGATTTTACCATCAATCGTTACACTGTCAAGCGATGCCTTGGTAAAGTTCTCCAAAAAAGGCTGATCTGTAAGCTCCAGCAGGTAATCTGCCTCTACATATTCTTTGTATGCTTGCGGCGTCACACTCATAATATCCAGACCATCTTTGCCCAGCAGCCGGACTCTCTGCTGCTGAAGATATGCATCAGAATCATGATTTCCGGTCACATTCATTGTAATATCAGGATAAACCGATTTCATACTCTCAAAGACCGTCTTGTCTGGAAATGCGTCCGAATATCTCCAGGTATAATAATTTAATTCCACAGCTTCACCTGTTTTTGAAGCTTCCGATGTTTCTGCCGTTTCCGGCTCTTGCTCATTCTCCGATGTTTCTGTGCTTTCTGATACATTCTGCGTATCAGAATCTGCGGGGGCTGATGGCGTCTGTTTGTCTCCACAGGCTGACATCCCCACAAGGCATACCGCTGTCATAACTATCGCTAAAATCTTCTTTTTCATTTGACACCTCCTAAAATAAATTTCTGAAAACTATTTTGTTCCATTGCTTCTTATCAGAATAACTTTCTACACAAAATTTCCGTCTCTCATTCGGTAATAAACAGCAATAGCTTTCCGGAGAATAAAGGAAATCATTTTCTTCCGGTATTTCAGGTGCCACAAATAAGGCAACCCTGTTTCCTTCATTTATTACAGAATAAGTGCGCTTTCCATCCGACATATCCTCCTTTCTCCATATTAACCGGCTTTCTTTCTCTTTAATAAGGGAAGCAAACGGATACTTTTGACTTACTGAGAACAGGTATTCATTCTGATCAATTGTTAGTTCTTTCGTATTCTCTTCTTTTCCAGCATTGCCCAGTATTAATCTGACCAAAAATACCTCCGGCCAGAACTTCTCAATCGGCAGTACCCAATCAATTACTTTACAGGCGCTATTTTCCTGAATATGGCATTGATATTTTTTCTTATCCAGGATATTTCCGTCCATGCCAACCACTACTATTTGACACTCAGCCTCAAACGCCTCCTGGCTGTTATTGACCCAAATCTCAGTTCTTAGCTTGTCCCCTCTAGCATGTACCAGACTGTCATATTTCATGGAAATATGCCGGTTTTTATATGCGCTCCTTGTAAAATAATAAGCCATTTTAGGAACACCATAAAAATCTACCAGGCTGGTATTTGATACATTAGGGTAAGGTTCGTTAAATGCCCATATCAGACTACCTGAATTTTTGTATTTTCTCCTGCGATTTGCCTCTAAGGCATATCTCAGCCCCTCTGCCTGAATAAACTGGCTTGCATCAATCTGCGTCTGCAACGTTCCCATATCCCCGAAAATTTCAGTATCTCTGAAATATGTATCCCACCAGTCACCATGATGCCGCCAGACTAAGTTATCCTTCATATTTGTAAGGCACAAATCTTTCTCAGGTAGAAATTTACACAAAGATTCCCTCTGTGACATACCTTCAACCCCAAGCTCGCCATGCAGCAAACTATCAGACTGATTAAACAATCGGTACTGCTCTGTAACGCCCTGATAATTCCATGGACCATGAACATCATGACTGAGTCCTTCCTGCGCATATCCCAAAAACTCATTTGGCCCGCTTGCAGAAGTTGGAAACAGCATCCGCCCAGGATCGTAATCATCGACTAATTTTTGCAGCATCTGAATGGATGGTTCTTTATGTGTCGCTGCGACGTGAGGAGCATCATTCAGCTCGTTTCCGCCACAATAACACGCTAGTGAAACATGATTCCTCTTAATTTTTATTGCCGTTTCTGAAGTATCCTTAAGCAATCTCAGATAACGACTGTCCTTTGGCGGAATTCTATCCATGGATGAACTCGTCTGTATAAATTCCTGCCAGACTAAAATTCCATATTCATCACAATAGTTGTAAAAGTCTTCGGTCTCAATCAAGCCAACGCCGTTTACCCGAACCAGATTGATGTTTGCATCTCTGATTTGTTGTAAAAAGCAATGATACTTTTCTTTCGTTACCATTCCAATCAGCATGTCGAAAGGCGTTAAATTGACTCCTTTTAGATACATCTTTCTACCGTCCACATACAGACAATACGGCAAAGCATCCTCCGCTGCACCCTCATTCGGCACAAACTTAAGGTCACAAAATCCTGTCCTTCCCTTCCAGCAGTCAGACAATTCATTGTTTTCAAATAGTTTTATAGTTACATCATACAGCTTTTGATTTCCATATCCATTAGGATACCATTTTTCAATACCGTCAATATTTATCTGCTCCTCCGCATGATTTAGACCATTGCGGAGTGCAAACTCATCTCTTATACATCCAATCTGAACAGTACCATCATAAATTTCCATCAACAATTCATATTTTCCAAAAAGACAGCCGGAAGATCTAATATCTGTATGCACAGTTATTTTTCCCCCTCTTTCCTTGATCTCTGGAATCAAATGTACATTCTCAACTATTACGCTTCCGCACTCTTCAATCCAGATATCCTGCCAGATTCCAATCGGAACCATACGTGTGCTGAAATCCCACTTATAAGAAAAGCGACTCTTCTGAGTATGTGTATGGGAAGTATGGCCAGCCTGACTTTCTTCATCCGGTACGGATTCAAAAATAATCATCAGTCTGTTTTCCTCCTGCAAATACGGAGTAATATCAATATCCTCCGGTGTGAATGTCCCTTCATGATGTTTAAGCATTTTATCATTTAAATAGACAAAACACTTATAATCAAGCCCTCTCATGCGCAGACGATAATGCCGCCCTGGATGAATATCTACATGAAACTGGGTTCGATAAGCCCACCATCGGTTTTCTACCCACTCACACTTAAGACTGTTCATAGCATAATAAGGATCTTCTATCCATCCCGCCTGATACAAGTCATTATGGACATCTCCTGGGACATTGGCCGGAATCCAGTCCGTAATATTGTTGCCAAGCCTCGGCTCATCCATTCCCAGTTGCGGCACATACGGAAAATACCCACTCATTTCCGCCATCCAAATAAATCACTTGATTTTCTGCTTTCATAAGTCACCTCCCCTGTGTAAAAAGCTGATACATTCCATGAAATATACTCTCAGCAGACTGCCTTGATGCCGTACATACTATATATTTACTACCTATTGCCTTTTTTAAACTATCCATAAAAAATTGTGCTGCCTTAGATATTTGTCCCCCCAGCACCAGATACCGTCCTCCAAATCGCTCCATATAGGGATTCAAAATCTCACCTGCTTTTGTACCAAACTCTTCCCAGATCTTCCAGGCTGTCCTGCTCCCCTGCACAGCCATATAATACAAATCAATTGGCTCATCAATCGACATATGATACTTTACTGCCAATTCGATGATTCGACGGCGTGACAGATAATCCTCTACACACCCTCCATTATAAGGACAACAGTAAATCCATCCATGTTCAGGAATATCTTTTCCTTCTCTGAGCAATCTTCCGTTTCTAATAAAAGCAGAACCTACACCGGTTCCCAATGTCAGACACAGTACTGATGAATTCTGCAATATTTTATTTTCGTTACATTCCCCCAAAGCAAACAAAGCTGCATCATTTTCGAACAATAGCATAAGGTCATTCTCCTTATCACTTGCACTAACTCTGCCATTGATTCTTCTCAGAATTTCTTTCCGCACATTAATGCCATATAAGGAGTCATATTTATTTAGTCCCTTCATATAGGAAATGCCATGTTCATAATCAAAGGGACCCGGAAAGCTGAATCCAATCCCTTTCAATCTGCAGCCCGGACATCGTTCCAGCATTTGCAACAGGATTTCTACCACACGATTCAGCAGAATAACATCTGTCTGATAGGAACAAGCCGGATAAGTGCCAAAGGTGTCTTCCACTATTTTTCCACTGTCATTCATCAAAGATGCTTTTATGACTGTACCGCCCATATCAAATACTGCATAAATACATTGTTTTCCACACTCTGGCATATTCTCTAAACTCATGGTCACAGTAGTATTTCCTTCCATCTGTCCAGCAAGTAATTTCCTTCTATGCGTTGTTATAATGTTATAACCTTATATCATTATAGTAATAGTAGCATATGATTTCGCGCTTGTCAAGCAATTTATTTATCTCCATATACAACTCTATATATAACCCATGTTTAGAAATCTTTGCAGGATAAAATCCTTGCAGGATTTGGGACTTATGGTATAAATAGATAGGAGGATTGAAATTCATGCGGCAAATATTAAAAATACTTACCTGCTTTGTGGCAGCTATCGGCATATGTACGGCAATGCTTGTCTGCTTTATACTTATATATTCTGTTTTTTATGGCGGCTTTTCTCCAAAGGAAACGTCCGGACAATCATCATCCGCAAATATGGCACAGGCAGATTCTTCCCCTACTGCAATAGAAAAAGAAGCCCCACAAAGTGAGGCTGAATCCGCTGCTCCTGCTGCTCCTACTACAGCTTCTTACACATCGCCTTCTGCATCCCCGGCTTCTGGCGACGATCCGCAGCCCTCTGCAAAAGCGCAGGCACCCACGGCGCAGGCGGAAGAAATCCCTGCCGAATATCAGTCTGCCCTGAACAGAGCCGACAATTACTGCGACATAATGCACATGTCCAAGGATGCCATTTACGATCAGCTCACCTCGGAATATGGAGAAAATGTCTCCCCCGAGGCGGCCAGATATGCCGTAAATCACGTAAAAGCCGACTGGAATGATAATGCCCTGCAAAAAGCCAGGGTTTACAGCGATACCATGTATATGTCCCGGACTGGTATTTACGATCAGCTTATCTCCGAGTCCGGTGAAAAATTTACCGAGGCGCAGGCGCAGTATGCAATGGATAACTTAGAGGCCGACTGGAAGGAAAACGCCCTGCATAAGGCAAAGGAATACCGGGAATCAACGAATATGACCAAATCGGCTATTTATAACCAGCTTATCTCCGAGCACGGGGATAAATTTGAACCGGAAGAGGCCAGCTATGCGATTAAAAATATCAAATAAATATCGCACTCTTTTCTTTTTGTGTGTTATACTTTTGTTATACAATATTTTTATACTCTGAATCTTTTTCAAGGAGGTATAATTATGGAATATGTTATAGACTTTACATGGGATGCTGAAGCTAATGTATGGGTTGCTACGAGCAACGACATTCCCGGTCTTGTATTGGAGTCAGGTTCATTCGACGCTTTGTTGGAGAGGACCCGCTTTGCTGTACCGGAATTGCTTGAACTCAATTCCTCTGTCAATCATCCTCTTTCGCTGACTTTTAAATCCGAACGACATGAAAGGATGTTTTTTAATGGCTGAATACGAAAAGAAGTACGCAAAATTCTCTCTCAAAACGGCTGTATCTTTCAGAGGCATGGAAAAGGAGACCATGATATCTGGTACAGTCCAATTACAAATCGCCATATTACAGTTGACAGCAAAATTAAATCACGGCATACCTCCAACGAAATCCTAAAGCAAAGCGGAATCGATTACAAATTTTAGCCGCTGCTTTTCTCCGGCAAATACGCCAACGCCCCAGCCATAGAAACATCTAACTGAACCACACAGGGGTAGGAATCCTCTTCCTCCACACCCCAGATATAAATATACATCAACAATTTCTCTTCATCGATCGGCCTGCCCTCCTGATTCGCCCGGAAAACCGCTGTAAGCCGCTCATATTCGCTATCCGGCAAATTTCCGGCTCTCCAGTTATCACAAAAATGGCTCTCTCTGAAATATCCCGGATTTCCCTGACGAAGCTGCATCTCCATAGACGTACTGCCGCCGGAAGGCGATAACTCACCATAAAAGTCCCTTATATTTTCCAAAACGATTTCTCTTGTGGTTGGACTCAGGGTCAGCATGATACCGCAAAGACCTGCGGAAAGCCTTTCTCCTTCCACATTCTCCGGGTTAGTCAGGTTACGGATCCCCACATAAAAAACAGCCTCTGAGCTGATACCCAGCTCGCCATCTATCGGAATATCATAGGTCATAGTTGTCCCCGCACTGCTGACCTCCTCTGTGGAAGGCTCTCCCAGAACTGCCGTAAGTTCCTCCCGGCTCATTCCCCAAAAAAGCCTGCCATCCCCCACAGGAATATCATAACAGCTAAGCCTGGCTCTATATCCCGTCTGATTGCTCTTTTGCGGATTGGCAATCAGAATAGCAAACACCACCAGACAGACCGTCCCCAGAATCATCGCCGCTTTCTTTCCTGTCCCTTTGTAATGGAAAAGATTTTTAATCCTGCTGCCGCTCTGTCCTTCCCCAAAGGCCAGAGGGCACCCCGGCATAATGCGTCTGCCACAGGCCAGAGAAAGGAGGGATGCAGAATAATTCTTCTTTACATTGTTACCCAATCTTCTGACCACTGCCTCATCGCAGGACATTTCCATGTCCTTTCCACTTAAATAAAAAGCTGCCCACACCAGTGGATTAAACCAGTGAATGCAAAGAGCAAGATAACCAAGAGCTCTCCAGAACTGGTCGCCCCTTTGGATATGGATTTGCTCATGCAACAGAATATAAGGCTTCTCTTCCTCTCCCAATGCGGAAGGCAGATAAATCCGTGGATAAAAAAGACCGCAGACAAATGGCATTCCCACACGTTCTGTCCGGTAAACCCGGCCTGCCCCTTCCTCCCGCACCGCTTCCTTTAACTCTGTTTTCAGCTTTCCATATGACACCATGCTATAGACTGCTATGGTCAATATCCCTGCAAGCCATAGAATAGCTCCAACAAACAAAATTCCCTGCATGGGATTCATGGATGCCTCCTGTGTCCCCGCAGGCAGAGAAGAATTGACTATATCAGTCATTACATTCCCCGGCAAAGAAATCTTTGGCTGTCTCATAAGCCCAATATTTTCAGGGATATACTGAATCTGTCCCTGCTGCGGCGTCGGCGCCTTTAAGATTCCCAACAGAGAAAAATTCATAGAAAAGGAAATTGGGCATAATAATCGGAAAAGTACCGCCAGCCACAATACATAGGAAAAAATCTTCGGTGCCCTCCGAAGCAGGAATCGGATCACTGTCACAGCCATAATTACAATCCCGGCTGTAAGGCTCATATTCAAAACCCTGATGAATATTTGCTCCATCCTCTGATCTCCTTTCTCATTTCGATTTCTTCAGTTCTTTCAAAATCTGTTTCCTGCGGCTCTCCAAATTCATTCCATCTCCTCAATGATTCTTTTCAGTGCTTCCACTTCCTTAGAACTCATTTTCTTCCTCTGAGAAAAAGCCGCAAGGAAACGGGGCAGGGAGCCTTCAAAGACATCATTGATAAACTGCTCTCCCTGGGCCGCCTGAAATTCCTGTTTCGACATAAGTACCGTGACCATACCGTTTTCATTGGCAAAAAGCTTCCTGTCACAAAGCCTTTTTAACATCGTGTAGGCTGTCGTCCTTTTCCATCCGAAGACTTCCCCGCACCGTTTCGCCAGTTGTCCGGAGGCAATCGGAGCTTCCTCCCATATCATATCCGCAAAACGCCGTTCCATTTCACCTAATCTGAATTGCTCCATAGGATATCACTCTCCCTGCTTCGTCCCAAAAAAATATTTATATCGTTTTCTATCATTTTAAGAAGAAATTCCGGTTCAGTTGTCTAATGATGTTAGACTAATTTAATTATAGTCTAACATCATTAGACATCAATGTCAACAACGGATAGCAGACTTCGTCAATTGTCCTTATGTTAACAAATGCTGCCATACTTTACGAATCAGTTTGCTATAAGAAAAAGCATCTGCCTTATGACAGATGCCCTTCATATTCTTCTGTACCCTGCCTTTTATGGCAAGAGGCTTAAAAACTTTTTCACGGTCTATTTATTATTCGCATGACCGGGAGCGAACCACGTTTTCACGGTCTATTTATTATCCGCATGACCGGGAGCGAACTACTTTTTAAGGTAGTTTCCTACCTGTAACATGCTCTCTATATTCCACTTTCCCTACATCATAATCCCCGACACCAGCGGCATGGTAGCCACCGACAAGATCGTAGTAAGCGCCACGGCCTTAGATGCCATCTCATAATCCCCGTCATATTGCTGGGCCAGCATGGCAGTCATACTTCCCACCGGAGTTGCCAGCATCACAAGACATACCCCGAGAAGCATCTCACTGTCCACAAACTGCCGGATCACCAAAAGTCCGATGATCGGTATCACCACCAGCTTGATGGCGGAAAACAAAAGCAGTTTCCCATCTGTAAAAAGTTTACGCAGGTCTATGGCAGCAAGAGAAGCTCCAATCACCATCATGCTCAGCGGCGAGGTCAGATTGCTCAAATGGGTCAGCGTGCTCTCTGCAAAAGCAGGCACCCGTAAATCCAGAAAATAAATGATAATGGTCACGATGCACGCTATGAAACCTACATTTAAAATCCCTTTCAGAGAAAATTTTTTCTCTCCTTTTTCCGGACTCTTCCCGGCAATCGCCGATATTCCATAGGTATAAATTAATATATTGTAAGGAATGACAAAAAAGGTGGCGTAAAGCAGCGCAGTGCTTCCATAAAGGGCATTGATCACCGGGAATCCCATAAAGCCTATATTGGAAAAGACCGTCATGGCTCTGTAGGTTCCCCGGCTCTTTTCCTCCACATGCAAAAGCCGTGGCAGAATTACCGCCAGTATCAGAAGCGACGCATACATAAAAAGCGAAATGACTATGGTAAGTTTCAGCTCTTCCCCCGAAATCTTTTCCTCCCCCATACCGCCGATCAGTACCAGCGCCGGGTTTGCAATATTGACCACAATAGTCGAAAGTTTCCGGCTTACCTCATCTGTAATGACTCCCTTTTTATAACAAAAGAAACCAATCCCCATTAAAATAAAAAGCACGATCATCTGTTCCAGTAACAGCATTTCACCTTCTCCTTACCATTACACATCATTTTATCTGCATTAGTTGCGTGATCTGTCCAGGTAAACGCATAACCTGTTTAGACTGTTTCAGTCAACGTTTCCCATAATAAATAACAAGAGCATTGGTCTTGCCTTTCTTACTGAGCCCCTGCTCTCCCAGATAGTCAAATCTCCCATATCCTCTGGCACTTACTCTGTCCCCCGCCGTCAGGAGCACACTGTTATTTTCACAAATCCTCCCGTTTAAAAGCACCTTCTTCTGTCTGAAAAGCTCCAGCGCCCCGCTTCGGGAAAGCTTATGCACCTTTGCAAGCACCGCATCAATTCGCCCGGAGGAAACCTGGATTTTAACCTCCTGCTGGTCTGTGCCTGCAAAATCGGGAATCGCTTCTGTTCTGCTGCACAGAATAGAAGTATGTTTCACCTTTCCTAAATTTTCAATGATAAAATCCGCCATGCTCTCCAGGCAGAAAAGATAGCCCACATTGTCCACCAGCCAGATATCTCCCAGAGTGCTTCTCTCTATCCCAAGATTCATCAGCGCCCCCAAAAAATCCCTGTGGGTCAGAGCATCGGCAAACTTTGCCGCCAAAGGCCTGGCCTGAATACAGGCGATCGGAAATTCCTCCTCATATCCAAGTTCTTCCTCTCCCCCGAACCGGATAAGCGCCCGCTCGCAGAATTCACTTCCGCCCCATACCTTATAAGGGACATGGGAAAGCTCTCTTTCCAGCTCATAAAAGCATTCCATATCCGCCGGACTAAGAAAGTTTGTGAATGTGTACTGATTATTTTGATAACATTTCCGCGCCAGCTCCCGCAGCCGCTTCTTTAGCAGTTCTTCTGCTTCCATCCTCTTATTTTATCCTTTCCGTAATCTTTTATCTCTATAGAGCCTTTTCCGCCATCATGTAATAAACACAGATTTTATATCCTGCATAGCCATACAAATGGTCTAAACCTGTATAGGTGTAGCCCAAAAAAGCTTCTCTCATCCCCATGTCCTTCAAGTGCTTCGTTCCAATCGAAACAAGATTTACCGCAATATGCCTCCCCTGCCAGGCACGCTTAACAGTGGTACACCCCACACTCCCTATCTGCCTATCGCCATCTTCTATTCCTACTATCAAGGTTCCCACCACCTCATCACGGGCAGCTGCAATCAAAACCCTTTCATCACTGCTTCCACGATACCGTCTCTCATCCCGGTAATACTCTGTAAAATCCGGGAACGCATCCTCCGTACATCGGCATATTTCACTTAAGTCCTCTAATTTTGCCCACCTGTAAGTGACGCCCGAAATCACATCTCCCACCCGGTATCCATCCTGTATCTGCCCATATTTTGGCTCTGCACCGGCTATGGAGGAAATCCTGCCTTTCTCCTGCCCGCTGAATGAAACTCTCATATCGAAACAGTTACATTCCCAGGAATGCACATAACCCCGTTTTTCAAAAAAATTGCCGGCGGTCTCACCTATATTTTCATAGAGTTCCTCATTTTCTGCCTGGACATATCGTCTGGAGGTGGGTACTCCCGGCATGAGATAATCAAAGCCGGCTCCCACCACCATCCGGCTGTAACCATGTTCCTTAATCAATTGCTCTGATTTTTCCAAAAGCTCTGTGCCGATTCCCTGATTTCTGTATTCCTCATCAACACATAAAAGCAGGACGGCGTTTTGGTTAACCACCGATACGCCAATTAACCGCTGCTTTTCATCCCTCCGTTCCAAAACAATATTATCCTCATGGTTTAAAATCCCCAGAACCGTATCTTTTTTTCTTATATTAAAGGGAAAATTCCTTTTATATATCTCAAACAATTCTCCATCCATAGCCGCTCCTTTCCCATTTCATGATAAAATAGTCGTCTGCTATTTGCAACGGATATTTATACACTCGCAATAATTCCATGATTTCATTTTTGAATGCATAAAAAAAAGCGAATGCAACACTCTATTAACAAGTGTTGCATTCCTGCCTGCTATTATATTTATCGGACTAAGCAGGAAATACTTTAGCTCAGATTAAAAATTTTTTTATTTTCTTTTTCATTTCAGCTTTCTTACAGGGAAATGTTTTTGAACACATTATCCCTGTCATCCTGCTCAATTCCCAGATACCGCTTTGTGATCTGATAGGAAGAATGATTATAAATATTCATCAGCAGGGCAGGCGGAGTGCCCTGCCGCCACGCATGGTAGCCGAAGGTCTTCCGCAGGGAATGACAGCTCACATTATGGTCTAATCCTACTGCCTCCGCCGCTTTTTTTATGACCCGGAAAGCCTGACTGCGGCTCAGGGGATGGTTTGTGCCCTTACGGCTGGGAAACAGGCAGGTATCTTCTGTGGGTGCGGTTGAAAGCTGATTCCTGTATGTGGTAAGGGTCTCAACCACAGCATGGTTTAAAGCGATCGTGTTTGACTTGCCCGTCTTTTTTTCTGTAACGTCCAGATGCTCTAAAAAGCAGTTCCGGCCAAAATCATAAAAATCGCCCCATCTTAACTCCAAAATATCCGTGATACGCAGGGCAGTGTTCAGCCCCAATATGCAGAGGGTATAGTTGCGGATATTTCTTTCTTTTTCCAGATAAAAATCTTTGAACTCATGAAGCAGTTCGGTATCTCTGATCGGTTGTGTTGTACTCATCTCTCTTCTCCTTTCTGTTTCCGGTTTCGGCCATGTAACCGCAGCCGCCTTCATTATAATGCAACACTTGTTAATAGAGTGTTGCATTCAAAACAGGCAGGGATTGCTGAGAGCAACAAGGAGGTTATTATGCTGAGACTGACAGTAAGTACAGAGGAATACCTGATGATCGGAGAAGATATCAGGCTGGTGTTTTTAGGCGGTACGGGAAAGCACTTAAGAATCATGATTGATGCCCCCAGGGATAAGAACATCGTCAGGAGCACCGTTCTTGAAAAGAACATTACAAATCCGGAGGAAAAGACAAAGCTTCCCAGATATTACGCACAGCCGGAGCATCCTGAGAAATATGTAAAAAAGCCGGCAGGCAATTTCAACAGGTAATAACCGGACGGCTCTGTGCCGCAGACAAAATCCCGGCAGATGAGCCTTCGGTCATTATAGAAAAACAAAAAACAATTCACACCGATGTAAACGGATTTACATCAGGTAAAGCCAAGGAGGTAATTTTATGGTAGTACAACACAATTTAACAGCGATGAATTCCAACAGAATGCTTGGTCTGACCACCAAATCCCAGGCCAAATCCACTGAAAAGCTCTCTTCCGGTTACAAGATCAACCGTGCGGCGGATGATGCGGCCGGACTGGCAATCAGTGAAAAAATGAGAAGGCAGGTCAGAGGCCTGACCCAGGCTTCCCTCAACGCACAGGATGGTATCAGCGCGGTACAGACGGCAGAGGGCGCTCTCACCGAAGTACATGACATGCTTCAGAGAATGAACGAGCTGGCGACCAAAGCCGCCAACGGAACAAACTCTTCTGAGGAGCGTGAATACATTCAGAGCGAAGTGAATGCCCTGATCGACGAGATCGACCGTGTCTCCGAGACCACCAAGTTTAATGAGCTTTATCTGCTCAAAGGCGCAGAGGGCGATTCCGCGGCAGATACGGCCGCTGTTAAGAAGACCGTTGTTATGAATGATGCGGCAAAGAAACTGGCGGAGCTGACGATTACAGTCAAAGCCGGTCAGAATGCCTACGGTGTGGGTGAAACCACTGCGGTTACGGCTTCCAGCGGGGCAACCAAAGCTTCCATGGCATTGGATACAGCTACGCTTGGGGCAAATAAATTATTTGTAAGTCCAACTGGCGGCGGCCAATCCGCAACTGATCATGTGGAAGTAACAGATGCCAATCTTGCTACTTATTTTGATTTGGCCGATGATGGAACTGTCACTGCAAAGACAGGCCTGACTTTTGTAACAGCAGCTAATGCTACTGTCGCTAACGCAAACGGTGGAACAACTTCCAATGGTACGGATGTCGTAACCGGCACACCCGCATCAGCCGCAGTCACCGGTACCCTTGATCAGTACGTGGAATTAGACGCGGACGGCAATTTGAAATACAAGGATGGCCAGGTGCTGTACAAAGTAGCGGCCGACCCGAACGGTCAACATGGAGCTCAGACGCCTCAGACCGGCACCCAGCAGATTGCTGAAGCTGATCTTAAGAATTATTTTGAAACAAAGGGAACTCCCATCCGTACAGGTGCGAACGCTACCGATCCTGCTTTGGCGGAAGATGCGGATATGTCAGCTTACTTTGATGAATTTGGCGTATATAAGGGAGGACTTTATCTGGAAGACGCCGCCGGCGCCATGAAAGAAATCGGTGCTGAACAGATTGGCAAGTACTTTACCTTTAAGAATGCAGACGGTTCAGAGGGCGGATCCTCCGTTCCGAAGCTGGAGTTCACACTGCATGTAGGGGCAGAGGGCAATATGGATAATACCATCAGCGTAGAGATCGAGTCCATGAGCGCGGCCGGAATCGGGGTTGACGGTCTGAAAGACACAGGCGTTATCACAGAGGACAGCGCAAGAGAAACAATCGAGACTCTCAAGGGCGCAATCAAGAAGGTTTCCCAGCAGCGTTCCGACCTTGGCGCCGTTCAGAACCGTTTAGAGCACACTATCAACAACTTGGACAATATCGTTGAGAACACCACCGCCGCAGAGTCCCAGATCCGCGATACGGATATGGCTACCGAGATGGTAAGATATTCCAACAACCAGATTCTCGCTCAGGCAGGCCAGGCAATGCTTGCTCAGGCAAACCAGTCAAATCAGGGAGTTCTCTCTCTCCTTGGCTGATAACTGAATATTTTCAGGAATTGAAACACCCTTTTACACATTATATAACCGCGGGAGAGGAACACCCTTTCCCGCGGTTATTATTATTACAATAAGCCGGCTCGCAGAGCGTGACGGCGTTTGTTACATAAGGATGGCTGGCGAAGCCTGATATCCGTTGTTTCCAGTCACATAAGCACATTTACATTATCTCACAAACAAGATATACTATAGCAAACGACAAAAATGTGCACGCAGAATCAAAGGAGACTTCCATGAATTTAAAAGACGCCGTCAAAAGCATCATCCGCCCCCACGAAAACGACCGCCTCGCCCCTCTTACCACCATCTGGGGGGAAGCCCTTGACCATGAAAACGTACTGCCTGAATATCCCCGTCCTCAATTTCAGCGTAACTCCTTTCTCTCCCTGAACGGCTGTTGGGACTATGCAATCACCGCAGGTTCTGCTCCGCCCTCGGAATTTGACGGCCAAATTCTTGTGCCTTTTTCTCCGGAATGCACGCTCTCCGGTGTTGGCAGACAGCTCCTTCCCTCCGAATACCTCTGGTATCGAAAAACTCTTCCTGCCCTTGAAGCCTCCTCTTCCGCCGATATGCATACGATTTTGCATTTTGGCGCTGTGGATTATCAGACAGAGGTTTTTGTAAATGGCCGGCCGGTTCTCTCCCATCAGGGCGGCTACCTGCCTTTTCAGGCAGACATCACAGAATTTCTTAAGGAAAATGATAATCAGCTCCTTGTCAAAGTTCAGGACCCTACTGACCAGGGAGGTCAACCAAGAGGGAAGCAGTCCCTTCACCGAGGCGGTATCTTTTACACTGCCCAGAGCGGTATCTGGCAGAGTGTATGGCTGGAACAGGTTCCCGCTTCCCGCCTGGAGGAGGTATGGTTTGAAACCGACTATGATGCCCGCCAGGTAACCGCCCACATCAGGGCAACTGCCAAAAAGGAAATCCCGTCTCTGTGCATGAGAGTCTTCTGCGAAGAAAAGGAGCTGACCAGCCAAAGCATTGCCCTGGGTCTTTCCAATTCTTCAGATCATCCTCAAACGTATACCGCATCCCTTACCTTCACCATACCGGAGGATGTTTTCCACAGTTGGTGCCCGGAAACGCCCTTTTTGTATCAGGTTAAACTTACCTTTGGTAAAGACTGCGCTCAGAGCTATTTTGCCATGCGTATCTATACAATAGAGGCGCCGGAGGGAACACCCGTATTCTGCTTAAACCACAAGCCTTATTTTCTCATGGGCGTTCTCGATCAGGGCTACTGGCCGGACGGCCTTTATACCGCTCCTTCAGAGGAAGCCCTTCTTTATGACATTACTGTCATGAAGAAGCTGGGCTTTAACATGCTGCGCAAACACATAAAGGTGGAAAGTGCCAGATGGTATTACCACTGTGATCGTCTGGGAATGATTGTCTGTCAGGATATGGTAAACGGCGGCGGCCGCTACCGCTCCTCCATCATCAGCTATCTTCCCACTCTGTCCTCCAAATTTACTTCCACCTTCAAGGATTCCCACTATAATCTTTTGGCTATGGAGAATCCTGAATTTCGTGCAAAATGGGAAAAAGAATGTGTGGAGACCATCGACTATCTGAAATTCTTTCCCTCCATTGCTATCTGGACAGCCTTTAACGAGGGCTGGGGACAGTTTGACGCCGAAAGGATTACCGAACTGATTCGCGAAAAAGACCCTTCCCGCCTGATCGACTCTGCCAGCGGCTGGTTCGACCAGGGATGCGGGGACTTTATCAGCGTACACAATTATTTTCGTCCCCTCACTGTTCCCGGAAAGTCCACCGCCCCCGAAAAGAATGCCTCCTCTCATGAACCGGAAAGGCGTCATGACAACAGAGCCTCCTTCCTGTCCGAGTACGGCGGCTATGCCTGCCATATCAGGGAGCATTCCAGCCTGGAACGGATTTTTGGCTACAAACGCTATGACAGCCTGGATGAATTTTCCAATGCTTATCACCAGTTGATACAAAAATCCCTGCTTCCTCTACAGAAACAGGGACTGAGCGGAGCTGTTTATACACAGCTCTCCGATGTGGAAGAAGAGGTCAACGGCCTTATGACTTACGACAGAAAAATCCTCAAACTGCAAAAATAAGGAGCCTTCTTCAAAAAATCTATCCCAACTGGCGCTCCCTCTTCTGCACCTTAAATTTTATGTAGACAATGGTAAGCACAAGGAACCAGGCTCCCAGAATATTGGTAAACTGCTGGGCATAAACTCTCTTTCCGCCCAGCATAACCTCTGCTCTCTGGAGGAAATCCAGAAGCTGTCCTGCTACAAAGGAAACCAGAAAGCCGTATACACCGGACAGGGAGGATAAAATGGAGAGCTGAATATCCCGCTTTCCCTCATCCAAAAGTTCAAGCTGCACCCCAAAAAGCCCTATTCCGGCAAAGCTCCAGCCAAGGGCAGAGCAGACCGTCCCTGCAATAACCATGGGATAAGCATTGGAGGGAACTGCAAGTGAAAAGAACACATAGCACATTAAAATTCCCACCAGCGAATATTTGTAGAGAAACGCCATCCCGTATTTATCCCCCAACCTTCCCATACGGGGAGTGATGGCGATACGCAGCATATTTCCCAAAAAACTGACCACCATGATAAACGTAAAAGGCATCCCCAATTCCTTGAGCTGATAGCTTGTATTAAACGGTGATGCACAATAAAAGGAGGTCTGCCAGAGCAGTGTCACGGCAAAAGCCATTCTGAAATCCGCCTTACCAAAAGCTTCCTTCATTTCTGCAAAAAGCTCTCCCTTATGTGCTGCTTCCTCCTGGAGATACTTCTTTCTCAAATGTCCATGAATTTCTTTCCCCTCCGCATTGATTCCTCCTTGGCGCGGTTCTTTCATACAACTGAACGCCCACGCGTTCAATAGCACAAGAATCAGAATCATGCTTCCGTTAAGGGTAAAGCCCACATTCTGCCTCTCTCCCGCCGTGGCATCCATCAGGATCCCGGAAAACAGCATCAAAGTAACCGTAACAAAAACACAGATGGCATCCTTTCGGGAAAAATAGTTTCCCCGCAAACGGGCCGGAACAAGAGAGGCAATCCAGTCCTGAGTTGCCGGTGTCCCGACTTGCGCACATATCTGGGCAACAAAATAGCCAGCAATCATCAAAAGCTGGCGGGCACTGTTCGGCACCGGAAGCAGCGGAATAAAGAAGATAAACGCCAGATAAAGCTTCTGTACCGTCATAAGACAGATAAAGAGCTTTCTTTTCTTCAAATGGCTGACTTTTCCCATTGTAAAAAGCTGGAAAATTGCCGCCAAGCTGGCAATAGAGGTCAGAATTCCCGCCTGCGCGTCCGAAAATCCTACGGAAAGCATCAGCGAGACAAGAAAGGTTCCGCCCGCCAGCTGCGCAATCGTCTGCGCCGCCGAATCCCCCACTATGTAACGGCGGCGGCTCTTTTCGTAATCCGCCTCACTCTCCGGCAGCGCCATGAAGTAAATCCTCCGAAGGCGCCCCAAACACCAATTCATATCAAGCATCAGCTTTTCCATAATAGCACCATGCCTTTCCCAAACAACGGATGTAACATATGCAGATGAAGCACGCTGATACGTGCACTGTCGTAAGGAATCCTCCCATCTTCGATGGGTCCCTCCTTGCGACATATGCTACAATGAAATTTTGAAATTAGAAATGTATTTTCTTTAACAAATAAATGTATTTTTTTGGCCTGAATTTATCCGTTATCCTTCCCCTTTCAGCAAAGCTACTCTAAATAGCTGCGCAATATATATAATGGTACATTTACCATCCAATCCTGTTCCCGATATCCTGACATGGAACTTCTAAGAGCATCCGGCAAACCATACTTTCTGCAAAGTGCACGCAGACTTTTCGCCTGAAGATTTTCCTCTGCTTTTACTTCAAGAGGGAGCACTTTATTTACACCCTGTATCACAAAATCAACCTCCCCCGAGGAATTTTCCGCACTGTAATAATACAGTTCTATCCCAGAGGAAGCCAATTCCTGTGCCACAAATTGTTCTGTCAAAGCGCCTTTAAATTCTGTAAATATCGTATTACCCTCCAGTAAAGTAATTGCGTCTAAATTTCCCCTTGCCCCAAGCAAGCCAATATCCAGCATATAAATCTTAAATGATGACATATCCATGTAAGAAATCAAAGGCAATCCGGGCTTACGGATCCGATAACTTTTATGAATTAAGCCGCAATCCAGAAGCCATTGAATAGCAAGTTCAAAATCCCTGGCTCTCGCTCCTTCCCTTACCATTCCGTAAATAAATTTTCGATTTTCTTTCGCCAGCTGCATTGGAATGGAATTCCAGACCATCTGAATCCTCGGAACCACTTCTCTTGGCGCATGCTTGGAAAAATCGTTTGCATAATACAACAGGAGCTGTTGCTGCATAGCCCTTACTTCCTGCAAATCATCCGTTTCCAGATAGGTCATCACGGCCTCCGGCATTCCACCCACAAAATAATATCGACGGAGCAAATCCGCATACTTGCCGGCAAAAGCATTTACAAGTTCATAGTCATCTCCCCCCGCCAGCTCTGCCAGTTCTTTTTGTCCGGCAGCCATTAAAAACTCTGTAAAATTAAGCGGATATAGTGTCAGGAACTCAACTTTCCCTACAGGAAATGATGTCCCTTCATGCAATGCAATTCCAAGCAAAGACCCGGCTGCAACAATCGCATATTCTTTTGCATTCTCGTTAAAATACTTAAGGGCACTTAATGCATTGGGCACTTCCTGTATCTCATCAAATATCAAAAGCGTATGGTCTGCTTCTATATTTTTTCCACATTCGATCTTAAGCGCTGACAAAATTCTCCCTATATCATAATCCATTTCAAAGACATTTTTCATGCGCTTATTATTTTCAAAATTGATGTATACCACATTTTCAAAATAGCGTTTACCGAATTCCTGCATCAGCCATGTTTTACCGACTTGCCTTGCACCTTTTATGATTAACGGTTTCCGCCTCTTTTTCTCTTTCCATTTTACGAGTTCCTGCATTAACAGACGTTCCATACTTATCCCCCTGTTCACATTTATTCTATATGAGAATAACATTTTTTATGCGCACTTTCAATCAATTTTTACATTTTTCATGCGCACTTTGAATGATAATTCGCCATAGGCCGCAGTCGCAGGCTGTCATCAGCGCATGTTGCCAGAAGTAGTTCTGTTTTCAAAGCCCTTTCATCATACGTGTGGAAATCAGGCAGGTTTCTCCGTTGGTAAAATAGATCATTCGGTTTTTAGTGTCTGCTTCTTTTATATTCTTTTTGTTTATCAGAAATGACCGGTGGCAGCGCACAAAATCACCGTCTAAAGTCTTTGCCAGTTCTTTTATTGCGCCGGGAAATTCAATCTGCCGATCTTTCCCATGGAGAATAACTTTATGGGCATTGCCGGAAGTTTCAAAGAATAAAATATCATCATAATCTATGCCGATTTTTCGTCCACCGGTTTCAATCGTGTAGACTCTATGTGTCCTGTTGGTCTGCAGGGTATAGCGTTCTATTGCATTTAACAGGCATTCCCTGATTTTTACATCCATTTCAGCAGGGTTGTCTTTTAATACAAAATCCATTGCCTCCACCCGGTACTGGAAAGTCATGTAGCTCAGTTCAGAATGTGCGGTTATGAATATGATGAAGCCGCGGGGGTCAAATAATCTGATCTGCTGCGCCAGTTTCATTCCGTTTATATTGCTGCCCAAGTCGATATCAAGGAAATAAATGCCCGTGCTTTGGCTGCCCTTGATTTTTTCCAGAAGTACATAAGGATCTCCTGTATCCAAGACAAGCCGCATATCCAGTTCTTCTATCAGAACAGTATTTTGAATGGTTTGCACGATAGCCTGCCTCTGTACGGCATTATCCTCGCACACAAAAATATACAGCATATGATATCACCCCTTTCTGCCTGTAAGTTCCATATGCTGTATGAAACAGCCGGATCTCACGCTTGTTTCCAGCAACACATTATCATAGGAACTGATAATTTCCCGGGCGTTTGAGAGCCCGATTCCCTGATGTCCAATCTTTGTGCTGAATCCTTTTTGCCTTAACTTATGTAATACTGCGCCATCATCCTGGAAGCAGTTGCTTATAGTGATTGACACACCAGTCTTATGCTGAATGATATTTAAGCCTATTTGTGGCTGCTGCGCCAAAGCCGCGGCTTCAATCGCATTGTCTGAAAAAATTCCCAGTATTCTGGCAAGGTCTACGGTGTCCATTGGAAAACTCTCCACTCTGTCGGGAATGTCAATCGTGACATCAATCCCTGAGTCGTGGGCGTAAATTATTTTTGCGCAGAGCAGGCTTTTGATTTCCAGTACATCAATATTGCCGAGCTGATTTAGCTTGTAATCCCCCTGGTCGATCAGATTTTTCGTGGGGAAGATTTTGGTTTCAAAAAACTGCCTTAACTCGTTCATATCGCCATTTTTAATATAGCCGGACATAGAGAGCAAAATATTAATGTAGTCATGCTTAAAGGAGCGCAGACCATTATACATGGCTTCCAGATTGTGTGTGTAGTCCTGTAAATCCCGGATGGCTTTCTGTTTTGCCTCTGTCTGCATTTTTTCCAGATAGAAACAGCGCATCGCCAGAAATAAAAAAAGCATAACAAGCAGGTACCCCGAAATATGCAGGGCATTATTATATATCATTTTGCCGACAGAGCCGTTTTGCCCGGGAATCAGATTATCGAACAGATAAATGGTTATAAGGAGCAGTAATCCGGCATCAATCAGATACCATGTCTGCGGAAAGCGTAAAACACTCTTTCCTGACAAAGCACATAAGAGACTGTCTACAGAAGCAGACATCGCCACAGGTGCTATAATCTATTGCTTCAGCTCTTGGTGTACCCTATGATGATCTAATGGCAGCAGCAGGATGCATTGACGTGCCTGTGGCCGAAGTTGTAGGCATAACAGTGACCGGAATTAACGGAGTGGGCGATTTGAATAAGAATGAGATCACACAAGTCAATCAGTACATTGAGTTTCTCAAAAGTAAAAGAAATTGAAAACAGAAAGATCGTCATTTTTGAAAATGGCACTCCTTCTGTTTTAGGAAAATCAATACCTGATAGGTACACGAATCGTTCTCTTGAAATATATTTTTATTTGCGAAATAAATAGTCGATTTGTCGCACTTTATGCTTGAAACAAGAAATAAAATGCGTTATAATAATTCGTAATTATCTGGTTGTCGAAAAGAGAGACACCCTTATCGAAAAGAAAGAGGTACAAATTAAGGAGCATTTTGCATGGTTATCAGCTATAAAAAATTATGGAAGTTGCTTATTGATAAAGATATGAAAAAGTAAGATTTGAGGACTGCTGCCCAGCTCAGTTCCTCTACCGTGGCAAAACTCACGCACGGAGAGAATGTCAGCACGGCGGTTCTCTTAAAAATATGCACCGCTCTTGAGTGTGATATCGCTGATATCATGGAAGTTGTATCGGACGAAAGTCCCGAAGATTGACTCGAAAGAAAGGATGCAAGGCGTAAATATGTTTGATTTTGGAAATGCTAATGAGGGACAGCGAAAGGCGATATCTGCCGCAGATGGACCTGTCCTTATCACTGCAGGGCCTGGAACTGGCAAAACCTATACGCTCGTTCAACGTGCAATTTACCTTATAGAAGAGTGCGGCGTAAAGCCGGAGAGCATCTTTATTGCCACCTTCACGGAAAAAGCCGCCAAGGAACTGGTGACAAGAATCACGAATGAGATGTCGAATCGCAGCATCATAGCGAACATCAATGAGATGTATATCGGCACGTTTCATTCGCTCTGTCTCCGTATTCTGAAGGAACATCTTGAGTTCACAAGGCTTCACAGGAACTATCGTCTTCTGGATGCCTTTGACCAACAGTATATGGTGTTCCAGAACATATACCGTTTTAGGAATATTTCAGAGGCTATTCTTCCAAACGGTGGTGCATGGAAGCAGTCGCAGGCTATCTGTAACTATGTAAATAACCTTTCCGAGGAATTGGTAACGCCAGAGGAACTGATATCCGATTCCGATTTGTCGATTGTCGCTCTCGGCCGAATGTTGAAGGAATACCGGAGTATCCTCACAAAAGGCAATTTGATGGACTTCTCCTCTATCCAGATCGATGCCTATCATCTGCTCAAGGATAACACGGAGATTTTGAATGAACTGCGCTCCAAGGTCACGCACATCATGGTCGATGAGTACCAAGATACGAACTTCATACAGGAGCAGCTTGTGTTTCTCCTTGCCGGAAAGCGTAAAAATATCTGTGTGGTCGGTGATGATGACCAGGGCTTGTATCGTTTTCGCGGAGCTACTATCCGTAATATCCTGGAGTTTCCACAGAAGTTTGAGGATGGCGAATGCCGCATCATTCCGCTGGTTATCAACTACCGCTCCAATAGCGACATCGTTGATTTTTACAACAAGTGGATGGCTGCCACGGACGGTGCAAAGTTCAAGTTTCATTGGCAGAACTTCAGATATGACAAAAAGATAGAACCGCATGAGAAAACAACGCTACAAAGTCCGGCAGTCGTAAAACTTGCGGGCATAGACGATACGGAGGAGTGGCATGAGAAAATCCTGCGATTCATAGGAGACTTAAAAGCCTCCGGCAAACTCACGGACTATAACCAGATTGCTTTTCTCTTTCATTCCGTGAAGCACCAGCGAGTGACCGCACTCGCCCGTTTTCTTGAGGAGAACCACATAAATGTATATTCACCGCGTTCGGACATGTTCTTCCAGCGGGACGAGATACGGCTTGCGCTCGGCTGTCTCATGCTGATGTTCCCTCGCTACATACAGGGCTTAGAGAATGGTGACTACACCTTCCTTCAGCCGGAACATCTGACCTACTACCGAAACTGCATCATGGCGGCTAACGAGTATCTCACACGACCGGAAAATGCCGAACTTTTGAAATGGATACGGCGCAAAGGCAAAGGCCATATAGGGCTTACCGGGGCAACGGACTACGCCTACTGTGGACTCATGTATCAGCTGTTTGAGTTCCAGCCTTTTGCCGGGATTCTTGATACAGAGATGGATGTCGGCGTGATTGATATCCGTCCGGCTCGGAACCTTGCCAAGCTGACGCAAATTATCGGCAAATTTGAATACCTCCACCGGGTCGATGTCTTGGACTCCGGTGAATACCGAGGCAAACGTCGTATTGACCAGAATACCGAGATGCTCTTTAATCTGTATCTTCGTCTGCTCTTTGACGGCGGCATTACAGAGTACGAGGACGATTCGGAATATGCGCCGAGCGGCTGCGTGTCTTTCCTCACTATCCATCAGTCCAAGGGTATGGAATTCCCGATTGTCTTCGTGGATTCTTTGGCCAATGTCCCGAGGAAAAATTCGAATGACCTGATGATGCGGATTGGGGAGCGGTACTTCAAGCGTCCGGCATTTGAACCGTATGATGTCACGAAGTTTTTTGACTTCTGGCGTCTATATTACACGGCTTTTTCCCGTGCGCAGGATTTGTTGATTCTGACCTGCTGTGAAGACAACCGGACGCCCAGTAACTATTTCAAAGACATCTATGGGGAACTGCAATCTGTGGATAGCTCCGGATTTGATTTAAGGGAGTTTGATTTCAAACCAATAAAGGATGTGAACATCAAGAATACTTACTCGTTCACCTCGCATATCACGGTTTACGAGACCTGCGCCCTTCAGTATAAATTCTATAAGGAACTGGAATTCATGCCCGTCCGTGCGAACGCTATGCTATTCGGTACGCTCGTGCATGAAACGATAGAGGATATACACCGTGCCGCCTTGCGGCACGAGGAACAGACCATCACCCAGGAGAATGTGAGCCGATGGTTTGATTCCAACTATGTCTCGCTGACAAAGACTGAGCATACCTATCTTGCCGGTCCTCAGAGGGAAGCCGCCCTAAAACAGGTGCTACGATACATGGAACGGCAGCATGGTGATTGGTCGCAGATACAACAGGCTGAGGTGGATGTTTCGCTTGTAAAACCGGATTACATCATCGAAGGCAAGATTGACCTGATTCGCGGTGAGGGAGATACAGTCGAAATTGTGGACTTCAAAGCCGAGCGCAAGCCGGATATGGAGAAGATGCGGGCAAGGCTTGAACAGTACAGACGGCAACTCCACATCTATGCGCATCTTGTGGAGGAGCGTACCGGGCAGAAGGTCAGCAGGATGCACCTCTACTATACTGGCGAGAACGACGGCGTTCCGACCATCACATATCCGTACACGAAATCCGCTGTGGAGGGAACGATAGCAGTGTTCGACGATACGGTCAAGAAGATCATGAAGAAGGATTTCCATCGCTGCGCTGATGATCCGAAGGTCTGTGCCGGATGTGACTTCCGATTTTATTGCCACAACAAATAATGGAGGACTATCAATGGAAAAAAGCAAAATTACAGCGATTAAGTCGCAGTTTGATGATACGATACATATCCTCGATGAGACGGGTGTGGAATACTGGCTGGCGCGGGAACTGATGTCGTTGCTCGGCTATGAGCGATGGGAGAATTTTGAGAAAGCGATTGCACGGTCGATGGAATCGTGCCAAACCTTCGGGACCCCGGTCTCAGACCATTTTCGTGAGGTCACGAAAATGGTTCAGCTGGGCAGCGGCGCCAAGCGGAGCGTTAAGGACTATATGCTCACACGCTATGCCTGCTATCTGATTGCACAGAACGGCGATCCCAAGAAAGAGGAGATTGCCTTTGCACAGAGTTATTTTGCCGTGCAGACCAGAAAGCAGGAACTTATCGAAGAACGTATTGCGTATATCGAGCGCACCGAAGCCCGTGGCAGACTACGGGAATCAGAAAAGCGGTTGTCGCAGAATATCTATGAGCGCGGCGTTGACGATGCCGGATTCGGAAGGATTCGCTCCAAGGGCGATACGGCTCTGTTCGGCGGTCACACCACGCAGGACATGAAGCACAAACTGGGAGTGAAGGACAACCGTCCGCTTGCGGATTTTCTCCCCACGCTTACCATTGCGGCAAAGAACCTCGCTACTGAGATAACCAACTACAATGTCGAGGAGAAAGACCTGCAAGGGGAAGCAGCCATCACTACGGAACACGTGCAAAATAACTCTTCCGTCCGCGCCATGCTCGGAGAGCGGGGAATCAAGCCGGAGGAACTTCCGCCGTCCGAGGACATCAAGAAACTGGAACGGCGTGTGAAGTCGCAGGAAAAGAAAATCGCGGAGCAGTCGGGGAAACTTCCCGCATCCGATGAGACACAGGAGGGCTAAAAGAGATGGATGAGCAGCTTACTTTTGAATTTGAACAGAGACCCACGATCAAAGGCTTCCCTGAACTGCGCTGGACAGGCAAACGTCCCTATCGTTCCACGCAATACTATCCCGCACAGTTGAGAGAAACATACGGCGAGGATCGAAACGGTTGGATTAACAAGATTTTCTGGGGAGATAATCTTCAGGTTATGAGCCATATGCTAAAAGATTATCGCGGAAAAATTGATCTCATCTACATCGATCCTCCATTCGATAGCAAGGCTGACTACAAAAGAAAAATTGAAATTAAAGGAATTGGCAAAACAAACTCTGACAGGTCTTCTTTTGAAGAAAAGCAGTATGGTGATATTTGGACGAATGATGAGTATCTTCAGTTTATGTATGAGAGGCTTATACTGATGAAAGAACTGCTTTCGGAAACCGGTTGTATTTATGTTCATTGTGATTACAGAAAGTCGCATCATCTGCGAATGATAATTGAAGAAATTTTTGGGAATGATAACCTTCAAAATGAAGTAATATGGTGTTATCGAGGTATGGCTGTATCAAAGACACATTTTGTCCGCCGTCATGATACGATACTTTTTGCAAGTAAATCACAGACATACCCATTTAATTGGGAAAAGATAGCGGAACCGCTTGAAGAAAGCACTATCAAAAAGTACAAACACGTTTCTCCTGATGGAAGACGTTTCCGATTGCATGGGCGCAATATATCAGGAAGTCCAATACAGAACAACACAGATATTGACATAAGCTGGCTCGAAAAATCACCCGACCTATGCCGAATTGATTATCTTGACGAAAAAGTTGGTTCCAAACCTCGTGATTGGTTCGTAATGGATTATATCAACGTTATGTCTGATGAAAGGGAAAATTATCCTACGCAGAAACCGGAAGCATTACTTGAGAAAATAATTCTTGCATCATCCAACCCTGGCGATCTTGTTTTTGACTGCTTCATGGGCAGCGGCACAACACAGGCTGTCGCTATGAAACTCGGCAGACGCTTTATCGGTGCAGACATCAACCTCGGCGCAATTCAGACTACTACCAAACGTCTGCTCTCCGTAGCAAAGGAACTGGAACCGGAGCATAAGCCCGTCACTTACGATATCCAACCACAGCTTTCCATGGTTGCGGAAGACCCTGCGCCTTATTTTGCCGCCGCGAGCGCAGGCGGAAGCGATGATTTAAGCTCCGAGGAGCGCGGACAGGTGATTGACTTCTTGAAAGCCAAAGGCATGGATACCTCTGCTTTGGAGCAGGATGTCAAATACACGGGCTTTGAGGTTTATAATGTGAATAACTACGACTTCTTCCGAAATCCCATAGAAGCCCGCGAACTGCTCATCGCCGCTTTGGAAGTCCAGCCGTTCCCGCAGAGCGATGTATGGGACGGTGAATTGGACGGCAGAATGGTGAAGATTATGCCGGTCAACCGTATTGCCACCAAAGCGGATTTGAAGGAACTTCTTGCCAATCTGCCTTATAAGACCTACGAGAAGCGTAAGGAAGAGAATCCGAACCAGCCCGTGGAGCGTATTACCATTGTCTGTATGGGACACGAGCCGGATTTGAAAGGGGCGCTGGAGCAGGAACTTGCTGACTACAAGGTAGATGTACAGATTGTCGATATCCTGCGCGACAAGGCCGACCTTCAACTGAAGCGTGACTCCGAAGCGGAAATTGTCCGTGAAGGCGGTAAGCTGGTCATCCGTGCGTTCTACCCGATGAATCTGATGCAGAAACTCTCGCTCCAGAAGGAGTACGTGGAGGACTGGCGTCAGCTGGTGGACTCCATCATGATTGACTGGAACTACGATGGCGTGGTCATGCAGCCGACCGTTACCGATGTTCCCGGCAAGAATGAGATAGTAAAGGGAATCTATGATATCCCGGAAGGCTGCGGCACGATTAAAGTCAAGATTACCGACCTGCTCTCTGAGTCGCTGGAAGTGGAGGTGCGTTAAATGGCAGCAGAATTTGATTCGCATTTTTCCTTCAATCAACAGCTGTGGTACTACTACACCACCAACCGTGGGAAGATTCGCTCCCGATATAATGACCTTACAAGGAAATTCCTCGCCTATAACGACAGCGAGGAGAACCCCCACGCCTTTCTGCGGAAACCTCAGTTCGAGGCTCTGGAGATGTATATCTTTGTGAAGGAATTCATGAACAACAAGCAGGTCTACGAGATGTTCGATGATTGGAGGCACAGAAGGGATCGCTTCTCTGATGCCTCCTACTATGCCCTCGACAAATCTGGTCAGCTTCGTTTGGGAGATGACCTGACCGAGAAACAGACCGATACGCTGTTCAAGCAGATGAAGAAGTACCGTGAGGACTATCCGAACTACATCTATGCCCTCACAATGGGGCTTGGCAAAACCATTCTCATGGCTACCTGTATCTTCTACGAGTTTCTGCTTGTAAAGAAGTATCCGAGGGACAAGCGTTTCTGCCACAATGCCCTCGTGTTTGCGCCGGATAAAACTGTCCTCCAGTCGCTCCGTGAAATCATGACCTTTGACAAGACGAAAGTCGTGCCGCCGGAGTATGCCCGTGTGCTTGATTCAAATATTAAGTTTCACTTTCTGGACGAGACGGGGACAATCCTGCATACGATAGATGATTCCGATTTCAACATCATCATCTCCAATACGCAGAAGATTATCGTCAAAAAGAAGCGTAAGGATGAGACTCCCGGTCAGATTCTCTTTAACGGCTCCGGCTCTCTGCTTTCCGCTGTCTACGGCACAGGCGGCGATGATGAGGATGCGTGGGACGATACCACGCTGATGGATAACCAGCGTTTCAAGAAGCTCTGCCGTCTGCCGCAGCTTGGCGTTTATGTTGATGAAGCGCACCACCTTTTCGGTGCTGATTTGGAAAAACAGATCAGGTCAAGCGGAGCGAATAAAACGAGCCTCCGTGATACCATCAATCTGCTTGCGGCGAATACATCTATCGTGGCCTGCTATAACTACACAGGCACGCCGTATGTCAAGAACCAGCTTCTGCCGGAGGTGGTTTATGCCTACGGTCTGCGTGAATCCATCTGGAACGGCTTCTTAAAGGATGCTGATCCTCTCGGTTTTGAAAATGTGAAGAGTGATGAATTCCTCAGAGTCGTTGCAACCACATTCTGGGAGAAATATGGCGGACAAACCTACGAAGGGCTGAATCCGAAACTTGCCATCTATGCGGCGGGCGTAGAGGAAGCCGCAACGGAAGTAAAGCCCGCCCTTGAAAAGATACTCGCAGGACTTGGTATTCCGGCATCGAAGATTCTTCTCAACGTCGGCGATGCGAAATATACGAAAAACGATGACATCAGAGACTTCAACAACCTTGATATTCCCGGAACGGAGGGAAACGAGAAGCAGTTTATTATTCTCGTTGAAAAAGGTAAAGAGGGCTGGAACTGCCGATCTCTGTTTGGCGTGGCGCTTTTCCGCAGTCCAAAGTCAAAGATATTCGTTCTCCAGGCTACGATGCGCTGTCTCCGTGCCATTACGGATGAGCGTTTAACCGCCACCGTGTTCCTCTCCAAGGAAAACTATGATACCTTGGACGATGAACTTCATAAAAACTTTAATATGGAAATCAAGGAAATTAGGAATCCGGATAATTCTACCCGGCATAAATACCAGGTGCGAGTTCTGCCACCGCCGAGGACGATTACTCTCAAGCGTGTATGGCATGAGTACACGCTCCACGAAAAGGAATATTCTGAACCAGTGGACTTTAAGCTGTCAGATGCCGATCTTTCCAAGTATGCCAGCATCATGTACGAACGTGACAGCCTTGCCCGTGATACTGCGGTAAAAGAGAAGAACATCGACTATCTCCAGGAAAATATGAAGTATAGTGCATTTTCCCTTGCAGGAGAAGTGGCGCGGTATTTGAATATTTCCTGCGTCCTTGCCGCGAGGATTCTCCGCGAATCTGTGGATGGAATGGATGCTGTGCTGGAGGCAATCAACCGTTATAATGCTGTCTTGGATGATTACATTATCCCGGCGGTTTTCCATGCACTCTTTGACATTACCTCAGAATTGAGAACCGAGGACAAAGAACTGGTTCTTCTGCGTGAGCCGAAGGATGTCGGTTACTATGAATTTTCCGCAAAGGATGACCTGGTGATTACAGATCGCTATCCCGGCTTTACTCCGGAACAGCTTAAGAAGAGTTTCCATGCCGACACTTATTGCTTCGATTCTATTCCTGAAAAGGAGTGCTTTATGCAGTACATTACGAGTGGAAAGGTCGCAGAAGTGTACTTCACGGGAATGTTCACCGGAGGGCAAGGCGATCTTTCTGTGCATTATTACGATCCCGAATCAGGCAGAATCCGTCAGTATTATCCTGACTTCCTTGCAAAGATGATGGACGGCTCCTACCAGCTGATTGAGGTCAAGGGAGATAATAGGATAGATGATACCGTGGTAAAGGCAAAGCAAGTGGCTGCGGAGGAAATGGCTATAGCGAGTGGCATGAAATATTTAATGTATGCGGGCAGCAGAATCATGAGTTCGCATATTTTGGAATAGCTGTCCCAAACCCTTTAAACAGCCCCGTGGCCGGGGCTGGCTGCGCATTCGTTTCACGAATGCTGTTGTTCCTGCTGCGCAGGAAAAGACGGTGCCTGCGCTCCCTTGCAAAGTGAAAAAGCGGCAGTCTCGCTCCTTGCCACTGCTATCGAATGGCGGCAAGCTGGGCAAGGGATTGTCTGGTTACTTACTCAAAATCAATCTCATATCTCGTACCATGAGAAAACAAAATTCCATCCTTCAGCCTGATACAGAGAATACAGGTATTTTCGTCCTCAAAATTATTATGCCCATTATCAATCCACTCTGCAAAAGCCCGTCTTAGTTTTCCTGCTATCTCTGTATTTTCCGGCTTACCGAAATATCCCAGATTCTCCCCTCGTCCATGGGCAGTAAACCAGTCCCCGGCGATTGCCACAAGGGGATTTTGGTCAATCTGTCTCATTTTATTGGAAAGCCCATAGGTAATCACATAAAATGCCCTGTTTTCGTAAAAAGCGTTTACATTGCGCACATGGGGAATGTCATTCTCCGTTGTGGCAAGGGCTATCACATTATCTTTTCCGAAACGCTCTGCCATAATCCTTTCGGCTTCCTTACTCAGTTTTTCCATAGCCTTTATCTCTCCTTTTCCTTCGTATAAAAATCCCCAATCGCTCCCAGATAATCACCGATTGAGTGATAATTTCCCGAATAAATCACCGGATCAAAGTGTGTCAGATCAATCCCTCTGGCCTCCACATCTATTCTCTCATCCACCTGCACATTCTTTATCCGGCAGAAAAAGGTTTCCGACTCCCCGGTAGTAACCGCCCTGACCACTTCACATTCACAAACCCAGGGAGTCACATCAAGCGTCGGCGCCTCCACACATTCGGCTTTGCCCCAGGTATAGGAAAGCCCTTCCTTTTTTCCATCCTTTCCAGAAGTCTGACCAAAGTAGTCAACCAGCTCAAGCATTTTCGTTGTAGCGAGGTTGATACTAAACTGTCCGGTTCTCTGAACATTCTGCCTGGTCTTTTTCGTGCCATACATACTGATAATGATAAGATAATCATAGTCTTTCTCACAGGTTTTGCTCACCCATGTGATAGGGGCAAAATCCGGCGTGCCATCCTCATTGTAGGTACCAATAATAAAGGTTGGCTGTACGATCATCTCATGACGGGTTCCGATAGATTTTCTTTTCATCTTAAAACTCTGCTCCTTTCTTCTCAGTGACAGTTCGCCTTTTCAGGCCCCGTTTTAATTCACACTGACATTTTCCATCTTCAGCCTGAAAATCACAAAATACATCTCATCCTGATCCACATACTCCTGCCTGATCATAGGGTATAAATCCAGCATTGCCTCCCTGATCTTTAAAGAGTTTTCCACCTCCACACGGCCACTGATCCGAATCCATTTACGGGTATATAAATTGTAGCTTGCCAGTTCCACCTGAGGGTTGCCTGTCAAATCCATATACACTTTTTTTCGCTTGTCCGTCACCAGAAACAACGCTTTTTCATCCGAATAGAGCATTCCCATAGGCCGTAGTCTTGGCCTGTCATCAACGCATGTTGCCAAGAAAAAATATCCGCATTCACGGATGAACTGAACACAATCCCCTGCGGACAACTCCCTGTATTTTTCATCCATCAGCCGATCTTCCTCAAGTTCGTCGTTTAACAGAAAATCAATGCTGCATTCCAACAGCTTACCTAATTTGATAAGCTTTTCCGTCTCCGGAAAAGCCATATCCATCTCCCATCGGGAGACTGACTGTCTGGAAACCTTTAGAATTTCCGCCAGCCTCTCCTGCGTGATTCCCTTCCTTTTACGCAAAGCCGCCAGCTTTTCTCCTGTGGTCATGCGGGCCATCTTCCTTCCTGTTCTCAAGTTTTGCAAATGTCTGTTATTCTGTCACCATCTATGATCTGCTACTATTGTAATTCCTGACGTTCAAAATGAGAAGTCCTTTGTGGTTGCGCTTTGTAAACTTCAAGGTGACTTTTTAATCAAGTTCACAGAAAATTTACATTTCAGCACAAAAAACAGAGCCGGAAACCTGTTTTTAGATTCCCAGCTCATTAGTACCATTTACACATTTTGATCTGTTTTCAATTTTCTCACTTCATCAACAGAAAGCCCAACAAATTCTGCAATCTTTTCAAGTGTTATTGTTCCATCTTCCAGCATTTTCTTTGCAACATTTATCATTCCCTCTTTCAATGTCTGATTCCTCATATCTTCCATAGCCCGGCACATAATTTCAATTCCCTCCTTGCTCTCTTTGAAAAATCTCACCCTGTCTGCCAATATCCCATAGTACATATCCGCTGCGTCTGTGCAGGAGAAGTCATGCATTAACCTCCCGATTGGCGTATCTCCACGGTACGCGCCATTCTCTAGTAGATATGGGGATTGCTCCCCATACCCCTATACAAAACCGTACGTGCGCTACTAACGCATACGGCTTTTC
>ERZ808044.465-NODE-465-length-43090-cov-14.121452_pt1 | contig 43090 bp, 41 predicted proteins | sample MGYA00380195_ERZ808044 | MGnify/ENA primary metagenome ERZ808044 (study PRJEB31490, sample SAMN06133423) | mouse gut metagenome | isolation source: Z7_2 | host: mice | place: China: Chengdu | collected 2015-05 ...
GTTTTTGGCGTTCACTGCGCCGATTTTTGCTGCGTGTAAACGCAGATTCTACCTTGCAAAAATCGTGCGCATCCCCCAGCCGTCTCTGTCACAAAATCTCTTTAGTTCTCTCCATCTTGGCACTGTAGTATATCTCCTATCTTTTCAGGGTCATCTATAATCAATGCCTTGAATATATACGGAATATGTTTCCTTCTGTTCGGACTGTGAGAATACTTTTCGTATTCGTTATAATATTCCAGCGAATATTCTAAGATCGCCTCTCCCAGCTTAATACGCGCTTCCTTTTCATCTGCACCGTTTTCGATCAAATCGATTTCATTAAGAGATAATGTAACCGAACCATCCTCCTCCTGATATTTTATTGCAGAAAACTGATAGGCCTGCAAAATCTCAGACATGGTATCCAGGTTTGAAAACCACATTTTGTCTCTCGTGCGCTTAATAAATTTAGGCTTTTCATGGATAACACTGTCACAGACAGCACTCCACTCTCTCCTCACAGCCGTAGCCTGTTCCATCAACATATCGTTCATCTCCTCCATACCTCCATTATAACAAAAGTGTACACTATGTCAATAGTGTACACTTTAATTCCCGAAATATTCTAAAAATTTTAAATTTCTGTTTATGTACTTCGATATTTTATGTATGATATCAGTATCAAATGCAACCTTTTCTCCCCTCATTACCCTATCTTAATGTAAAGGCCGAAAGCAGCCCGCCATTTTGAGCTGCTTTCGGCAGGCTAAAAGGGATGCTGCGCAGCCTGTTCTTTTTAAGCCAGGATACATGGAGGTCAAAATGAGCCAGGAAGAACTTGAAAATTACATATACGCCTACGGTAAGGATTTATTGTCCTTTTGCTGCTCAGTGACACGAAACCGTCAGGAAGCGGAGGATCTCTATCAGGATACCTTTCTGAAACTGTATGAGATCCGGGAAACTTTGCTGATTACCAAAAATCCAAAGAGCTGTCTGATGAGCATTTCCGTAAATCTTTACAGAAATTATAAGCGAAAACACTCTGTCCGCCGCAGAATTCTTGGAACGCAGGTATCCGTAGAAGATGCCGCTTCCTCCCTTCCCTCCAGAGAAGAAATGACGGAGGAGCAGATTCTGCACAGGGAGGAATGCGAATTACTCCGAGGGGCGGTTAAGGGTCTTACGGACAAATACCGCATCCCTGTTCTGCTGTTTTATATGGAAGAGCTGTCCATCGCTGAAATTTCAGGGATTATGCACCTGTCGGAAGGCACCGTAAAGAGCAGGCTTCATCGGGCCAAAAAAATCTTAAGACAGAGATTGGAGGATTGCCACTATGAAATATGATATGGATCAATTACTGAAAACAGCGCTTACTCCAATGGATGTCCCGGATGAAAGGCTGAATCGTCAGGTTCTTCGGGAGATAAAGGAGAGAAAAATGATGAATAGAAAAAAGAGAATGCCTGCGGCAGCCATCGTCGCTGCCTGCACCCTGGTCTTTGGTTCCGCTACCGTATTTGCGGCACACCGCTATTTAAGCCCTGACGAGGCGGCAGCCAGAATCGAAGACGATAAATTACAAAAAGCATTTTCAGGTGAAGATGCCGTTTTAACAAAGGAAACCCAGGAAGCCGGAGGCTATCGGATTACTCTTCTGGGAAGTGTTTCCGGCAAAAATATCAGCGACTTTCTGGCATGGGACGATACCGGCACTTTGAAAGATGACCGGGCCTATACTCTGGTGGCAGTTGAACACGCAGACGGCACACCCATGCCGGATACCAGTTCGGCGGATTACGGAAAGGAGCCTTTCTTTGTCTCTCTTTATGTCCGCGGGCTGAATCCCGGCAAATACAATGCCATGAGTATGGACGGCGGTTACACGTCTTTCGTGAAGGACGGAATTGAATACCGGATCATGGAGATGGACAATATTGAGATCTTCGCCGACAAGGGAATTTACGTGGGGGTGAATTCCGGCTCTTTCTATGACCCGGAAGCCTTTCTCTATGATGAGAGCAGCGGAATTATGACCCGCAATCCAATCTATCAGGGTATAAATGCTCTTTTTGAGCTTCCCATGGACACAGCTAAGGCTGACCCTGAAGCGGCAGCGCGTTATCTGGAAGAATTGGAACAGTCCCTGAATGCTCCTTCCCAGCCTCCGGAGATGGATGCCACCGATCTGGCAGTGGAGGAATTTGTGGATATGCTTACAAGTGAGAATATTGACCAATATGCCGCGCCCATTGAGGCCACCCGGCAAATCTGCACGCCCGATAAAGACGGCTGTATTACGATTGAATATGACCTGGGAGATGACGGTACTGCCAGCGGTGCCCTCTTTGTGGAAAAACTTCTCTCCTCCGGCAGGGCAGGCGATCTTCTGATTGCAGGATGCAACTATTCGGAAACAGGACTGGAAGATTTGAAGATCGATGTCTGTATTTTAAACGAGGATGGGACTGTCACCTATGTGGTGTACCAACCTATACTGCAATAATCTGCCGCATAAATCAGGCTTACAGTGAACGACGAAATAACTTGTCGTTCACTATATCATCCGACAAAAGAAAACAAGTAATGTCGGGACAGCAGGAATCATTAAGGCTATACTTTAACCACAGCAGGAGGTGATTGTCATGGAATGGGCAGAAGCAATCAGTGAAGCTCTCAAATATATTGAGAACCATATCACAGAAGATATTACAATGTATGAAGTGGCAGAGCATGTAAATATTTCACCATTCTATTTTCACAAGGGGTTTAGTATCTTATGCGGATATTCCATAGCGGAATATATAAGAAACCGCAGAATGTCGCTTGCAGGGGAGGAACTGATTACAAGCGACATCACGGTTATCGATCTTGCCCTAAAGTATGGATATGATTCTCCCGACAGTTTCACCAAAGCCTTTTCCCGCTTTCATGGCTATACACCCTTAAGTGTGCGCAGGGATAAAACGATGATTAAAACCTTCGCACCGCTGAAACTGACAATTTCATTGAAAGGTGGTTATGTTATGGATTACAGAATCGTCAAAAAGGAAGCCTTTACTGTTTTGGGCGCATCAAAGGAGTTTCGTTATGAAAATGCAAAACAGGAAATACCATTGTTCTGGCAGGAGCATTATTCTTCGGGAAAAGGTAAGTATGTCTGCGGAATGTTTGGAATCAATATTGACCCGCAGATGGGAAATGAAAGCTTTGAATACCTGATTGCCGACATTTACAACCCGTCTGTAGATATTCCAAACGGGCTGACAGTAAAGACGATTCCTGCGTTGACATGGGCAGTTTTTCCCTGCAAAGGCGCTCTCCCGCATTCCTTACAGGATGTAAACACAAAGATATTTTCCGAGTGGCTTCCGGCATTGCAGGATTATGAATTTTCGGCAGGATATTGCGTTGAAATGTATGACATGCCGAACAAATATCCAAAGGGAACAAACGACGAAAATTACTATACCGAGATATGGATTCCTGTTAAGAAAAAATAAATCTGTATTGCTTTCCCCTGCCCTTGAAACGGCAGGGGAATGTATTCTAAGTAAGTAAACCGATACGAACAGAAAAGACGCATACCTCAATCATCCAAATCCACATACTCCGCATCGATGACCTTTTCCTTATGCCGTTTCACCTTAAAAACTCTTGACAAAATCCACATATCCGACGCCCCGTCATAGATCAGGGAAATTCCGATAATTCTGATTGCCGCTTCCGCCGCCTCAAAGGGATTATAGACCAGCAGTCCGCCGAAGATAACAGTAAGAATGCCAAAGAACAGGGCAAGCCACCATTTATCATAGGCTTCCTTTTGCAGCTCCACCGCCTGTATCACATTGTGAACCCCGTGGATGATAATCAGCACACCGATGATCAGCGGTACGGCCATGATGATCATTTCCGGACGCAGCAGAATCCACAGCCCGACCACGGCCACCACAATCCCAAAGATCAGCATCCCCTGGGAAAAAAATGTCTTTTCCTTATTGATCAGACAGACCACCGTCTGAAATCCCCCATAAGCCAACAGCACACTGCCAAGCAGCATGCACACGATCCGGGTGGTGGTTCCCGGCCAGATCAAAAGCACCAGCCCAAGCGCCATGCACAATCCCGCCGCCACCGTGTAGTTTGCCTTAAGTCCTTTTAAAAATTCTGCCATATCAACCTCTCCTTTTCTTATTATGCCGCCATTTTTTAACGGTTTCATACGCGTGATAAGCCATATATCCAAGTACCGCCCCAAAGCAGTTGAGAAGGATATCATCCACGTCAAAGGCGCCGAAAGCGCTGAAAAGCTGAAAAACCTCTATCCCCAACACCAGCACAAAGGCGTTCAGGAGCATTACCAGAAAATTCCTGCCCCACTTCATCACATAGGGCAGTAAAAAACCAAAAGGAATAAACACTACTATATTTCCCACAAGATTCTCAAAGCTGTTCAGCATATAGGAATAATCTATATACATACGTATGGTCTTAAACAACGTAAAATTAGCCGTATCAAGCCCCTCCAGAATCACTTCCCTGCTCCAGGTATCCGCAATCGCCCGTAGCTGTTCCAGAGGGTATTTAAAAATAATCACCTTAATGACTACAAGCAAATAAAGAAAAAAGATGAGCCTGACATGTTTCCTGAAGAAATTCTCCCCGCAAGAGTGCTCTCCCGAAGGATTCTTCCCCTGAAACTGTCTGTTTTTCACCGATAACGAACCTCCATCAAAGTAAGCCCCTTTGCGGGGACCAGTTCTCCTGCCATCTCCCGGCATCCGGCTGCCAAAATCTCTGCTGTCTCTTCGGGCTTTCTTTTATGTGCGCCCACTTCCAGCAGCGTGCCTGTCATAATTCTTACCATATGGTACAAAAAACCGTTTCCACTGTACCAGAAGCGTATTTCATCTCCTGTCTGTTCAATCCGTATCTCGTCAATTCTTCGAATGGTTGATTTTTTACTTCTCTTATTGGAGGTAAAGGCTTTAAAATCATGGGTTCCCAGCAGATACCCGGCGGCGCTCTCCATCGCCTCCACGTCCAGCTTCTCCTCCATCACATACACATACCGCCTGTCAAACACATGCGGAATCTTTGTATTCAATACACGGTAACAATAGGTCTTTCCGGCTGCGTTTAATCTGCTGTGAAACCGCTCCGGCACTTCCTCTAGGGAGATAACGGCAATATCCTCCGGGAGATAAAAATTCATGTAATCCATGATCTCTTCCGGCTCCATCTGAATATTTCCATGGAAATTGGCTACCTGCCCCATGGCATGAACCCCGGCATCTGTCCTGCCGGAGCCGCAGACCTCTGTAGGCTCTCCTGTCATTTTAAAGAGCAGTGTCTCTAATTTCCCCTGAATCGTATTGTCTGTGCTTACCTGTCTCTGCCACCCCTGATATCTGGTGCCCTCATACTGCAGTGTCATCTTAAAATTCTGCAACTTTTATCCTCCAAAAGCCAAATACTCAGACCTGCCAAGGGTTTTCCTTTCCCTCCACAAAATACTTACATCCAAGGAGCGAATCCCTGACAACCGTTTCCACACAGTCATCCGTATAAAAAGCCATATGATGGCTTACGGTCACATTGGGGAATCCCCGCAGCACAGCCAGTTCCCTGTTATTAAGTATATCTGATTTATGGTCATAATAATACAATCCAAACTCATTTTCTACCACATCAAGTCCTGCCCCGCCAATCTTCCCGCTTTCAATTCCGCAAATCAACGCTTCCGAGTCAATAAGTCCCCCTCTGGCCGTGTTTACAATCATCACACCGTCCTTCATCCGGGAAATCGTCTGGGCATTGATCATGTGAAAGGTTTCATCGGTGAGAGGTGCATGGAGCGAAATTACATCTGCCCTGCGCCACATTTCATCCAGCGTCACATAAGGCACCCCTGACTCCCTGACCTCCTGATTTTCATATAGGTCATAGGCGATTCTCTCACAGCCGAAGCCGGAAAGATTTCGAAGTACGGTTCTGCCAATCCTTCCGGTTCCAATGACTCCCACAGTCAAATCCTTCAATTCCCTTCCCTGAATCCCTTTCAGGGAATAATCCTGGATATTGGTGCGCTCCATGATCCGCTTCATCCTCCGGATCGTCATGAGAATCAGCATCACCGCATAATCCGCCACGCCGCAAGGGCCGTAAGGCGCGTTGGCAACCGTCATGCCAAGCTCCCTGGCGGCCTTCACATCAATGTGATCATAGCCGATGGTTCTGGTAGTCACATACCTTACCCCATATCCGGCAAAAACCTTAAGCAGTTCCCCCTGCATCTGTGAGGTAATAATGTCGATACACTCCGCCCCTTTTGCCAGAGCGGCATTTTCCTCATCCGGCGCATCCGGACACAATACCAGCTCGATACCCAGCTCTCTTCCGTACTTCTCAAAGAGTGCCTTTTCGTCAAATTCCCTGCAATTATATACAACTACTTTCATTCTCTATTCCACTTTCCTTTTTCTCTTCTCTTATTTCTTTTCTCTTATTTCTTTTCTCTTATTTCTTTTCTTATGATTCTTCCTTTTCTTCTTTTTCCTTCTGCTCTATCTGTTTCTTTCTTTCCTCTATGCGTCTCTTCTCCGCTTCCCTGTAAATATGTACGGCTTCCATATCCTCCTCATCCAGGTGCCGGAAATTGCTGATGCTGGCGTAGAGAACCTTAAGGCTGTTTATGGTGGTGTCAAAGACACCCTCCTCATACATATTCAGCACGATAATTCCAATGGGAACCGCAATAATCATTCCCAAAACGCCTCCCAGCTTATAGCCGACATAGAGCAATATCAACGTAGGAATCGGCGCCAGCCCCATGGAGTCCCCCATAATCTTGGGCTGAATGAGCTGTCTTGCCAGCTGCCCCACTCCCCAGATAATGAGAAGCCCGATTACCATGGCATAATCGCCGCTCAAAAACTTAACCACCGCCCAGGGCAGGAGGACTGTCCCCGTTCCGAAAAAGGGCAAAAAGTCCAAAAAAGCCACGCCAACAGCGATGATAAAGGCATATCTCACCTTTAAAAGGCTGAACCCAAATCCCAGAAGCAGATACATCCAGAACTCGATTTTCAGTTGCGCCTTGAAATAACCGCCCACTGCATGCCGCAGACCTCTCTTGACCATATCCCAACGCTCAATGATTGCCTCAGGCATAATCCTGGAGAGGAGATTCGGCACATACTCCTTATCCGTAACAAATAGATAGGCCGACAAAACGCTCATAATAATTCCGATAATAATAGAAGGCAGATTCATGGCAAAACGGCCCAGAGCTTCAATGGTAGGCGTAGAGAGCCCGCCGATCAGATCTCCTATGTAGCCCTCCACATTATCTACAATTCCCTTGAAAGTGGACTGTACTGCTTCAGGCAGATACTTATTTGCATTGGCAAACTTCTCTCCGACTTCCGTAAAGTCCTGCAAAGTGCTCTCCCACATATCCGGCAGTTCGGCAAAAAAGCCTGCCGTCTCCTCCGTCAGCTTCACCCCCAGAAAATATCCTGCAAGAACTACCAGGGCAATCACTGCGATAATCACGAACGCGGAGCCGGCCTTTCGCTTAATCTTAAGAGTCTTTTCAAAAAATTTCACCAGCGGGCCTGCAATCAACGCAATCACCCAGCCCACCACAAAAGGCATGAAAATAAAGATGATTCTGGGAACCACAAAAATCAACATCAGCAAAGAGATCAGCATAATCCCCAGATTTACCAAAACTTTGAGATAAGTTTTTCTGTTTTTCATCTGTTATTCGCCCCCATTTTCCTCCAGATAAGAATCCAGAAGTTCATAAATCTCTTCCCGCCCCTGTTTCGTCTGGGCGGAATAGGGAATTACGATCGTATTTTCCACCACATTAAGTCCTTCCTTTATCAGCTTTACCTGCTTTTGTATCTGACTCCGATTGATCTTGTCCAGCTTGGTTGCAATGATAATCGGCTCAAATCCCTGATGCAGAATCCACTCATACATAATCTTATCGTTTTCGGAAGGTTTATGCCGGATATCCACCAGAAGAAATACTGCCCTGAGCTGGGCGGAGCTGTGAAGATATCTTTCAATCATCTTCCCCCACTCAGCTTTGATCTCCAGATTTGCTTTTGCATAACCATATCCGGGTAAATCCACCAGATAGAGCTGGTCATTGACATTATAATAATTGATGGTCTGGGTTTTTCCCGGCTGCGCGCTGGTTCTTGCAAGAGCCTTCCGATTCATCAACCCGTTAATCAGAGAAGACTTCCCCACATTACTCTTGCCCGCAAAGGCAAACTCCATATGGGTGTTTACCGGCAGTTTACTGGTAATGCCGCACACCGTTTCCAGACTTACATTTTTAATAACCATTTCAAATTTTCTCCCTGTGTCAACTGCAAAGGCTCCGTCTCTTAAATCAGAGCACGCTTTAACACTTCCTTCATGTTCTTTACATAAGTGATGGTGAGCCCTTCTTTAATTTCTTCGGAAATCTCCTCGATATCCTTTTTATTTTCTGCGGGAACCAGTACCTCCTTAATCCCTGCCATCCGTGCAGCCAATATCTTTTCCTTCAAACCGCCGATGGGAAGCACCCTTCCCCGCAGCGTCACTTCGCCTGTCATGGCAAGGTCACTGCGCACCGGCTTTCCGGTGATTGCCGAGAAAATTGCCGTTGCCATGGTAATCCCCGCAGACGGACCGTCCTTGGGAACCGCCCCCTGAGGGATGTGGATGTGGAAATCATTTTCCTTAAATACTTTGGGCGAGATGTGATTCTCTTCTCCCACGGAGCGCACAAAGCTCAGGCCGATCATGGCGGACTCCTTCATCACGTCTCCCATCTGTCCGGTAAGCTCCACCTCGCCCTTTCCAGGCATCATGTTTACCTCAATCTGCAGGGTATCTCCTCCCACGCTGGTCCAGGCAAGCCCCCGGACGATTCCGGCCTGCGGCTCCTTATTTGCTTTATCCAGACTGTACTTTCTTTTTCCCAAATATTTATCCAGATTGGAGGCCGTAATCTTAATCTTTTCCGGCTCTTCCCCTGCCTCTCTCGTCTCCAGAATTTCTCTGGCGGACTTGCGCAGAATATCTCCAATCTTCCTCTCCAGTTCCCGGACGCCTGCTTCCCTGGTGTAATAGGTAATGATATTTTTCAGGGCTCCATCCTGAATGGACAACATCTTATTTGTAATGCCGTTTCTGACCATCTGTTTCCTGATCAGATGCTCTTTGGCAATGTGGAATTTTTCATTTTCCGTATAACTGTTCACCTCAATGATCTCCATACGGTCCAGAAGAGGCCTTGGTATGGTCTGGGTGGTGTTGGCGGTTGCAATGAAAAGAACCTCCGAAAGATCCATGGGAATCTCCACATAGTGATCCCGAAACCTTACATTCTGTTCCCCGTCAAGCACCTCCAAAAGGGCGGAAAAAGTATCCCCTTTATAATCGTTGCTCACCTTGTCGATCTCATCCAGCAGCATCAGGGGATTTTTAACCCCTGCCTGCTTTAAGCCCGTGGCAATCCGTCCCGGCATGGCTCCCACATAAGTTTTCCTGTGGCCTCTGATCTCCGCCTCATCCCGGACGCCTCCCAGACAGATCCGCACATATTTCTTGTCGAGAGCCTGCGCAACGCTCTTTGCAATGGAGGTTTTGCCCGTTCCCGGAGGTCCTACCAGACAAATGATGGGACTCTCTCCCTTTTTGGTCAGGCACCGGACCGCCAGGAACTCCAGAATCCTCTCCTTCACCTGTTCAAGCCCATAGTGTTCCCGCTCCAGAATCTCTCTGGCCCGCTGCATGCTTTCATTATCTTTGGATGCTTTATCCCATGGGAGCTCCAAAAGCGTCTCGATATAAGCCCGCTCCACAGCTCCCTCGGAGCTGCTCCCCGAAAGGCTTTTGAACCGGGAAATCTCCTTTTTGATCTTTGCCTTCACTTCCTCTGAGGCGCAGAGCTCGCCCAGAGCCTGCTCAAACTGATCCGCATCGGAAAAGGAGCCTTCCTCGCCCAGTTCTTCCCTGATATAGTGAAGCTGTTCCCTGAGCAGATAATCCCTCTGGTTCTTATCCACCCGCTCCCTCATCCGGGAAGCAAGCTCCTCCCTGGCTCTGGCAATCTCAATCTCATTGAGAAGCTGTTCGCACAAAATCTCATAGCGCTCACGGATGTCTGCTGTCTCCAGCACCTGCTGCTTTTTTTCGAAGCCAAAGGGCAGATTCATGGCAATCTGGTCTATCAGGCTCCCAGGCTCCCTGATCTGGGCATATCTTTGAAGGGCATTTTTATCCAGCTTGGGATAGTAAGTTGCGAAAATGGTAAAGTACTCCTTAAGCTGACGGAGCATTGCCTCCCCCTCCACCTGATCGAGTACTTCTTCCTGCTCTTCTTTCTCAAAAGACTTAACATACGCCTCCAAAAACCTGGGATTCTCAGCGTTTATCCCTTCAAGCTCCCCGCGGCAAATTCCCTCCACAAGTACGCGGACAATCTTTTGAGGAAGCCGTGTTACCTGCTTCACCTCAGAAACCGTTCCCATCCGGCATAAATGCTCTTCCTCCGGGTCATCCACCCCGGCGTCCTTCTGTGCCACCAGAAAAATCCTGCTGCTCTTCATCATGGCATATTCAAGAGCCTGAACGGACTTCTCCCTGTTTAAATCAAAATGAATCACCGTCCCCGGCAAAATTGTCATTCCCCTTAAGGGGATAACGGGCATAGTAATCATCTGTTCTGTCTCTTCCTTTATTTCACTCATCACTTATCCTCTGTCAATCATGCTTTTCTTTCACATCATAATACTAACAATAAATGGCGCGTTCTGCAATGTGTTTTTTGGTATGAAATCCTGTTGGTGTTTCTTTTTTGTTGATGATAACAGTCCGCGATGGAAGTGGGAATTTTCCAACGTCGCCGCGCTCCCGCTCCATAAAAACGTAGCAGTGCTAAGCTCAAAAACACTTCGCTAAGCACTGACGTTTTTAAAGGGGCTCCTTATGGAAAATTCCCACTCCCATCGCTACACTACTACCTCCCCAAAAAAACAAAACCCATCACCATTTCTCATCATCCCGTTAATTAGCAATCCACAAAACCAACTTAATGTTCCTTCTCAAATGCCTGCCGATTGGTTCTTGATAGCTGCTATCGCTTATTTTTCAGGTTCGCCAGTAACGTAGCAGTGGACAGCGAATACTTCATAAGGAGCCCTTTCAAAAACGACAGCGCTTAGCGAGGTTTCTCACGAGCTTAGCGACTGCTTCGTTTTTGTAGAGCGAAAGCGCGGCAACGTTGAAGTATTCGCTGTCCACTGCGACCTACTGACCATTTAAAAAAAGCAATGCCGCCTCACGGCGGCATCTCTCGCATTTTGAAAATAAAACATTTCTTATCTGGCTCTGCGCATCACTTCCCGATGAAGCAAAATCGGTTCACTTTTGCCCTCCACCGCATCTTTCGTGATGATACACTCCTCTATCGTCTCATCCGATGGAATCTGGAACATGGCATCCATCATGACCTTTTCCATAATGGAGCGAAGTCCTCTTGCTCCGGTCTTGCGCTCATAGGCAAGTTTGGCAATGGTCTCCACCGCATCCTTCTCAAAGGTAAGCTCCACATCGTCAAATCCAAAAAGCTTCTGGTACTGCTTGATCAATGCGCTCTTGGGCTCTGTCAGAATTCTCACCAGCGCCTGCTCATCCAATCCGTCAAGGGAAACTGTGATAGGCACCCGCCCCACAAACTCCGGTATCAAGCCAAACTTCACAAGATCCTGCGGGGTTACTTCCTTAAGAACCTCGCTGATTTCCCGTTTGCTCTTAATGGCAATCTCAGCGTCAAAGCCTATGGAATTGCGGTTTAAACGGTTTTCAATAATCTTTTCAAGACCGTCAAATGCTCCGCCGCAGATAAACAGGATATTGGAAGTGTCAACCTGAATCAGCTCCTGGTGGGGATGCTTTCTTCCGCCCTGAGGCGGTACGCTGGCAATGGTTCCCTCCACAATTTTAAGGAGCGCCTGCTGTACGCCTTCTCCTGATACGTCCCTGGTAATAGAAACATTTTCGCTCTTTTTGGTAATCTTATCAATCTCATCAATATAGATAATGCCAAGCTGCGCCCGCTCCACATCATAGTCCGCCGCCTGAAGGAGCTTAAGCAGGATATTCTCCACGTCCTCTCCTACATAACCGGCCTCCGTCAGGGTGGTGGCATCCGCTATGGCAAAGGGCACGTTGATAATCTTAGCCAGTGTCTGGGCCAGATAGGTCTTACCGGATCCGGTAGGCCCAAGCATGATAATATTGCTCTTCTGAAGCTCCACATCATCCAAATCCCGGGGAGCCGTCACTCTCTTATAGTGATTATAAACGGCGACAGCCAGAACCTTTTTGGCCTCATCCTGCCCAATCACATAGTCATCCAGAAAGTCTCTGATTTCCACCGGTTTAAGCAGATTAATATCAAATTCCGCTTCCTCTACTTCTTCCTCTTCTTCATATCCCTCATCCACAATATCGGCGCATATCTCAACACACTCATCGCAGATATATACCCCTGCCGGACCGGCAATCATCTTCCTCACCTGGTCCTGGGTTTTGTTGCAAAAGGAACATCTGATATTGTCAGAAAATTTTCCTGCCATTCTTTTTCCCCTTATTGATATACACTTTAAACTTACTGATCTGCACGCTTGCGGTAGATTCTGTCGATCAGGCCGTACTCCAAAGCTTCCTCCGCTGTCATCCAGTTATCTCTCTCCGTATCCGCAGCAATCACATCATAATCTTTACCTGTATTCTCCGCAAGAATTTTATTCAGCTTCTCTTTGGTACGCAGAATATGCTTTGCGGCGATTTCAATCTCTGTCGCCTGCCCCTGGCTGCCACCGGAGGGCTGATGGATCATGATCTCCGCATTGGGAAGGGCAAGTCTCTTGCCTTTGGTGCCGCCTGCCAGCAAAAAAGCTCCCATACTGGCCGCCATACCCATACAGTTGGTGGACACGTCACATTTGATGTACTGCATGGTGTCATAAATTGCCATACCGGCCGTCACGCTTCCGCCGGGGCTGTTGATGTAAAACTGGATATCCTTTTCGGGATCCTCCGCCTCCAAAAACAGCATCTGAGCCACAATCAGGCTCGCCGTAACATCATTTACCTCTTCCCCCAAAAATATGATTCTTTCCTTCAAAAGCCTTGAATAAATGTCGTAGGAACGCTCGCCCCTACTGGTCTGCTCTATGACATAAGGCACTAAACTCATACAAATTCTCCTTTTCTATCAGGGCCCGCAGCCCGGCTTACTGATTAATATTCCTGCAAAAGGAACCAATCCTTCTGCAGGAAAAATTCAGCTGATGAATTGCCAAACCTTATTCTTCGATGGCGCTGTCTCTTGCGAACTCGGCAGCCTTACGCACCGCAAGATCTTCCCTGATCTGCTTCATGCTGCTCTCAGGAAGCGTCTCCTTCACCTGATCTTCTTCAATCTGGTAAGCCTGCGCAATCACCTTTAATTCTTCTTCATATTCTTCATCGGTAGCAGTTATGTTCTCAGCCTTAACGATTGCCTCCAGTACAAGTCTTGTCTTGATCCGTCTCTCAGCCTGAGGTCTCACCTGTTCGATCATCTTGTCGCGGCTGTTGCCTGTCATCTGATAGTACTGCTCAATGGTAAGCCCCTGCATCTGAATCCTCTGTGCGAACTCATCCACCATCTGTTTCTGCTGTGTCAGCAGCATGGCCTCAGGGATCTCCATATCGGAATCATTGATGATGGCCTCAAGCACCTGCTCTTCCTTGGCGTTGTTGACTTCTCTTTCTTTTCTCTCTGTAATTTTAGCCTTAACGTCCGCCTTATATTCCTCCAAAGTATCAAATTCGGAAACTTCCGATGCAAATTCGTCATCCAGCTCGGGAAGCTCCTTCTCCTTGATCTCCTTTACGGTACATTTGAAAACGGCCGCTTTCCCCTGCAAATCCTCAGCCTGGTAATCCTCAGGGAAGGTTACGTTAACTTCCACTTCCTTACCGATCTCAGCACCCACAAGCTGCTCCTCAAAGCCGGGGATGAAAGCGCCGGAACCGATGGTCAGGTCGTAGTTCTCACCCTTGCCGCCCTCAAAGGCCACGCCGTCCACAAAACCCTCAAAATCCAGAACCGTCATATCTCCATCCTTCACCGGCCTGTCCGTAACCTCTATATTTCTTGCGTTGCGCTCTCTTTCCCTGTTAATCTCTTCGTCAACTTCCTCGTCGGTCACATTGCGGTCAAACTTCTCCAGTTTGATTCCTTTATATTTGCCGAGCTTAACCTCAGGCTTAAGGGCAACCTCCGCCGTAAAGATAAAGGGCTCTCCCTTCTTAATCTGTACAATATCGATCTCCGGAGAGGAAACGATATCCTCGCCGCATTCCTCCACTGCCTTCTCATAGGCGTCAGGAAGCATTTCATTCACGGCATCCTCATAGAAAATGTCCGGTCCGTACATCTTCTCTATCATCTGGCGGGGAACCTTCCCCTTACGGAAGCCCGGAACGCTTATCCTGTTCTTATTTTTCATAAAAGCGCTCTGAAGGGCCTTTTCCACTTCTTCTGCGGGAACCTCAATGGTCAGCTTTGCCATGTTTTTTTCCAGTTTCTCTACCTGTACGCTCATCCTGGTACATCCTCCTTAATCTGTCCTATTCTGTCAAACGCTGTTAGCCCTCTCGGGCTTCGCTTATTGATTCAAAAGAATTGTCCTGCGGACATGCTCGCAGTCATTGTAGCATTATATCATATCCTTTTGGAAAATACCAGAGTGGATTTTGCATATTTTCGCCCAAAAAACGAAAAGACACCCACTGTCCAGAACTTTCTTCTGATCTGCGGATGCCTTAAAATTGCTATAGCCAGTTACTTAAATTCACGAAATCCCTACCGTAATTTGTACAATAATACTTTCTCGTAGTTTGCTTATAGACAAATCAATATACTCTTGTGTTCCGCTCACAGGAAACCACTGATATCCATAGGGAAAAGCAACGGTATCTTTGTTCGATAAATCAGGCATTTCAAACTGATTTTTTGTAATATTCTCATTTACATTGAAGTCTTCTACAAGAATTGTTACAGCTTTTTCAACCTTATTGATTTCATCACTTTTAAAAGTCCAAACATATCCTGACTTAAATAACCCTCTTTCGTTAAATGCAAATGCAACTTCTGCCTCGCCAGGAATATTATCAACAGCATAGGATATCGGCGGCGTAAAAGTCGTTATATTCGTTTCTTCGGAATAAAAGTAACGATACTCATCAAAACTATCACTATTGGGATCCAGGGTATCCGCTCCATAAACCCTTGACAAGAAATCCTCTTTACTCACATTCCAGGTAAATTCACTATTTGGAACCAACATCGTCTTATCAAAGATTAAATTTGTAAATTGAGATACCTGTATTGTTTTAATATCAGATTCACTAAAATTATTGCATCCAAATAATGAATACATTAAGACCATTGTAAAAAACAAAAATCCTGTTTTCTTTTTCATTTATATACTCCTGTTTCTTATCATCCTTTATGAATGCATTATATCACACTAATTTCCTCATTTTTCATATGTCGTAAAAACTCGCGCTTTAGATGTAAAAACTTGCATTATATAAAAAGCATCTTGTTTTTAATTAATAACACTGCCGTCAGAGCAGTCCTTTTTCTTCCCCAACGGCAGCTTTCCCAAAAAGCATTAAATCTGCTTTAAATATACAGTTTTCATGTGAGAGCCTCATTTTCCCGCCATACTTCCCAAGCACTAGCTTCACACTCTCCAGCCCAATCCCGTGTTCCTCTTTTCGGGCTTTCCTTGTCAAGAACCTTCCTTTCTTATCCAACTCCAACTTCCCGTCATAGCTGTTATAAATGCTGATGTACAAAACATTCCTGTCATATCTCATCTGCAGTTCCAGATACTTCTCATCCGCCCTCTCAATAGCCTCCGCCGCATTGTCCAGCAGGTTCCCCAGGATGACATTTAAATCCACCTCCGCCACCACCGTTTCCTTGGGTATCTTAACAGACAGCCGGGGGATACATCCTGTCTGCCTGCAGATCAAATCCAGTTTATAATTCAGCAGGCTGTCAACCTCCATATTCCCGGTTCTTACATACTCCTGTGCCATCCCATGGCTTTCCGAAAGACTTCCTGCATATTCTCTGGCTTTCTCATACTCTCCCTTTTCCAGATAAGTATTCAGTAGCAGCATATGGTTTTTCATATCATGGCGCAGCACCCTGACATACTGCTGGGACTGCTGCAGAAGCTCCAGCTGCTTCGCATACATCTGGTTTTCCTGAAGCAGGAACGCTCTCTGCAAATCCTTTTTATGGCTTTCAGCTATCTTATGATATATGTGGTATGTACTGATATTCACAATACAGAGAATGCTTAAGGCTGTCATCGACAACTCATGGGAGCCCACTTCCTCCGTTATGATCTCAGCCAGTACCATACTCCCTATGGAAAGAATGCTGATGCTCACATAGCCGCTTAAAGGAAGCACCGCGTACCTGTCGAGGGAAAGCAGCTTCTCAATCAGCACTACAAGAAACAGCTCCAATATCCCCGAACACAGGCATCCAAGGACTGCGCTCTCCACAGGGTTTCCAAACATACTGCTCACAATCCATACAATATCCTCCAGAACAATTCCCGTCCCCAGCATCGCCAGCACTGCCAGCGCTTTTCTTTTCCAGCTTCCTTCATACAGGAAAACGGCAAGGGTCATAAAGCACACCAAAAAAGACAAATTCGTAAGACGGATACCCGCATCCAATGCATAAAACAGGGAATTGACCAGCCATATCCCTATGTAGAAAGGGGCTGAAACCTTCCACCCCCTGTGTCTCGGCACAAGAAATAATTCTATCCCCCGGACACAGGCATAAATACTCAATATATTGCAGATCATTTTGAATATGGCGTCAGATGCTCCCATTTGCTTCCCCCACTCTTTCACGCAAAAGCTTCTCCTGCACATTCTCCCTGAACGTGCGGCTGACAGGCAGTGTCACCCCATTCCTGAGGCAGACTTCCTTCGCCCCGAATTCCGATACATAGCTGACATTCACGATATAAGACTTATGGATTCTCCAGAACCTGCCCTCGTCCAACCGTTTCCCTACCTCATCCATGTTCCCATAGAACTGCGCATTTTCTCCTTTCTCTGTGACAATACCCACCTTTCTCCCCACACATTGGAAATACTGGATATCCTCCGCCGCCACTCTAAACCTCCTGCGGCCAATTCCATACTCAAATATAGTATCCCGCTTTTTTCCAAACACACGGATATATTCATTCATGACTCTTTCTATATCCTGTCTTTTCACAGGCTTAGTTAAAAAGTCCATGGGCCGGTTCCTGAAAAGCCGCATGGCATAGCTCTCCACTGCCGACACATATACAATCTGTGTGGCTTCATTTACCAAATCAGCACGGAGCATTTCTCCAACCTTCACTCCATCCATGCCTCCGCCAAATTCAATATCCAAAAACAGCAAATCAGGAACCATTCCCTCCCGAAGGAATTCTAAATACTCTTCTCCTGTTAAGAATACGGAAATATCAAGTCTGATCCTCTTCCGGCGTGCATACTCCTCCAGATATTTTTCAACCTGATTTCCAAATGCTATCTCATCATCACAGATTCCAATCCTGTACATAGCCCACCTCTTATCGTCTGCTTCCATTCAAACCATAAATAGATGCGAGTATTTATATCTGGTCTATATTTTAAGTCAATGCTTACGGAATTTATATAAACAAAAACTGGAATCCGTTGACATAAACAAAATAATCTCAAGCCTCCATAATACACTTGATCAGATAGCGTCCTGTCCTGGCCATCAGCCTGCTGGCCTCGGGCATCAGCTCCTTCGGCATTTTATACAGGAAGTTATCGGCTTCAAAGGTAAGATTGCCCTCATAGCCAATCTCCGCCAGAGCACAGGTGATGGCGTTCCAGTCCAGACTTTCCAGAAACGGCATGGTATGGCAGTCGCTGACATAATCCACGTCGTGGACATGCAGTGCCTGCAGTCTCTTTTTGCCCATCGCGCGGATAAAGTCCGCCGGCTCCCTGCCCACCAGAGCGCAGTGTCCCAGATCAAGGCAGCCCACAATCCAGGGACTGTCAAGCTCATCCAGCATGCGGTTAAACTCCTCCGGGCTGGCGCAGACGCTGTCCACAATATAATTCCGCCTGTTGTCGTACTGCCACATATTCTCAGTGCAGACACGGATATTGAACTTTTCACAGTAAGGAATCAGACCGCGGTAAAACTCCAGGTTTTCCTCAAAAAGCCGTTCCCTGTATTTCATATACTCCAGATGCTGAACCGGATGGACGACGATATCCCTTATCCCCATGAGGGAAGCCGCTTCCATGGAGCGGATAATCCATTTCCTGATTTCGGTATCGTAAGGCTCCTTCCCAAGAGAGGAAGGAAAGGGCGCATGGGCCTGGGTAAATGCAAGCCCGCATTCCTCGCCCACCTTCCTAAGGCGCAGGGCGTATTCTTTAAATCCGTCACTGCACCAGATTCCTTCTCCGTTTTCCATCTCAAAAAAAGACCAGTCTACCGCATCGAAACCTGCCTTTGCCAGAATCCTGATACCTTCCTCCCCGCCAAAGTTTTTTGCCAGGGCCTCTGACTGTGTAACCAGCTTCATATTTCCACCTCATTTCCATATTGCTTTTTGCCTTTATTTTACTGAAAAGCTTTGGATGTATCAAGCAGAAACAATAGATTATCTTAATACTTTTTATTCAAATTCTGCAGATAAATCAGATTAATGGCATTGTAATTTTTCTGCATTTGCGTATAATATAATTGTAAGACGCTTTACGGTATGCGTTTTAGAAGCACTGTTTATTCAAATACGTTTCACAATGTACGACAGTGGAACATTGTTTATACAAATACGCTTCACAATGTGCGGCAGAGAAACATTGTTTACCAGCCTCCGGTGCGAGCCGGAGGTTTTTTATAATAAGCTGGCACACTTCACGAGCCAGTGTTTGTTGAGATAAGGACAGTGGGGACATCCGCAGCCTGATTTTTCACGCCGTAGCCTGTATGCTCGGGCAGTACTCCCTGAACACGGAGAGTCTGGCCTATGCGGGCGGCGTTTCTATAGTGAAAGACAAAATTATTTGCCGTTCACTGTACAATATTCCAAGATGCTTTTGTAAAAATAGAGTGATGAGGCAAGTTATCTATGGTCATTAAGAAAATCAAACTGGAAAACTATACCGTTTTTGAGGATCAACAGATCGAGTTCTGCCCGGGCATCAACATTTTTATCGGAGAAAATGGAACTGGTAAAACCCACATTCTGAAAGCCCTGTATTCTGCCTGTCAGAGCGTCAGCAAAAAAATATCATTTTCTCATAAACTGGTTTCCACCATGCTGCCGGATGACTATAAGATTTCCCGGCTGATCACCAGAAAGCAGGGAAATCGCAGCAGCTTGATCCGTATTACTGCGGGAGAAAGAGAAAATAGCCAGGATAGAATCCTGACCGCAACCTTCCATGGGAAAACAAAAAAATGGGAGGCTGAAGTCAGTGGTGAAGACGGCTGGGAAGAGTCTTTTGCAGGGATGAGCAGTATCTTCATTCCCGCAAAAGAAATTCTCTCTCACAGCTATAACCTCAATGCCGCTTCTGAGATGGACAATGTTCGGTTTGACGATACCTATCTGGACATCATCAATGCCGCCAAAGTCGATATCTCTGTTGGAAGGAACAATTCGACCAAGGAGGCCATGCTGAAAGCTGTCGAGAAAATGACACATGGAGCCGTGGTTTACGATGCAAAGCTGGATGAGTTTTACCTGAAAAGCGGAAGTTCCAAGCAGGAGTTCAATCTGATTGCAGAGGGCATCCGTAAAATGGCACTTTTGTGGCAGTTGATTAAGAACGGCACTCTCGAAAATGGCTCCGTACTCTTCTGGGATGAGCCGGAAGCCAACATTAACCCTACCTACATTCCCATTATCGTCGAAATACTGCTGGAATTGCAGCGAAAGGGCGTACAGATATTTATATCCACACATGACTATATGCTCGCAAGCTATTTTGAGGTAAAAAAGACAGCATATAATATTCTCATGTTTCATTCCCTGTCAATTACAGGTGCAGCCTGTGAAGTCACATATGAAAAGGCAGAAAAATTTGCCGATTTGCAAAACAATCCGATTATTTCGGCATTTAACAAACTTTTGAACGAAATTTATGACATTGGACTGTGAGGAGAGCTATGGCTATAAAATACACAGAAGAAAATGGGCAGTATTCTATTGATTGCACTACTGCTCTTTGGTCAACTGATGAAATCCACAAATGCTATCAGGACGCTTCCCATACTTATGGCATCATTGGATTTTTATGTGATGTAGATTTTGTAATTGAAACCCAAAGCCACATTCTTTTAGTTGAATATAAAAATGCTTCTATCCCAGGTGCAGCACATCCTGAACGTTTTAATCCTTCCAGTGAAAACAAATTGGAGAATGTTGCTAAGAAGTTTTATGATTCTTCCCATTGGCTTTATTTAATGGAACTCCGATGCGAAATTAGGGCGCTACCCGCTCCAACCTGTGGGCAACACAGATACATAAAGAAAAACTGTTCCAACGGAAAATGCGGCGCCAACTACTCCTATGTGAAAAAGGACAGCCCACTTTTGCAGACTGCCCTTAATTCCTCTCAAAAATTACTCCTTTCTCTGCCGGTATGCTCCCACGATCTCCAGCACGGCCCTTTGCAGCTTCTCGTCCACATCCATGGCCTGAAGCCCGCTTAAGAGAATGCCCAAATCTCCTTGTGAGCTTTCCGCCAGCCGGTAGATCTGGTCCTTTAAAAAGAACCTTATCTCCGCCTGATTCAAGAACTCATACAAAAGCTCCTTCACAGGATTGGGCGCGATCCCGGTCTCTTTGGGAAGAATAATTTCCACCCTGTCCTGAGGAGTTATTCCGGTAAGGGCAACCATCAGGGTATCTCCCTCTGTTGTGACGATGCTTCTGAGGGGGCTCTTCTCTTCCTTTTCCTCTGCGCCGTTTATCAAAACCTGCGCGTCTTTCGCCGTAACCTTATGGAAGCAGAGCTTCCAGTTTCTCTTTTCAGGAACCAGAGATGCATCTCCCTGCACCGGAAGAAGGGTAAAGCGCTTCTCTTTCCAGTCCAGTTTCATTTCCGTCCTGGCACAGACTCCCTCCCGGTAGGCTTCGGACACATTATCGTCCTCGTACAGAGTAAAGGTGTTATCCTCTCCCGGATAAATCCGCACGGTAAGCTCCTCTGGATTTTTGGCAGCCTCTGCCGCCGTAAAGCTCTCCGTCATGGGAAGGATGGCCCCTGCCTTTGCCAGAACCGGAATTTTATCAATATCACGGTACATGCACAGGCTTCTTCCGCCCTCATAAACCACATCCGTAAAGAAATCAAACCACAGCCCTTTTGGCAGATAAACCTTTACCTCCGCCGCATTCAGCCCCTTTATGCGCGGCGTAGTCACAGGCGCTGCCATCAGCTCGCTTCCGAAGAAATACTGATTCTTATTCCGATAAGACTCCCATTTCCCCGGATACTGGTAATAAAGGGGCTGGCAGATGGGCTCTGACTCCTTCCATGCCCGGTAATTCATGGTATACAGATAAGGGATTAGTTGGTGCCGCAGACGCAGAAATTTTTTCATGGTATCGCAGACTTCCTTTTTAAACCGCCAGGGTTCCTTGCCGTTAAAGATACTGCTTGAACTGTGCAGGCGGTTGATGGGCGAAAATACCCCGAACTGATACCACCTTGCCTCCAGTTCGTCATCCTTTGCCCCCATCATATGGCCGCCGATATCATGGCTCCACCAGCCGTAACCGATATTGGAGGCCGTGCTGGTAAAGTAGGGCTGAAAATCCAGAGACTCCCAGGAAATCACCGTATCTCCCGAAAATCCCACAGGATAGCGGTGGGAGCCCGGCCCTGCGTAGCGGGAAAAGGTCATGGGACGCTTTCCTTCTCTGCCGCTGTCCAGAAAATGATAGTGGTTGAGCATCCAAAGAGGATCCAGTCCCTCTACCTTCGTATTCGTTCCCTGCTGCCAATCCAGCCACCAGAAGTCCACTCCCTGATCTTCCAGAGGATGATGCACCTTTTCCAGATATACCTCCAGAAACTTCGGATCTGCAATGTCAAAATTGACAGGCTCCTCTTTGTCCGGATCAAGTCCCATGGCCTCGGCCACCTGGGGATAGCACTCCTCATGGGCACGGATTCCATCCGCCGGATGCACGTTCAGGGTGGTCTTCATTCCGCGGTCATGGAGACCCTGCAGAAAACGCTCCGGATCCGGGAACAGCTTCCGGTTCCAGGTGTACCCTGTCCAGCCGGTGCCGTATTTGGGGTCGATCTCCACCAGGTGCCAGTCCATGTCGATCACCGCCACGGAAAAAGGAATCTCTTCCCGGTCAAACCTCTCCATCAGTTCCATGTAAGACTCTTCCGTATAAGGGTAATACCTGCTCCACCAGTTGCCCAGGGCAAACCGGGGCAGCATGGGGGTCTTTCCGCACAGATAATAAAAATCCTTAAGCGCTTCCCGGTAACGGTGGCCGTAGGCAAACAGATAAATATCCTGGCACCCCCTTCTTCTGGGCTTTACCCATCCATCCGCCGAAAGTGTCAGGGTGTGAGAATCATCCAGGGAAACACAGCCGCTCCAGAAAGACATGATACCGTCCTCCAGCTCACAGGCTCCATTTACATTGTCCAGAGTTCTGGCGGTGCCCTTTAAGGACTTTCCCTTTTCCCCATAGTGCCATGCCATACGGTTTCCTCCGGGCATTCCCTCCAGATCCATTCCCAGACAGGAGAGGGAAAGCCCGTTGCTGCTGAATTCCTTCTTGTTATAAAAAAGCTGAAAGTACTGCGTCCGGATTTCCAGTTCTCCTTCCGACTCCTTATATGTAAAATCCACTTTTGGAAAATCTCTGTTCAGCACGGTCTGTGTGGCTTCATCGGTAAAGCTTCCCTCCGGATCATACTCCATCCTCACAAGGCTTTCGGTCAGCACCGTGATTCTGTAATTCTCTCCGCAGATCATATTCTCCCTGTTTGCCACAGGGCGTGCTTCCAGTTTTAAATGTGCTTTCATTTTTGTACCCATCCTTTACTTTTTGATTACCAGCGCTTCATAAGGCAAAAGACAAATCTTCTCCTCCACTTTTTCCCGCTTTCCGTTTCCGATCAGAATACTTCCGCTTCTGAACTCCTCAGGAATCTCATAACACTCCTCCTGATTGGTGAAGCTGCATATGACAAGAAGTTTTTCCTCCTCCAGGGCTCTGGTGTAAACATACAGGCTCCCGCTCTCCGGCTCCAGAAGCTGATAATCTCCATATACAATGACAGCCTCCTGCTTCCTTAAGGCGATCAGCTTCTTATAATAATAGAACACGGAATCCGAATCCGCAAGCTCCGCAGCCGCATTGATCTCTTTATAGTTGGGATTTAACTTAATCCAGGGCGTCCCCTTCGTAAATCCGGCATTTTCGCTCCCGTCCCACTGCATGGGAGTTCTGGCATTATCCCTTCCGCGGAGGTTAATATAACGCAGCATATCCTCAGGAGCAATCGTTCCCGCTTCCGTCATCTCCTTAAAGGCGTTCAGGCTCTCGATATCCCGCACCTCATCCAGGGAGTCAAAGGGGCAGTTGGTCATTCCCAGCTCTTCCCCCTGATAGACATAAGGGGTTCCCTGCATCATGTGAAGGCAGGTGGCCAGCATCTTTGCACACATCACACGGTATTCAGGAGCGTCAGAGCCAAACCGGGAGAGGGAACGGGGCTGGTCATGATTGCCCAGAAACAGGCTGTTCCAGGCCTTCCCGGAAAGATCCGTCTGCCATTTACTCATCACCTTTTTAAAGTTCCTTAAATCCACCCGGCGGTCCGTCCATTTACCATATTTTCCATCATCAAGCCCCACATGCTCAAACTGAAACACCATGCTCAGTTCTTTGCCATCAGCACGGGCATACTTCTTGGCCTCCTCGATGGTGACCCCTGAGCATTCTCCCACGGTCATAAGATCATAATGGGAGAGCACCTCCCGGTTCATCTCCTGCAAATACTCATGGACATGAGGTCCATTGATCACATTGGGCCAGCCATAGCGTGCGCCCGGAAATACCTTTCCATCCGGCAGGCCCTCTTCTTTTGAGATCATGCTGATCACATCCATCCGAAAGCCGTCGATTCCCTTTTCACACCACCAGTTCATCATGGAAAAAACATCCCTGCGCACCTTTGGATTATCCCAGTTTAAGTCCGGCTGCTTGGGGGAAAACAGGTGCAGATAGTACATATCCGTCTCCCTGTCATATTTCCAGGCGGAACCGGAGAAGCAGCTCGCCCAGTTGTTGGGCTCTCTGCCATCCTTTCCTTCCCGCCAGAAATAGTAATCCCTGTAAGGATTGTCCCTGGACTTGCGGCTCTCCACAAACCAGGGATGCTCATCGGAAGTATGGTTCACCACCAGATCCATCACCAATTTAATTCCCCGCTCATGCATCCCTGCAAGCATGCGGTCAAAGTCCTCCATGGTGCCGAACTCTTCCATGATTGCCTGATAATCACTGATGTCATAGCCGTTATCATCATTAGGGGACTGATAAACGGGAGAGAGCCATACCACATCTATTCCCAGTTCCTTCAGGTAATCCAACTTAGAGATAATTCCCTTGAGATCGCCCACTCCATCCCCGTCGCTATCCATGAAGCTCCGGGGATAAATCTGGTACACCACCGCTTCTTTCCACCATTTTCTTTCCATATCTGTTTTCATAGGCTTTTCCTTTCTTCATGCAATTTTCTTTCTCTGTAAACAACGGATGTCAGGCTCCGCCTGACATCCGTTGTTTGTGACTGACAGGTTTTATTCTTTTACCGATCCCATTACGAGTCCGCTGATCAGATACCTCTGCAGGAAAGGATAGATCAAAAGGAGCGGGATTACTGCCACCACAATCTTGGCGGCGTTTAAGTTTCTGTTGGAAAGCTCCGCCACATTTTCCAGGGCGGCACTGTTTGCCGCATTTTTTACCAGCTCCTGAAGGTCAATGTTCAGGGACTGAATGTAAGTCATAATGGGGTAGTCCTCTACCCTCTGCATATAAATCAATCCGCCGAAGAAATCGTTCCAGCTTCCCACGATACTGAACAGGGACACCGTTGCGATAGAGGGCTTGGCGCAGGGAACCATGATCTGGAGCAGTACCTGGAACTGGCTTGCCCCGTCGATGATCGCCGCTTCCTCCAACGCCTTGGGCACTCCCTTGAAGAAATTCATCAGAAGGATTACGCTGAAGACCGGTACTGCTCCGGGCAGGATCAGAGCCCAGATGGTATTGAGCAGGTGGAGATTTTTCACCACGATGTAAGTGGGAATCATACCGCCGTTAAAAAGCATGGCAAAAATCAAAAGATTCATGTAAATATTCCTTGCAGGGAACTCTCCTTTGGATCTGGTCATGGCATAGGCCATGGGAACCGTGATCACCAGATTCAAAACCAGAGTCAGCGCCACCCGGATAACGGAAATCCCAAAGGAATGCCAGAACTGACTGTCCTCTATGATTCTTTTGTAGGCGGATGAGGTAAAGTCCACCGGAAGAAGCCCTACCCGGTTGGCGGAAACCGCCGCGCTTCCACTGAAGGAAATGGCAACGATATTGATCATGGGGAGCAGACAGATCAGTCCCAGCCCGATGACAATTATATGGATCACAACATTTCGTATTTTTGAACTCGTACTTTTGTTATCCAGCATCATTCATTCCCCCCTTAATAAATCCGCTGATTGGTCAGCTTTTCCGTAATCTTGTTAGCGCCCACCAGCATGATCAGGGCTACAATGGAACGGCAAAGGCCAACGGCCGCACCGAAGCTGTACTGTCTTCCCACCAGACCGATCCGGTAAATGTAGGTGTCAAGCACATCACTCACCTCGTAAACGATAGGAGAATACAGGTTGTAGATCTGGTCAAATCCTGCGCTCAGGACTGTGGTAAGATTCATGGCTGTCATCAGCAGGATGATGGGCAGCATTCCCGGAATGGTGATGTGCCAGACTCTCTTCCACCAGGAAGCGCCGTCGATGGCCGCCGCCTCGTGAAGCCCGGCATCAATACCGGTGATGGCCGCCAGATAAACCACTGAATTGTAACCAAACTCCTTCCACACGTCCGTTCCGATCAGGAGCTTGCGGAACACGTTGTTGCTGCCAAGGAAATTAATCTTTTCAAATCCCAGGGAAGCGATAATCTGATTTACGGAACCGTCGATATTAAACAGGTTCATGGCTACTGCCGCCAGTACAACCCAGGAAAGGAAGTGGGGCAGGTAAACAATAGTCTGAACGGTTTTTTTCAGGAATTTCATCCGTATTTCATTGAGCAGGATTGAAAAAGCAATGGACAAAATCATGCCCAGAATAATTTTCCCAAGGGCAATAATCAGCGTGTTGCGGATGACTCTGCCGATATCGGGAAGGGTAAACATGTAGGTAAAATGCTTAAGTCCCACAAACTCCGATCCCAAAAGGCCCTTGGCAGGCACGAAATCCTGGAAAGCCATGATCAGTCCGAACATGGGCAGATACCCGAATATGATCAGGAACACCATCCCCGGAAATACCATCGCATGATATTGCAGGGAGTTTTTATTTTTGGTGGATGTAATGGATGATTTATTTTTTTTCACACCGGACTCCTTTCCAAAACAGGCATGCCTGCCGGTATGCCTGTTTTTTTAACATAAGGATGGTTGGCGAAGCCTGCCATCCGTTGTTTATTCTCCAATCTGTTCTTTGATCTCTGACGCGATGGTATCTCCGCCCTGGGATTTCCAGTTGGAAACAAAGGTATTAAAGCTCTCGTCCAGATCCTCTGTTCCTGTCACGATCTTGATAAAGCTCTCTTCCTCAAGAGTCTGCAGGTTCGCCCAGTTGGTCTTCATGGTACTTGTGGTCTGAGGATATACCGGTGTAATCCAGTTGTACAGATCATTGTCATTTAAGTAGGTCAGCATGTCAACGCCCTTGCAGCGGGAATGAAGTTTACACCAGCCGGTCACATCGCCGTTGCCCTCATTGTAGGCTGTGATGGCATCATAGTTGGTACGCTCTTCCGCACTGCTGATATCTTCCTTTGTACCTTCTCCGTCGAGGGCTGCTTTCAGCTCCGCATAATCATCCAACAGATAGGTGCTGGATTTCACTTCAATGTTATAAGGTCTGGCCGTTCCGTCAACGCCTTCCTTCAAATAGCTGTCAACCTCAGGGTATTTCTCCAGAAGTTCAGGAGAAGTCATCATATCATCATAAATCAGGTTCAGAATCTGGATTGCAATTTCAGGATGCTCAAATTCCGCACTCACCACCACATATTCTCCGGTAGCCTTGTAATGCGTACAATTGACCTTGCCCTCGCTGTTTACAACCACATAAGGCTCATATACCGCATCATTGTTCAGAGTGTAAACGTTGTTCAGCAGCCAGTCAGGCACATGCCAGGAACCGAATACAATACCGCACTCTCCGTTTACAAGCAGGGAGGTGATGTCATCCCAGGTTCTGGTTCCAAGCTGTTCGTCAATGATGCCCTCCTGATACCAGTCTCTTACGATGGAAAGGGCTTCCTTCATCTCATCTGTGGTGGAACCGTAAATCAGTTCTCCGCTCTCATTCTCATACCAGTGACGGGGATAAGCTCCCACGCTGTAGGCGATGGTGTTGATCATGTTGGCATTGTCGGAGCTTGTAGCCGTCAGAGCCGGGTCAAAGCTCATGCCCACCATCTTATCCACATTTTCAGGGTTGCCGTCGATAAATGCCTGCGCGATCTCCTTCACCTCATCAAGAGTCACAAGATGGTCGCCGTCCGCATCCACGGTAAGTCCCAGCTTATCCGCCCAGTCGCTTCTGATCCAGAACATGCCCGGGCCTGCATCGGAAGCCGTTGCCGGAAGAGCCATCAGCATTCCGTCATAGGTAACATCGGCCAGCGCCCGGCCGTCAAAGGAATCATAAATACTCTTGATATAATCGCTTGCGTAATTATTGTACACATCTGTCAGATCTGCGATCAGCTCATTCTCATACAGCTCTGTCAGCTCATCCTTGGAAGCCACCTTCATGATGTCCGGAAGACTGCCCGCGGAAAGTGCCAGGGAAACCTGACGGTTGTAGTCATCACCGTTGTTTGCCTCAAACTGATCCACAATATCAACATTCAGTTCCTGCTCTACCATTCGGATGTAAGCGTTGTCCTCATAGTTGTCACCCTCAGGGAACTTGGGATTTGCCGTGGTCTGACGTCCCATGGTGATGGTAACTGTGTCCCGCCCAGCAGGGTCTGCCGCTTCTGCGCCCCCGCCCTCGCTGCTTCCGCTTCCGGAGCTTCCGCTGCCGGAACTCCCCCCGCTGCCGCCGCAGGCCGTCATGGATAAAACGGTGGTCAGAGCCAGCGCTATGGCTGCTGTCCTGGTCAAAAATTTCTTTTTCATCTTTTAATTACCTCCTATTTAAGTTCCGCAGTTGTTCTTCAATGCACCTTTCTCCAGAACGTTTTCTGGCTGCTTTCGCATCCATAAATCGTTCTGTGCATTTTCGAACACCTGCTGTTTTAGGCCGTCTCTGTAAACTGCCGCCAGCTTTAAACTCTTCATAATTCCCTCTGTCACCTGTTCCTGATGACAATTTTATTATAGGTTTTCCCTTCCCCTTCTGTAAATGCAACGTTTTTCTGCTTTATAGAACATTTTACAGATGTTGATTTGTGCATGTTGTTCCCCAATCTCTATAATGATATAATTCTTTTGTACATATATTAAGGTACTTTTGGATCATAAAACAGGGGAGGCGGAAGAATGTATACGGTACTGGTGGCTGATGATGAGAAATTAGAACGGGATCTGATCCGCTTTTTGCTGACCCGGGATTTTCCCGGAAAGTTTCATATTATGGAAGCCGCTCACGGGGAGGAAGCCCTGACACTTATCCGGCAGGAAAAGGTGGATATCCTCCTGACCGATGTGCAGATGCCCTTCCGCTCCGGCATTGAGCTTGCCCAGGAAGCCCGCCTTCTTGAACCCGATATGGAAATTCTGTTTTTCAGCGGTTTTGACGATTTTGACTATGTGCGGGGCGCTCTGCTGCTTCGGGCGGTAAACTACATTTTAAAGCCCGTCAATCCGGAGGAATTCCAGCAGATTATAAGCGGCATCCTTTCCCAGCTTGACTCCAGGATCATCACCTTTAACAAGTCCAGTTCCTATTATAATGACAGCTTTTACGATAACTCCGGTCCCACAGAGGAACCGGACAGAGCCACTCCCCAGTCTGACCAGATGCTGCTGGAGAACATCGCCCTTGCCGTTTCCCTGAAAAGACCTGATCAGGTCACTAACCTGGTGGATGAGCTGATTCTGAGATGTTCCGATTCCAACTCTCATTCCCCCATTTACATAAGGCACACCGCCATTTCCCTGCTTCAGATCATTATTTCAGCCATCCCTTCCCTCACGGACACGGATTTCGAGGCTGTAGCGGAAAAGGTATATACCCTCCGGCATTTTTCGGACATCAGGGAAACCATCCTGCATTATGTCACGCTTTTAACCGACTCCCTTCATCAGGAGGTGGACGGCGCCAACTACTCCATTCTGCTGGTAAAGCAGTATATTGCGGAGCACTATGGCGAAGACCTGACCTTAAATCTGTTAGCCGAGCAGGTGTATTTAAGCCCCAATTACTTAAGCAATATGTTTACCAAGGTGACCGGCTGCTCCCTCCACAAATATCTGAAGCAGTTCCGCATGAAAAAGGCGCAGGAATTTCTGGTGGGAAGCAACATGAAGATTGTGGATATCTGCAAGGCGGTAGGATATCCCACGCCCTCTTATTTTATAAAGACCTTCCAGAAAATGTACGGGGTAACTCCCAGCGCCTACCGGGCAAACGCAGCAGCCGCCAGGCAGGATGCGGACCGGTAACGGTATTTACCGGAAATACCTTTTATCAGGAACAGATTACGGAAAGGACATGGCTATGGCTATTATCAAAAGACCTTTTATACTTTTTAACAATTTATCTTTCCGCAGAAAGATGCTTTCTATTTGTATTCTTATCAGTCTGATTCCCATGCTTTTATTTGGGATTGTAAGCTACATTCAGATCAGCGATCAGATGCTGCGGCGGGAAGAAAACAACTTAAACGAAACCCTCCGCCAGGCAGGGGATTCCATTGACTATAAGCTGAATTCCTATATGGATGCGCTGAATATGATTCTTTGGAATGATACCTTAAAAACCAATCTTCTTAAGAAATATGATACGAATTACGACCAGTACATGTTTTATAAGGAAGAGGTGGATTCTCTTTTTCTTACCATCCGCTCGCTGAATACGGATATCGATACGGTATCTCTCTATACCTCCGCCCCTGGCCTTCATCCCCACGGTGATTATGTGCTCAGGATGGAATCCGCTGCTGATATGCCCTGGTATGAGCAGGCTCAAAACGCCACACGCCCCTTTTTCCAGATATCCGCCGACGGGCAGGTACTGTATCTGGTCTGCCGGATGTACTACTCCTATGCCGCCCCCACTTCTATTGTCTGCCTTTCGGTAAATATGAGCGATCTGCTTATCTCTACTCAGAATCTCGTGGATGGCAGCTATGGCCTTCTGCTTACGGACCACAACGGGAACCCGCTCTACGAAACCTGTTCCTTTCCGGAAAACTCGCGTTATCAGTCTCTCTCTGCGGCCCAGCTTTTGAATGGCGAAATTCCTTCCGCTTATGTATCCACACAGTATCGGCTCAATGACGGCGCATGGACCGCGTGGCTCTACCGCCCCTCCAACGAACAGCTTGTGGCCTATCGGAATTTTCAGTTAACCGCAATTTTGCTGGCGCTTTTGTGCATCGCCATTTCCTTCCTGGTTGCGGCTTATTTGTCCCGGATTATGGCCAAACCCTTAGAAGCCCTCTCTGCGGATCTGATGCAGGTGGAGCAGGGGCATTATGAAATTGCATCGGGTCATGAGAGCGAATATCCCCGAACGGATGAGGTAGGACAGCTTCAGCACGCTTTCCGTGCCATGGTAATTCAATTAAACCATCTGATCAACGAAGTGCTGATTGCCCAGATCGAACAGCAAAAATATGAGCTCCGCATCCTCCAGTCTCAGATCAACCCCCACTTTTTGTACAATTCCCTGTCACTGATCAACGTGCAGGCCATCATGGCAGGGCAAACCGGCATCAGCCAGATGGCACAGCTTCTGTCCACCTTCTACCGGACGATGTTAAATAAGGGAAAAAGTATGACTACGATTCGAGATGAGCTTGAAAATACAAAGGCCTACGTGGCCATTCAGCAGATCATGCATTCCTATTCTTTCGATGTGACTTATGATATTGACGAACGTGTTCTGCCATTCTCAGTGCTGAACCTAATTATCCAGCCCCTTGCGGAAAATGCCATTCTCCACGGGCTTGACCACCGTCAGGCTCCCGGCAAGGGTATGCTGACCATCTCCTGCCGTCTGGAGGATGACCGGATCATCATTAATGTCATCGACAACGGCTGCGGAATGTCCGAAAGCGACTGCTCCGCAATTCTTATGGCGGACAGCAAGGGATATGGCGTACAGAATGTACACAGGCGGCTCCGGCTCTACTACGGAGACGGATGCGGACTTCAGTTCCGCTCCACGCCCGGATCCGGTACCTGTGCAATTTTGAAACTGGCGAAGACAGCACCGGCCCAGCTGAGCTGAGATGGTTCTCCGAAAAGGCACTTTTGCAAACCGCCAATTCCCCACAAAAAGGCACAATTCAACAATTCTTGCTTTTTTCTTCTTTTCCTTTTATACTGAGTAAGAAAAAAGCTGCCTTTAAGGAGGACATAAGCATCATGAAATTAACTACAAAAGGGCTGGTTCAGACCGCACTGCTCCTTGCCATCTGTATTGCCAGCCAGTTTTTTAAAAATCTTTCGGCCTATCTCACCGGCCCCATTGTAAATACCACCATCATCCTGGCGGTGCTGGCCGTGGGGCTCTGGAGCGGACTTCTGATCAGCATGATTGCCCCTGTTACTGCCTTTTTCATTTCAGGCTCGCCCATTATGGCCGCCATTCCGCTCATGTTCCCCGCCGTTATGGGCGGAAATATCATCCTTGCAGTATGCGTGTGGTTTTTTTATTCCAAAAAGGGAAATGCCGCTAAAGGGCAATCTTCCCAAAAGCTTATCGCAGGATTGGCCTTTGGCTCCCTGTTAAAAGCCGCATTTATGGGTGTTGTAATCGTGCTCATCCTGCTCCCTTCCTTTGGCGATAACATTGCCACAAGGCTTCCCAAACCGGAAGCTCTGCCCGGAGTGCTTGCCACCGCAAGGATCACCTTTTCAGTAACCCAGCTAATCACTGCTCTGATTGGCAGCGTTCTGGCCTATCTGATCTGGATTCCTCTCAAAAAATATCTGGAAAAGGGGGATTAAATCCCGGCCGCTCTGCGCTTCGCAGCCGGGATACGGATTTCAGTCCTGCTTTACCCTCCAGTAAACATTTCCCGACCTTTCCAGGAGATTTTCCGAGATCATATCCCGGCGAAGCGTACAGAAATCATCATAAAAATCTGCAATGATAATATTGACCTCGCGCTCGGTATATTTTTTATCAAACTCAAATGAATCTGCGATAACCTCCAGGATAATGCGTTCTTTCTTTCTCTGAGCCGGAATGGATTTCAGCTTTCCATATTTGAAAAAGGCATCTGTCACCCGTTTGCGGTATCTGGCCTCCCGTTCCTCCTGGATGGCCGCATCATCCGGCTTTTCCTTTATCAGGTCAAGGATACTGGTTTTTAAGATATTGGTCTGAATAGAATACATGGTATAGTACTGTGTCTTGTAGGAAGTCACAAGTCCGGCTTCCGTAAGCTTCTTCAAGTGGAAAGATACGGTGGATGCGGACAGATCAAGGCGCTCCGCCAGACGCTCCACATACATATCCTCCATAACCAGTGCCTTGAGCAAATGAAGCCTTGATTTATCCGACAGGCATTTAAAGAGCATGATTGCTTCATTTTCCGTCATTTTCCTTCTCCTTTGTCTGAAAAATATTCTCTCTGATGTCCCGCACTACCTCCAGCTTAACGCTCTCGATATGCGTGGCCCCGGCATCATCGTGCTGCCTGGCTTCCTCATAAGCCGCAGCCCAGCTTGATGGTATCTGCTCCAGCTTATTCAGAAAAAATTCTTGTACCTTTGATTGGTCATCACCATACTGCTTTTGGGCTGTCAAAAAAATGGTTTTAAAAATATCGTAGACATTGGCCTTTATCTTTTCAAAATTGGCCTCATCACCGCGGTCTTCCTCCTGAAGCCGTTTCCGTTCAAGACCACAGGCTGCAATCTTCTGTTCAAAAAAATCAAGTATGTTCTGTTCCATTTTTTCCTCCTCTTTTCTCTTGTACAATTTCACAAATTGTCCTTCATTCTGCATCTACTATTATCGGTTCAATTTTCTCATTTTAATTTTATATCTATTAATCATTAATGTCAATATTATTTTTATATTTATCGAATTAATTGCATGGAGATGAACTTCTCTCCCTGTCAGGACATGCAAACCACACTCCTGTTGCTTTTACCCTATCTCATGCTTGCTTTTTCTTGTGTTTTGCAGCCTGCATATGCTATAGTTGATTGTAGAAAAGCAGCAGATATCAGGCTCGCCGGACCAGTAAAGATCGGCGCAGAGCGGAAAGAAAGGAGTTACCAACAATGGCATTACGCCAGGAAAAGACTTATACAATAAACGATATTTATGCCCTTCCGGACGGAGAAAGAGCAGAGCTGATCGATGGACAGCTTTACAATATGGCTCCGCCTGCCAGAATACATCAGAAGTTAATAGCTGAATTAACACTCTCGATCGGACAATACATCAAGTCTAAGGGAGGAACATGTGATATTTATCCTGCCCCATTTGCCGTATTTCTGAATGAGGATAATCGGAACTATGTTGAACCTGATATCTCAGTGATCTGCGATAAAAATAAGCTGGACGAAAAAGGCTGTAATGGTGCGCCGGACTGGATAATTGAAATCGCTTCCCCCAGCACCAGTTCCTTAGATTATGGGATAAAACTTTTTAAATACCGCACCGCAGGGGTAAGGGAATACTGGATCATAAACCCTGTAACGCTCACAGTAAATGTTTATGATTTTGAATCTGAGAAGGGAACCTACCAATACAATTTTGAGGATAATATTCCCGTATGTATTTACAATGACCTGACCATACAGATTTCTTCGCTTTTGATCGAGTAGGGAAGATGTTTTTCCCTATCCGCCGCGCGACCCGTGCGCCGCTTTAGCGGCAAACTTCCAAGCGCCTCAGCGCTTTGTGTACGGGTCTGCGCACAAAAACAGCCCGCCTGCATACCGCAGACGGGCCATTCTTTCTCTTATTTCAGTTCCGAAAAGAAGTAAGTTATTTCATTTCGAGAGATGTTATTTCATCTCTTCTTCTTGCTTCTTGATCATTCTACGAACCATCTCACCGCCAATAGAACCGGCTTCCTTGGATGTTAAATCGCCATTGTAACCCTCTTTCAAGTTAACACCAAGCTCAGAAGCAACTTCTGTTTTGAAACGATCCATAGCTGCCTTAGCTTCAGGAACTTCTACTCTATTAGATTTGCTGCTAGCCATCTTTTTCACCTCCGTTATCTTATTTGACTGTTATCCAGTCATTCTTCAAGATAAGCGTCCGAAAGAATTTCGCTTATCCTGAAGATTGATCTGCTGATTTCTCTCCGTTCAAAGCTCTTTCTTATCACTTATCTTGATCATAGTATTAACGGTGTTGTGAAAATTATTTTGGTAAGTTTTTCCGTAAATCTAATTCAAAAACTTCTAAGCTTATCCTCCTCATCATTTCCGGACGATTCCACAGTTTTTATTTTTAAATAGTAGCCATACTCTGCATTCACCTGCACATAAACCCGATCGCCCGCCTTATGTCCCATAAGCGCTTTTCCTATGGGCGATTCCACGCTTACAAGACCTTCTAAGGAATTACCCCGCATGGTGGTTACAATCTTTAATTTTTGAGAAGTGCCATCCTCCTCATATTCTACTTCCACGGTTTTGTTCATTCCCACTTCGTCTTCTGCTGAGGCATCAGAAATCACCTCCGCGGTCTTAATCATTCTCTCCAAAAAGCGAATGCGGCTTTCATTTTTATTTTTTTCTCTCTTAGCTGCATAATATTCAAAGTTTTCGCTGAGATCCCCATGGGCTCTGGCCTCCTTCACCGCTTCCAAAAGCTTGGGGCGAGTAACTAATTTCCTCTCCTCTATCTCAGCCTCCATTGCTTCGATATCTTTCTGTGTTAACTGATTAAACATTTTAACCTATCCCCTCATATATTGTAACGGTTCAGCTTCAAGCTGAACTGCTATCCGGATTATCCAATCCCCATTCCTCCAGCTTCCAACTGGACCGTTACCAGTTTCTTGCAGAGGTACTGAATCAAATCCTTTCGGGTGATGATACCGATGAACCGCTTCCGGTCATCAATTACCGGAACAAAGTTCTGGTTCATAGCTTTATTCATCAAATCTTCCATATTGACATCCACATCCACCGGCTCATTGTCAAAATTTCGGTGTACCGCTGTCATGGGAATTTCCTCCACTCTGCGCAAAGATAAATCTCCATGGTCTTTTATGTACCAGAGGATATCTCCCTCTGTCAAAGTGCCTATATAGCATCCATCCTTTTTGCGGATCACGGGAACCGCTGCATATCTGTGATTTTCCATTTTTTCCAATACCTGGCGAAGTGTGTCTGTATCATAGACATGAGCCACCTCACTTTTCGGTGTTAAGAAAAATAATATGTTCATCGTTTCTCTTCTCCAACTATTTCATGTATACAATTTTTTCTGCCACGGCATCTGCCGCTTCCCGGTTCGCCAAAGCAGCAATAATTTCCAGGGCAAAGGGAATCGAGCATCCCATACCGCGCCCGGTGATAATATTTCCATCCCGCACTGCCGGCTCATAAACGATCTCTGCACCCTCCAGTTGTTCCTCAAAACCAGGATAGGCAATCGCCTTCTTTCCCTTTAAAAGTCCTCTGTGTCCTAAAATAGAAGGGGCCGCACAGATTGCGCACACCATTTTCCCTGCTGATGCAAAAGCATCCACCTGCTCCATCAGCGCCCTGCATGCCTCTAAATTCTTCGTCCCCGCAAGTCCTCCAGGCAATACCAACACATCCTCCTGCCCAAAATCCACATCCCCGATCAGACAATCCGTCACTACCGGAATCTGGTGGGAGCCCATCACCATTTTCTCATCCATGACAGAAACCATTTTTGTCTCAATTCCCTGCCTGCGCAGAACGTCCACAACTGTAAGTGCCTCTATCTCCTCAAAACCAGTGCCAAAAAACACACAAACCTTACTCATGATCATCCCATCCCTTTCCATAATTTGTTGAACTGTTCTTATTTTACCATTAATTGTACAGGATTGCCAATAAACGATTTGTAAACTTTATTAAGAAAAGTTATACTATAGTGAACGCCAAAAACAAAATTTTTTGTCGTTCCTATCATACCTATCAGAAAGAAAGGAATAGAAATCATTATGGAAATAGAACGAAAATTTCTGGTCAAAGAGCTCCCGGATAATCTTTCTTCTTATCAATGCCTGATCATCGAGCAGGCATACCTGTGCACCGACCCCGTAGTGCGCATCCGCAGACAGGACGAGGAATACTATCTGACCTATAAGGGAAAGGGACTGATGGTCAGGGAAGAATATAATCTTCCTTTAAATAAAGAAGCCTATTATCATTTGCTTTCCAAGGCGGATGGCAATGTTATTTCCAAAAAAAGATACCTGATTCCCTTAGCAGAGCCTACCTTTGCAAAGAGCTACCGGTCATCTATTGCCCCGAACACCTTGTTAGAGCTGAAAATCGAACTGGATCTGTTCGAGCCTCCCTTTGCTCCGCTGATTCTAGCGGAGGTAGAATTTCCTGACGTGGAAATGGCAAAGGCTTTCCTTCCTCCTGCATGGCTGGGAAAAGATGTGACAGATGACAGAGAATATCACAATTCCAATATGTCTTTGAAAAAGCTGTAAAAGGAAGATTCCTACTTTTTGGCAGATTGCATTTATTAATAGGGGTATGTTATACTCTTTACTAAAGAAGCAGAAGGGCAAGATAGAGAAAGGTTAACACATATGGAGAACAGCAGCGATATAAAAGTAACAACAGATGCCGCAATTCGTATTGCAACACTTGAGAAGGAAAATGCCGCCCTCAAAGAGGCTTTAAAAAATGCTGAGGCCGCAAACCAGGCCAAAAGCTCTTTTTTGTCCAGCATGTCCCATGATATCCGTACCCCCATGAATGCTATTATGGGTATGGCATCCATCGGTTTGTCACATATCGATGAGAAACCCCGGGTGCATGACTGCCTTCTGAAAATACAGACAGCCTCCACACATCTTATGAGCCTTGTGAATGATGTGCTGGATATGTCCCGCATCGACAGCGGCCGTCTCACTTTAAACGAAGAGACTTTTTCCCTTCCTGATTTGGTTCATGATATTTTTGTGATCATAAGATCCCAATCCGTTCAGAAGAATCAGACCCTTCAGTTGGAAATAGGGGAAATTTACGAGGAAAACCTGATTGGCGATCCTCTCCATCTGCGGCAAATTCTGGTCAACATCATTGGAAATGCAGTAAAATATACCCAGCAGGGCGGATCCATAAAAGTACGGTTTGCCCAACGACTTCCTGAAACAGCCGCCTCGGATAAATCGTCCATATGGCTTGATTTCTCATGTGAGGACAATGGAATGGGTATGAGCCCTGAATTTTTGGAAAGAATCTTTCTTCCTTTCGAGCGGGTTCAAAATGAAGACACCAGTCAGATAGAAGGTACCGGCCTTGGCATGGCGATCGTAAAAAAACTTGTAGACCGTATGGACGGACAGATACGCGTTACCAGCGCCCTGAAGAAAGGAAGCTGTTTCCAGGTGGAACTCCCCATGAGAGTCGGACAAAGGAGCAAAAAAGCTCTCTCTATCCCGAAAGGTCAAACCGTTTTGGTGGCAGAGTGCCACGATAAAAGAGCGGCTGCCATCATAGACTGCCTGACTGTCTCAGGCTTATGTCCAATCCATAAAAAAAGCGGAATGGATACCGTTACATGGTTGACGGAGGCCCAATATGAAAACCATATGCCCTGCGCTGTCTTTCTGGGGCAGGAGCTGACCGATATTCCCATACTAGAGCTGGCTTCTCATGTACGCCAGCTTGCCGGAGATGACCTGCCAATCCTACTGGTTTCTGAGGAAGATTGGGCGCAGATAGAATTCCGCGCCAAACGTGCCGGAGTGGATGCTTTCGTCCCATGCCCTCTGTTTAGAAGCAGGCTGATAGAAACTCTGGCAGATCTGATCAGTAAGAATTGCAGTGATGACGGCAGCCTGTCATCAAATGCAGATTATAGCCAGTATCGTATCCTTTTAGTGGAGGACAACGAATTAAATCAGGAAATCGCCGTTGAGCTTTTATCCCTGACAGGTGTCCAGGTGGAAGTGGCCTCAAACGGTGCACAGGCAGTGAAAATCTTTGAGGACTCTCCGGAAGACTATTTTGATCTAATTTTCATGGATGTACAGATGCCGGTCATGAACGGTTACGATGCCACAAGACATATCCGCCAGATGACCAGAAGTGATGCTGGGAAAGTCTGGATCGTAGCAATGACTGCCAATGCCTTTGTAGAGGATATCCGTCTTTCCAGAGATGCTGGGATGGATGAACATATATCAAAGCCTGTGGACTTTGAACAACTTGAAGAAGTCATGAGAAAATGTTTCAGCAACGTTGCGGACAGGAGCAGAGATGCAGCCTTATCAGGATGAATATATTGCCAACTTAAAAGAGATCACAACACTTACTTCAAGACAAAAGCCTGAGGGAAGCTCCTTTGAAGAATACCTTGCAAAGCTGCTTCAAAACAGAGATCGGGCGGATCAGCTTTCCAAACGGAATATGGAGCTATTGCGCAGCAACCTGTTTCCTGTCCTTGATCATCTTTTTGAAGTAGGCGATAAAGTTCTGAAAGACCTTCAGGAGTTTGCAGGCAGGCTCTTGAGCGGGCGTGAAGAATTGGATACGGGACTGTACTGTCAGATTCACCAGGCTCTGCTTCGTCATGCCCGAATGAGAAAAAACCGAGGGCAGACGATTGAAGAGCTTTACTGGCTTGGGATAGGCCGCAACAATTTATGTGCCAAGCTGGTAGGATTGGAGGTGACTGAAATCGAAAAATATACCTCCCAGATGCGCCTGTGTTTTATCGAGGCCTCCGCTTATCTGAAGTATTACGATGAAATCGAAGACACTCAGACACGGGGATATATCCTGCGTTCCCTTGCCAACCGTTCCTTAGGGCAGTTCAAAAATCCGCATGAAAAGATCAGACTAACCAAACAGACTCTCAAGATTTTGCAGGATAAAGACTATCAAGAAAAAGAGCCGGATCTTCCCTGGGACAGATATATCTATATGACCCACCAGCAGATGACCGCCAACATTTCCCACAGCAAGAACAATAGTATGACTCATCAGGACATCGCTGATGTAATGGAATCAGCTTATATCGTTTATCAAAGACGGCTCCAAGAGGCGGAGGAGAGGAATGAAAAGCCGCCCATCCGATTTGCATTTTCTTACCATGCAATCAATTATTATTGCGGTCTTTACAGTCTAGACAAACTGCTGACTCAGATGGAAGCCTTGATGAATGCCGCTGATGCTTCGGATTTTTCCACCGAAAGTATGTACGGCCTTATTTCCCTGCCGGCTTTCTATTGCCAGTATTTGACAGAGTATCCTGACAAAATCCCTGGTCGGGAGTTTTATATTGAAAATCTTTACCAGCGAATTTTGGATTATGTGGAGATTTTTCCCAAAGCTGCCGGAAATGAAAGCCTTTTCTTTTATCTGCGTCAACTCTCCACCACTTTTTTGGAGACAAAAGACAGCATTTCCTATAAGGACTTTATACAAAAGCTTCTCATCCGTTTTGCTCCAGATACCTACATTCACTCCTATGTAGTAGGGAAAACGGCTATGGCATTATGCGATATCATTTATAAGGAAGAGCCGGACTTCTTTGACGATATTGACTTCATCCATGAGATTGGAGGAACATCCCAAAAGCGGCAAGCCATTTTGGATTATGCAATGGAATGCGGCCTTTTTCATGATGCGGGAAAGCTTAATTTTATTAACCTTTATTCCCAATCCGGACGGCAATGGTTTGAAGAGGAATATGAGATTGCACATTTGCATACAATCGTTGGCAGAAAACATCTGGAAATGCGAGCCTCCACCTGCCGTTTCGCGGAAATTGCCCACGGCCATCATTCCTGGTATGACGGCTCCCGCGGTTATCCGGATTCTTATCACCGCCTGGATTGTCCCTTAAGACAAATGGTCGATGTAATCGGTCTGTCAGACTGGTTTGATAATGTGATATACACCAATCGAACTTTTACGGGTGTTGAAATGACTTTTGATGAGGCAGTGAGTACTGCCATCTCACTGGAAGGCAAACGATTTTCGCCGCTTTTGACTTCAAGATTATCGGATAAAAAAATAACCGGACGGCTTTCCTGTGTTCTTTCAGATGCCCGCCTGGAAGCATATCGCCAGATTTATAAATGTGAAAAGTAATCTTTTTCCTCCTTATTGCACATACTAAACAACGGGCAGCACGCTTCGCGGACTGCCCTTATGTTAAACAACGGATGTCCGCTTCGCCAGACATCCTTATGTTAACAACGAATATGTGCAGTAAGGAGGAATCAGTAATGTGTACCAGTATCGCAATGAAGACCAACGATTTTTACTTTGGCCGCACTATGGATTTAGAATATGAATTGGACGGAAGCATTGTCATAACTCCGAGAAATTTTCCCATCATATTCCGCAAAGCCGCACCGCTTAAGCGCCACTATGCCATCATGGGCATGGCTGTACTCTCGGAAGGCTTTCCCCTCTACGCGGATGCCGTAAATGAAAAAGGGCTGTGTTTTTCGGGACTGAATTTTCCGGACAATGCCTGTTATTCCCCAAAGGAGGATCCGGAAAAGTTCAATATTTCCCCTTTTGAGCTGGTTCTCTGGCTCCTGGGAAAATGCTCCTGTATCGACGAGGTCAAAGAGCTTATCAAAAATACCCATCTAATCAGCATTCCCTTCAGTGATTGTTTGCCCCTTGCCCCTCTGCACTGGCATATTGCTGACAGGAATTCTTCCATCGTCCTGGAAAGCACCAAAAGCGGCCTTTCTTTATTTGATAATCCTGTGGGCGTCCTCACCAACAACCCCGGCTTTGAATTTCAAATTACCAATCTTTGTCAATATCTGAATCTGACCACAGGCTGTTCTCAAAACTGCTTCAGTGAAAAAGCGCAGATTAAGCCGTTCGGCAACGGCCTGGGCTGCGTTGGTCTGCCGGGTGACTTTTCTCCGGTCTCCCGTTTCGTTAAAGTAAGCTTTTTGAACTTGAATTCTATTTGTCCGGCAGATGAACAAGGCAGCGTCGCCCAATTTTTTCATCTTTTGGACGCTGTCTCTATGCCCCGCGGAAGCGTAGTGATAAATACAAAACCAAACGAAATTCTGTACGAAATCACTACGTATTCCTGCTGTATCAATGCTTCTAAGGGCTTTTATTACTACAAGACCTACTCCAACAATCAGCTCACGGCAATAGACATGAACCGGGAAAATCTAAATTCCTGCAGCCTGAAAAGCTATCCGCTGGTCAAATGCCAGCAGGTGGCATGGCAGAATTAAGCTCTCGCCATGGCTTTGACCTTAAGAAGCGCCTTATTCACGGGCGGCATCAGTATGATCACCACTGTGATCAGGGCCTCCGGTATCAGATACGCCCCGTTATAAACCAGAGAATAAACCGGCACGGACATGTTATAGCTGGCAGCATTGCTCCCAAAGAAGATCATCCCTGACAAAAAGGTAAAGAAATACCTGCCCAGTACCCCCAGGAGATATCCCCGAATCATTCCGTTCTTTTTTTCGGAAAATATCCCGGAGAGTCCCAATGCCCCGAAACCAAAAATGTAGTCGGTGAACATCTGGGGGATACTGATGATATAAGGATCCACCACTAGTTGCAAAAATCCGTAAGCAATTGCCGCCATCAGTCCCGTGCGGAGTCCGAATATGTAACCAATCAGGCAGGCGAACAGCATGCTGCACAGGGTCACAGAGCCTCCCATAGGCATATCGATCAGCTTGATCATGCTTGTCACCATGGCAAGCGCAATCGACATGGCAGAAAACACCAGCGCTTTGGTGCTGATCTTCTTTTTCCCATCCGCATTACTGATCATACATCCGATCAACAAAATTGCCACCATGATTGCCACCAGCACGCCATAGCCGGCCCCGGTCAGTTCAAAATAATTTCCCCACTCTTCATCAATGATTTCTGTTGCAAAAATAGACATAAAAAAACCTCCTTGTTTTGATCACAGGAGGAAGGCATACTCTTATAAATGCAGGCAATTTCCCCGCACTTATAAAATCAGCTTTCCTACGCCGGCATTATCCGGTTCAGGTAATGAGGGTCAGCCGGGCATAAAACCCATTGGCACTCTCAGCTTATGCTCCCCTAGCGATGTTTCTATGTATTTATATTTCGTTCTATCTAAAAATAAACCTCCAGGCATTGTTTGTCAAGAAAAAAACAATGAAAAATCTCTTGAGAAAAATCTCTGAGTTTTTCTCTTGCATTCCCGCCCGGGCGTGCTATAATAAAAGACATGGAAGCATAGCTCAGCCGGGATGAGCGTTCGCCTCACACGCGAGAGGTCATGGGTTCGAGCCCCATTGCTTCC
>ERZ808044.466-NODE-466-length-43074-cov-7.243691_pt1 | contig 43074 bp, 40 predicted proteins | sample MGYA00380195_ERZ808044 | MGnify/ENA primary metagenome ERZ808044 (study PRJEB31490, sample SAMN06133423) | mouse gut metagenome | isolation source: Z7_2 | host: mice | place: China: Chengdu | collected 2015-05 ...
ATTATGCAATCCTTGTTTGCGAACTATAATCTGACAATGAACTGGGAACAATATGTCCTGGTAGGCAGCACCATCCGCTCCTATCTGACATGGCTAAAGGGCACAGGCAGATTGATTGCTCTGTTTGAAAATAATATGTTGCTCTGGCAGCAGGCATAGGAGGATATGATGTCAATCGAAAAAGTCAAAACATATTTCCATCAATACGGCATGGAAAATAAGATATTGGAATTTGATGTATCCAGCGCCACTGTGGACTTAGCCGCACAAGCGCTGAACTGTGAGCCTTGCCGAATCGCAAAAACCCTCTCCTTTACAGTGGACGATCATACCATCCTGATCGTCATGGCTGGTGACGCCAAAATTGACAATTCCAAATATAAAGCGCAATTCGGCACAAAGGCAAAAATGCTCGCTCCAGACGAGGCAGAGTCACGGATCGGTCATGCCGTGGGCGGAGTATGCCCGTTTGCCGTCAACAAAGACGTAATCATCTATCTTGATTACTCTCTAAAACGATTCGAGACCGTTTTTCCTGCCTGTGGCAGCAGCAACAGCGCGATTGAATTGTCCATTCCGGAATTGGAAAAATACTCTGGCTTTCCATCCTGGGTTGACATATGCAAAGGTTGGAACGAATAATCAAGCAATCATTTATCCCTCCATCGTTTCAATTTCCACCCAAGCAGGATAGAATCCACAATGAAACGCTATATTCCAGGAATATAGATTTGCTAAGCTTGTTCCGTAGAATGGAATTGCGCCCCGTCGGATCACCTCGTTCTTCAATAGCTGAACCAATTGGGTTCCTATCCCTTTCCCTCTGTACAATGGCAATACATCAATTCCAATCTGCCAAAACAATTTTGTATCTGCTGAACAACCAGCCAACCCCATAATAGTATCTCCCTGCATTGCTCCCACTGCTAGTATATCTGGTCTCTGTGGCATATAGCTTTCACACAAAGCATTGGAAAACTCTCTTTTTCCATACAATTTCATCAGCGCTTCTTGCTCAAACCATTTTATTCCAAAATCAATTCTTGGCTCATGAATCTCCATCTTGGGAAGAAACATATGATGACTTTGCCATAGCTTCTTTCCATATTTTTTCAACTCTGTTTCCAGCTCTATCAGGTTGTTATGTTCAAAAAGCCCTATCCCGTTCTTTTCTGCACTCCATTGTTTCAACCATTTATGTATACTTTCCTCCGCTGAAATAACAGTATTACTGCCAAGCGTAACCATTGACAAAAATTCTTTCTTTTGTGTATAGATTCTTCTCCCTGGATTATCTTTAGCAACTGTGATTATATTTTCTTTTTTATCAAAATCTTCCATCGTGCAATTAAAATCAATTGCTAATTGCTTCTTCAATGCTATTGTTATTTGCTTTTTATTATACATAATGATGTTCCTGTTTATATTCATCCTTCACTTTATCAATCGTCTTGCCACCAATACCAAAGTTTTTATCTGGCAGCTCTTTAATCGTAGTCACAAAAAATTCCTGCGGCACATTCATAATTTCAGAAGATACTTCTGTTAATCTTTTTATCTGCAGTTCCTTTTGTTCATCAGATAAAATTCCGCTTTCAACTGTAATGTATGGCATTTTGTCCCTCCTTCAACTATTCATGTTTATTCAGTCCCGCTAAATGGACAATTATAGCCTTAAGCTATATTGCAGAAGATTATATCTGTGTCCGTCTTTGCTGTCTGTTTTAGGCACTGAAGAAACCATTGTGAAGCCTAACGACTTTGCCAATCGAATAGACGCTCTGTTTTCCTCTCTTGTCGAATAAATAAACTCTTTTGCCCCGAATTCTTCTTTGCAATATTGAATCAACCCCTGAAGAATCTCTTTGCCAAACCCTTTCCCTACATAATCCGGCCCCAGACATATCCCTGCTTCCTGATAAATATAAGGTTCGATTTTTTCTACACCGGCAAAGCCAATCGCCCTGCTGCTTGATTTTTCATAAACCACATAGGTATCATGCTCTTTCTGAAATTCAATGGTTTTCATAATTCTTATTTTAGCGTTTTCTTCGTTTGTAGTAATATCCCATGCCATATATTTTGCACTTTCTGGCCGTGACCAGACATTACAATACATCTCCTTCCAATCTGAAAACTTTGCTTTATCAAGAATTAAGTTCTCCGTTTCAATCATTTCAAACCGTTCCTCCAGCTATTGATTCGTTGTCGTTTCTATTATACTTCAAAAGCGGCCTTTGTCTATATTTATTTTTTATGCCCTGTTTATGGCCCGTCTTTTGTAATGACAGGCTGCCCCTGCCGGCATTCCGCGGTGACTTTATCTCCTGCGAAATGCCGACCTGTTCCAATCAATTCCCTTGTAAAAGAATCTGCGGCAGCGATTTTTTGCCCCCCTCACTGTCGTTCAATAAATCAAAAAGAATGTGGGCACAGGAATTTGTCGCCTCCCTTGTCATGGATGGCAAATATTTAACTATTCTTTCCCATAAAAGGCTTCAATCACCCGTGCAAAAAAATCCGAAGCCCCTTCTCCATACTTTTCATCTATCATCGGCTTGACTTTTTTATCACGGTAATATTGTGCATGTGCCAGCATGAATCCTTTTTCCTCTTTTATCTGTGAGAATTGTTTCATGACAAAGCCGAATTCTCCGACAATCTCCTTTACTTCAAAAGAATCCACGGTACAATCCCGTTTGGCAATCAGTTTTTGTAAAATTGCCTCCAGGCGTTTATTATAGCTTTCTGCAACTTCTTTGCTGACGGGGTTCTGGGTGGCAGATAAAAATTTGTCTTTTCCGCCATACCATTCAACTACCTTGGCATAGCCTTTCTGCATTTTTTCTGAAGATACAACTTCCATATAATGTTCTTTCCAGTGTTCAATGCTTCCAAATTCCTTTATTGCGACATTTCTCATGTTTTCAGGCATATGTTGGGTCATCGTCTGGAACATCTCTTCAATCTCTGTTTTGCTGAAAACTGCAAAATCCATTTTGTTTTCTCCTTTCAGAATGTCATCGATGCTGGCAATCAGGCGTTCCATACGCTCCTTTTTTGCTGTCAGCATTTTCCTCTGCATTTGTAAAATCTGGTTTCTGTCAAGAGCCGGATTCCCTATAATTATTTTGATTTCTTTCAAAGGAATATCAAACTCACGGAAGAACAATACCTGTTGCAGAATTTCCAGTGCCTTATCGTCATAAAGTCGGTATCCCGCCTCACTTTTATCAGTCGGCTTTACCAGCCCGATTTCATCATAATAGTGGAGCGTGCGTACGCTGATGCCTGTTAAATTTGATACTTCTTTTACTGTTCTCATAGTGGCCTCCTGTTCCTGATATCTCCACTTTAATCCATGACGTTCCGTGAGGGTCAACAGGCAATTTCAATTTTTTATATACCATATCTTCGGCATGCTATGCTCCGCGGGATGCACACGATTCGCTTCGGTGTTAAAAAATGGGACGCCTTGCAGAAATGCCGCTGCCTGAGTTTATTCATGCAGCGGCATTTTGGATAGTTCTGATTCAATTTTCAGGCGCATAAACAGAAATTTGTCTATATCCCCCACTTTAAGCGAACAGGATATATATCAATGACAAAATGTGCTTCTTTCATATTTGTTGACGGGTGACATTCGGAAATATCCACATGAACAGAATCTATTACTGTTTTTTCAAAACCATCTGTGCTTCCGCATACAATGTACTGGGAACATATATACTCGATATATCCTGTTTCATCCGACTCAAGAGGCATTGTTTCAAACGGTTTTTCAATATCAATACCCAAATAATTCAAATATTCAGCAAGTGTTGGATAGGAAGCTTTGATTTCTCTGACATAATTTCGGCAATAGGCGCATTCGCACAAGTCGGTACTCTTTATCCGGTCATAAAATGCTTTTGTCTTTTCAACATCCATAGATAAGTCCTCCGCAACTTCCGGTTTTCACTCTGTTCAGCTCCCTGACAAGCCGGATTTTATAGAAATCTGCTAATCAAATGCTGTGACTGCATAAACCAAAACCGCCATTCCGCTCAAAACGCTGCTCTGCTTTCCGGATAAAACAGCTTAATTCCACGATACATACCATAACCGCTATTCTATACACTATGTATATATACCTCACAGCTCACACACCATAATATACTCTTCTTCCGTTTCATCAATCGTCTCGAATCCTGCATTTTTGTACATCTTCACGGCATAGCAACCCGTGTAAACGCAACCGTTTTGGCTATACCGTCAACCGGATATACTGTGTGTCCATTCATAGAATAGTTTTCTAAAATACCGGCCTGGTTGCCGGCGGATGTGCAGAAAACGGGTATGGAAAATGTCACTTCGTGACCCCGTTTTCGCACAGCTCAGCGTCGGAGCGCTGAGCTTTCACAGTAACCCCCCATACTTCTCCGGATGGCGATACTTGTTTCCCATCATCTCACCCGCACGGTATTCCCGGAGCATATCCATATCAAGCTCCGCCAGATAGACGCCCTCCTCCCCCGGCGCTTCAAAGATACACATATCTCGTACCCCTGGTTCATCACGCAACCATGCAACGCCATCAAACACAACAGAATGCCCATTGCAGTCCGGCTGTCCGACGGGATAATTGCACGTGGCAACAGCAAACATATTTTCATAGGCTCTGGTACGAAGCGCTGCAAGACGGTTTATTTCCAGCGGGCAGGCATTCGGAGCAAGAACAACCTCTGCACCTTTGAGCATAAGAATTCTTGCACTTTCAGGAAATTCTCTGTCAAAACAAATCATAGAACCAACCTTGACGGTCCCTCTGCCGGTATCCAAATCCGCAACGTAAAAATCCTCTCCCGATGACAGCATCTTCTCCAGATCAAAAGCGCATGTATGTACTTTGGAGTAATGTAATATCTGCTTCCCGTTTCTATCAAAAAGTATCATGGAATTCAGCGGCTTCGGATGATGCTTTTCAAGAAATGTAATGCCAACTGCCATCTGCAGTTTTTCTGCCAGATTACGGAAGCCCTGTATAAAATCGCTGTCAGCGGAAATTGACAATTCATTAATAGCCCTCTCATCCTGTGGAATCCTATAACCATCACTCCACATTTCCGGGAACAGGGCAATGTCCGCATCCATATCCTTTGCCTTTTCACAGGCAGCCTTTCCTATTTTAAATTGCTCCTCCAGATTTTTCTCCGGAAGCAGCTGAAGCAATGCAATTTTCAAAACCATATTTTTTCCTCCCTACACATCATAGAGTACTCTCGGGAACTCTTAGTGCCCGGATTTAAAGGTAACCCCTGATATCCCTTCTCCCCCTGATATCCCGCGTAAATATTTCTGCATATGGAACTCACTCAGATGAGTACCATCTTTGAGTCTGAACGCATTGGGCCTTTCAGAGACGACACGGAATCCGAATTTCTCGTATAAATGCCGCGCACGGTCATTGCCCTCTATAAAATCCAGTTCCATGATCTCGATCCCACGGTCCTGTGCCGCAGCAACAAGCTCTTTAAACATTGCCGAACCAATGCCAAGGTTCCAGTAATCTTCAAGAATCGCAATAGAGACAGATGCACGGTGAGAAACTTTCATACCATCTTTAAAGTTGATCTCACAGTTTCCTGCAACTTCACCATCAATATAGCAGGTAATCCCCAGAGCATTGGGAGAGGAGTGCAAACGTTTTATCCATTCTTCTTCCTGCTCAACGGTAATATTAAATTCTTCGGGATAGCGTGCGAGAAAAACCGTTTCACCGCATGATTTCTTAATGTAATTCAGCAGCTTTTTTGCATCCCCGATACACGGACTTTTCAAAATTGCTGTCCTGCCATCTTTCAGTGTTATTAACTTATCTTCAAAAATCATTGTGCTCCTTTCATTCCTCATTCTCCCCGATTGTGAAACAGGTCTTCACTCTGTTTCTGAGAAAACAGCTCTTTTTTAGTAACAGTTCAGCCCTGCATCTTCTTGCCCGCGTACCGCAGACAAGAAGTTCTGGTTTCAAAATAAGTATACAGGATTAGAAAAAAAGTGTAAATAATAAACAGCAGCAAAGCAGCCGTCGAATAGCACAGAAAACTCTTGATATCAGGAAAATCATAGGATATACTTATACCCAACAGGGAATCAGCCCTGAAATATTTCCGATGGGGGGAAGCTTTATGCGCTTCATAGAAAACAAAAAACTTGCCACACGGATTGGGGTCATTACAACGGCCATCACTCTGATCGGAATGATGCTGCTTTGGCTGGTCGTATCCACGAACGCTGCTTCCATGGTTAAAAACGATATTACCAACCAGATGACCGATGCCGTAGAATCCAGAGCCGCGATTATCAATGAATATGTGCTCTCTGCCGAGGAATACATGACTGCCTTTGCCCTAAGCAGTGAGGTCCGTGAGCTGCTTTTGAACCCGAATGATCCAGAGCTGCTGGCCCGGGCTCAGAATTATACAGAGAATTTTGCTTCCGTCAAGGGAGTATTCGAAGGACTTTACATTGCCACTCCGGCCACACATGTTCTGACACACACCTCCCAGGGCGCGATTGGCATGACCACACGGTCAGGGGACTCTTTAAAAACCTTTCAGGACACAATCCTTGCACGACGTGAGCTGACAAACCTGGGAATCATGAAGTCTCCCGGCACCGGCAGCATGATCCTGTCCATGTACTACCCTATCTTCGAGGGTCAGCGCTGTATCGGTTACGTGGGAGCCGGCGTTTATGCGGACCATCTTATGGATTCTCTGCTTACTTTGGATATCAAGGGCCTTCCCAATAGCGAATATGTGTTCCTGAATGTGGATACAGGTGTCTATCTCTATCATGAAGACGATGCACTTTTAAATACCCAGACCACCGATACCGGTTACCAGGAAATCATCCGACGCATTCAGGCGGACGGCAGAACCCAGGCCAGTACATATTCTTACCGGGATGAAAACGGGGTCAGGCAGCTGGTCGTATATAAATATCTGAAAGATCGTGGCTGGGTCTTTATGGTTCGGGATAATGCTTCAGAAGTCTATGCCACAGTGACAACCGTACGTGTTTTGGTAGGTGCCCTGTGTGCGGTAACAGCCTCTGCTATCATCCTGATTACGCTTTTGATGCTGCGCCGCGAGGGCAGAGATCTGATGGCGGTGGAGCGGGCCATCGGCTGTCTGGGAGAGCTGAATCTTTCCGCTGACCAGGAGCTGGAACCTTTCTATGGCAGATCAGATGAAATTGGAATGATCGCCCGGACCACACACCGGGTTTGCAGCTGCCTGCGAAAAACCATCGATGACGTGGGCCGCATTCTGGGCGAAATGGCCAACGGCAATCTCACCGTTGACGTCACAGCCAATGAAGCCTATTATATCGGAGACTTCCAGGCTCTGTCCACAAGCCTGCAGTCCATCCACGCCAATCTGGTACGTGTCATCCGTGATATTTCCCAGGTAGCCGGTCAGGTGGATACCAGCGCGGAGCTGGTTTCTTCAGGTGCCCAGGCCCTGGCCCAGGGCACAGCAGAACAGGCTGCCTCTGTCGACGGACTCATGGCAAATGTGACGGCCATTACCTCCCAGATTCAAACCAGTACCGTGCGCTGCAGCAGTGCCAGTGAACTGGTGGACCGGGCCACCGGCTACGCCGTCGAAGCGGACTCAAAAATGGAGCAGCTGACAGTGGCCACTGAAAACATCGACCAGTCCTCCGCTCAGATCGGCACTATTATCAAAACCATTGAGGACATTGCATTCCAGACCAACATTCTGGCTTTAAATGCCGCTGTTGAGGCGGCCCGGGCCGGAAACGCGGGAAAGGGATTCTCCGTGGTTGCAGATGAGGTCCGCAATCTGGCCTCCAAATCCGGCGCTGCTGCAAAGGATACTAACGTCCTTATCAGCCGGTCCATTCAGAGCGTCAAGACCGGGACAGAGTCCACAGATATGGCTGTATCCGCCATGCGGGTCATCAATGACTGTATCCAGTCCATGAAATCTCTGATGGATGAGATTGCCGCTGCCAGTGTCCAGCAGGCAGAGATGATCTCACTGGTTGAAAACGGAATCAAAGAAATTTCATCGGTCGTTCAGGATAATTCCGCGGCTGCCGAAAAGAGTGCGTCAGTCTCCGGGGAACTGTCCCGGCAGGCACGAACGCTGAACAGCCTCATCAGCCGCTTCCGCATTCGTTAAGCACTCTCATTTCACAAAGATCCGTCCAATAAGTCCGGCGAAAACAGTCCGGATTCCTTGTCTTAAAATGGAACTATTATAAATTTAAGTTTCGAAACACATAAAATAAAATGCGCCGTGTGGAATTAGTAACAGTTCAGCCCGGCGTATTTTTTATATGAGCGTCATCGGCGCAGCATTATCCATAAATATGCCGCTCCCAAAAATACCGCTGCCGATGTCCAGGCCGCCGGATGGCAGAAACAGGCAGCTGCGTAACTTTTCATCTCTATGGCTGCGAACGCCATAAGCAAACGCGCCGCCATCTCTACAATGCCGCCGGCCATGGGAAGGAATCCGTACCCGCATCCCTGCATAATATTCCGGAATACAAAGATAGCGCTGAGGGGAATAAAAAATGCGGTACATATTCTGGTATATGTCCATGCCCATGGAACCATGGCTGAAAGCTCCACCTCACCGGCGAAGAAAATCCGAAGCGCCGGCTCCAGAATGCCACACATACAAAGAGCCGCCAAAATCCCATACGTAGTTTCCGCAACAAGCGCTGCACGTACCCCTTCCCGGATTCTTTTATAGTCGCCTTTTCCAAAATTCTGGCCACCATAAACCGCAACGGCCTGTCCAATGGCCACCATTCCCTGCTCGGCAAGGGACTCTAGTTTCCCCGCCGCAGTATAAGCAGCCACAGCCACTGTTCCAAACAGATTGATTGCTGACTGCATCACAATGCCGCCAAAGGCAGTAATAGCAAATTGGAATCCCATGGGAATTCCCATGGAAAGCTGAAGTCCGGTATCGTGTCTGTTTAATTTCCACATCCCCGCAGATGGTGTCAAAAACGGGACTTTCATATAGATATATCCGCCGCAGAGGATGGCAGAAACTGCCTGTGCCACGACTGTGGCCAGGGCAGCGCCGCGGGTTCCCATGTCAAAGCATAAAATAAACGTAAGATCCAGGACGATGTTCAGGCATGACGAAAAAATCAGAAAAAACAATGGCACACGGCTGTTCCCCACGGCCCTGAGAAACGCCGAAAATAAATTGTAAAAAATGCCGGTTACGACCCCTGCACTGATTACCATAATATAGGTATATGCTTCCCGGAAAATATCAGCCGGAGTATTCATAAAATGCAGAAGCGGCTTCATGGACATCAAAGACAAAAGCGTTAAAACAACCGCCGATGCCACTGACAAAATAACACCGCCTGCCACGCTCCTTCTCACGCCATTTATATCGCCTGCACCGTACCGCTGCGATGTCAGAATAGAAAACCCTGAGGTAATTCCCTGTGCAAACCCCGTCAGTAAGAACATAATAATCCCGGTCGCGCCAACCGCCGCCAGCGCATCCGCCCCTACAAACCGTCCAACAATAATCGTATCCGCCATATTGTAAAACTGCTGGAAAACATTGCCAGCCATTAATGGCAGGGCAAATTTCAATAGCACCGACATCGGCCGGCCCTTTGTCATATCCAGTTCCATACCCTGTCTGTTCCCTCACTTTTTCATATAGAGTGCTCATGCATTTTCTTCAGGAAAGCATAGCATGAAATCCCCGACAGCGCAAGCATTCTAAAAAACGGCCAGAACACTCATTACAGATAGTTACTATTCACGGGGATATTGCTTCTTGTCCGTCTTAAGACGGACAAGAAGCATCGGGCGTTCGCCTGATGTGGAAAACCGGACGACAACGGCCTTACAGGCAAGCCTGACGTCTGTTTTCGTTCGATTTTCCCCGCCCCGTAAACTGTAACTACAAGTGTTCTGGCCGGATTTATGAATCATATATATCGTTATTGAAATTAATCGCAAAGGAAACAGGAAACAAAATGTCCTGGTGCAATTTCCTTAAGCGGCGGCTCCTCCGCACGGCAGCGGTCGGTCGCATGCGGGCAGCGGTTTGCGAAACGGCATGCCTTCGGCGGCTCGATAGGAGAAGTAATCTCACCTTTCAGTAAGATACGCTCGCGCTTATTATCCAAAGACGGAATCGGAATCGCAGATAACAGAGCCTGTGTATACGGATGTACCGGATTTGCAAACAGCTCTTCTGACGGAGCTTTTTCAATCAGTCTGCCAAGATACATAACCGCGATATCATCTGAAAAGTGGTTTACAACGGATAAGTCATGGGTAATGAACATATAGGTCAGTCCCATCTTACGCTGCAGCTCTTTCATCAGGTTTAAGATCTGTGCCTGAATAGAAACATCCAGGGCAGATACAGGCTCATCGCAGACGATGAATTTCGGATTCAGCGCCAGTGCACGGGCAATACCAATACGCTGACGGCGTCCGCCATCCAACTCGTGAGGATATGTATTGATTAAACGATCTGCAAGACCTACAATCTCCATCAGCTCACGAACACGATCCATCTGCTCATTTTTGTTCGTAATAATCTTATTGATTTTCAGCGGATCCGCAATGATCTGGCTGATCGTTTTACGCGGATTCAGGCTGGAGAACGGGTCCTGGAAGATAATCTGCATATCCGTACGTTTCTTACGCATCTCTTCCTCAGACAGCTTAACAACATCCTGACCTTCAAAGATGACCTCACCGGAAGTTGGCTCCAGCAGACGTAAGATTGCACGGCCTGTGGTGGATTTACCGCAGCCGGACTCACCTACCACGCCTAATGTTTTTCCTCTATCAATGGTAAAGGTAACATCGTCAACGGCGTGCAGCATTCCCTTCGGTGTTTTGAAATACTTTTTCAAATTTTTAACTTCAAGCAACGGCTGTGTGCTCATCGTATGTTCACCTTCCCCTCATGAATATTGTCTTTGTTATACAGGTGACATTCAACATAATGAGTATCATTGCGGTATACGCGCTCCGGCTTCTGTGTCTTACAGATTTCCATTGCGTAATCACAACGCGGACAGAATGCACATCCCTTCGGAAGATTGCTGGGGTCAGGCATTAATCCCTTAATCGGTTTAAGCTCTGCCTGGCGATTTTCCAGATTCGGAAGGGAGTTGAAAAGTCCCTCAGTGTACGGATGACGTGTATTCTTAAAAATATCCTCCAGAGTGCCATGCTCGATAACGCGGCCGGCGTAAACAACGGATACCTTATCACAAATTTCAGCTACGATGCCAAGGTCATGAGTAATCATAAGCATGGAGGTATTGTACTTATCACGTAACTGCTTCATCATCTCAAGAACCTGTGCCTGAATGGTAACATCCAGAGCAGTTGTGGGCTCATCAGCAATCAGAAGCTCCGGGTTACATGCCAAGGCCATGGCGATAACAACACGCTGTTTCATACCACCGGAGAACTGGTGCGGATACTCACTGCCACGGCTTCCCGGAATACCTACCAGCTCAAGCATCTCACGCGCTCTCTGGGTTGCATCCACATCTTTCTCATGAAGCTTGATTACCTCGGCAATCTGCTCCTCAACGGTCATAACCGGATCGAGGGAGGTCATGGGATCCTGGAAAATCATGGCAACAGCCTTACCGCGGATTGCCTGCATTTCCTTATCTGTCATTTTCAGGATATCCTTGCCATCCAGCTTGATGCTTCCGTCTACGATAACTCCCGGAGGATTCGGGATCAGGCGGAGGAGGGATAAACCTGTTGTTGTCTTACCTGCACCGGTCTCGCCTACCAGACCAAGCGTCTTACCACGCTCGATTTCCAGGTCAAGACCGTTTAATGCCTGTACGGTACCATAGTCGGTACGGAACTCTACCACAAGATTTTTAATCTCCGCAGTAAGATCCTTTTCGGCAGAATTCACATTTTTTACATTTTCGCTCATTTTGCTACCCCCTTAACGCAGTCTCGGATCAAGAGCATCACGCAAACCATCACCCAACAGGTTGAGTGAAAGAATGGTAGTCATAATTGCAAGGCCCGGGAACAGACACATATAGCTGTAATCACGGATATATGCACGTGCGCCGGAAAGCATTGCGCCCCACTCAGGTCTCGGAGCCGGAATACCCAGACCGATAAAGGAAAGACCTGCGATGGACAGAATAACGGTGGCTACCTGTAATGTTGTCTGAACGATGATCGGGGCTAAGCTGTTAGGAAGAACCTCTTTGAAAATAATGGTTCCATCCTTGGCGCCAATGGCTCTTGCAGCTTCCACATACTCAGCGTCACGGGCGGTAATAACGGCGCCGCGAACAACACGGGAGAATGTAGGTATGGAAGAAACAGCCTGGGCAATAACCAGGTTCGGTATGGAATTTCCAAGAGAAGCCACGATACAGATTGCAAGCAGAGTACCGGGAATGGCAAGGAAAATATCCATAATACGCATGATAACCATATCGATCTTACCGCCGTAATAACCGGCAGCGGCACCTAAAATAAGACCAAAGAACAACGCTACAATTACGGTTACAATACCAATAGAAAGAGATACTGTGGAACCATACATTACACGGAATAAAATATCACGGCCAAGCTCGTCGGTGCCAAACCAGTGAGCGGCTGACGGAGCCTGAAGCGTGCTGGAATAGTCGGCCTTAATTACCTGCGTTTCATAGTCCAATACAATCGGAGAAATAATCGCCATTAATGCCAGCAAACCAAAAATAACAAGACCAAGAACGGCTGTTTTATTGCGGCACAAACGTTTCCACACATCAGCGATCTGGCTTTTTTTCTTTACAGAAACATTGCTCATTATCTTTCCCCTCCTTACTTATACTGTGCTTTGATACGCGGATCAATAAATCCGTAGATCAGGTCAACGATTAAGTTAATGATTGCGAAACTGAGCGCAAAGATAATAATACATCCCATAACAGACGGAATATCACGGCCCTGGATGGACTGAATCATATAACGTCCGATTCCCGGCCAGGAGAATACGCTCTCAGTAAGAACGGAACCGCCAAGCATGGAACCCATCTGTAAGCCGATAACGGTCGTTGTGGGGATCAATGCGTTACGCAGCGCGTGACGCAGAATAATTTCATTCTCCGGAAGTCCTTTTGCACGCACGGTACGAATATAATCCTGACGGATCGTCTCAAGCATGGAGCTACGTGTTGTACGGGCAATAGCGGCCATGTGCATAAATCCAAGTGCAAATGACGGGAGCACCAGGCTCTTAATTCCCTGATCCGCTCCCGCAACCGGGAACCAGCCAAGTTTTACAGAGAACATGAGAATTAAAAGAAGTCCCATCCAGAAAACGGGCATTGAAATACCTACCAGGGATACGAACATACTGATACCATCAAACAACGTGTTTTGTTTAATAGCGGCAATAATACCCAGCGGAAGCGCCAGCAAAATGGCAACTACGGTTGATGTCAGAGCCAGCACGGCTGTATTTGGCAAACGGGCCCATACTTCCTGACCAACCGGATCAAGTGTTTTATAGGATGTACCAAGATCACCCTGAACCAGTCCAAGCATATAATCTGCATAGCGGACGAAAAACGGATTATTTAACCCCATCTCTTCTCGGAACGCCTCGATTTCTTCGGGACGTGCCTGCTCACCAAGAGCAGTTTTTGCAGGATCACCAGGAGCCAAATCAAGGATAAAAAATACAAGCAGTGATACGCCGAGTAAAACCGGAATCAGTGCCACAAGACGTTTAATAATAAACTTGATCATATGGTGCGATCCTCTCCCCTCTACTTATTTTAAATCAAGGCAAGAATTTACCCATCAGGGCAAATCCCTGCCTTGTACATTTACAAGTTACCTGACATATTTTAGCTGCCGCAGTGATTAGTTGCTGCCCCAGCTCATGCGCTCATAGTAAGTGCTGCCGCCGGCGTTTACATTGAAGCCCTGAAGGCCGGTTCTGTAAGCGCGGACATTATTTCTCAGGTATAACGGAACCTGCGGGCACTGCTCATTAAGAGCCTTGGCAAGGTCAGTAGCAACCTTTGTGTTCTCTTCCGGATCAAGTGTGGACTGAAGCTTGTCGATAAGAGCATCGATATTGGCATCGTTGGTTCTGGTCTTATTGGAACCGCCGATGGACATAGAGTGGTAAACACCCTGTACATATGCCAGTAAGCTGCTGGAGGTGTAACCGCCGATAGCTGCCTGATAATCACCAGTTGCAGTCACATCAAGGTATGTAGCAAGGTCCATGGACTCCAGAGTAATGTCGATACCAAGTGCATCTTTAATGCAGCTCTGGATAACCTGGCCTACGCGAAGCTTGGTGTCATCGGAACAGATAACTGCGAATCCACAGTCAGCCGGATTTAAACCGGAAGCGGCAAAGTACTCTTTTGCCTTCTCAACATCGTAGCTGGGAGCACCATCAGCCACAACGCCCGGGAAGCAGTCCGGAGTCATGCTGTCGGATACGGAACCGGTACCGTTAAGAGCAACCTGGATAACAGCGTTCTTGTCGATACAGGAAGCGATGGCACGACGGAAGTCGATGTTGTCAAACGGAGCCTTTTCATTGTTGATCATCATCCAGTTATGGGAAGTACCAGCCTCACTGAATGCTGTGATATCAGGATTGTCCTGTAAGCGGGCAAAGTCTGTTGTTTCAACTTCGATGATAAGGTCAACTTCACCGGCTTCAAGAGCCATTGTTCTGGAGGAGCCCTCCGGGATAACCTTCCATACAATCTTCTTGATTGCCGGAGCGCCGTTCCAGTAATCTTCGTTGGCTTCGAATTCAAGGCTCTCGCCCTTGTTCCATGCAACTAACTTATATGGGCCGGTACCGATCGGCTCTTTGTTGAAGTCATGGCCGCTTTCGATAAGGTCTGCCGGAAGGATTGCATTACCATGATGGCAGAGGTCGGAAAGAAGACCGGACTGGGGGCCGTCAGTTGTGATTTTGATTGTATAATCATCAACGATTTCGATAGTACCAGTGGAGTTACCATACTGCTGTACCTGCGGGGATTCCTTACAAAGCTCGAGAGAAGCCTTAACGTCCTTTGCAGTCATCTCTGCGCCGTTGTGGAACTTAACGCCCTTTCTCAGATGGAATAACCACTCTGTGTCGCTTACGATCTCATAAGTCTCACAAAGATCCGGCTGCGGGGATAAGTCATCGCTTGTGTAGAACAGGCCGTTATGAGTCATCATGTTCAGATAGTCACCGGCAACTGCATTGTGCAGGTTCGTGGTAACGCTGGGAGTCTCATTGGCTGTTGCAATGATTAAAGAATCCTTTCCGGAAGCAGCTGCTGCGCCTGCGTTTCCGCTATTGCCGCTGTTGCTGCCGGCGGCAGTGGTGCTGCCTGCTGCTTCGCTCTGCGCCGGGGCCTCAGACTGCGAATTGTTGTTGCTGGAGCCGCAGCCTGCAAACAGGCCAACAGCGAGTGACAACACAAGTGCAGGGACTAAGCCGCGCATAAGTTTTTTTGTCATAATCTCTCACCTCATAATTTTATTTGCATGGTCAGTGACCAGATGCATCAGTTAAAAATATCAGATTCCGGAGAGGCTTGTTTTTCTGACAAAATCACCGCTTTTTTGCGGACCTCTCTCGTTATTTTCTCAATTATACACTAAACGCACAAATAGTTCAAGTTTTAATCTCACTTTTTTGTTGATTATTAATTATCAAGGATGCAGGAAAGGCCTTCTCCCATGGCCGAAATATACAAAAATATAGTATATTTTTTCATAAATGCTTCCCCGCTTTTCCCTTTCCCCGAGAATATCCATACTTTTAATTCCATGAATTTTCACTGATCATTCCAATCTTTTCAGATTTTTCAGAAATTCCAATCTCTCTGATCACTTTCGGAGCCGTCTCTCCAAAATTTAGCCATTTTGAATTTTTATTCATAAGATGTAAGCTCCCGTATGGCAAAAAAATCCCGGAATGCCAAAACATTCCGGAATCATTCATCCCATGATCCAAACTGTACCATTACGATTTTTTCAAAAACGCATAAAATTCCTGTTCCTTGTCCTCATTCTCCGCCGATATGGTTCCCACCGGGGAGCAATAGAAAATATACTCATCTTCCCCGTCCAGGGAAAAAAGGCCGGAAGCCTGTTCGGAATCCATGGCAGCTATTGCACAGGTTCCAAGATTTAAAGCGCTGCACGCAAGATACAGATTCTGTGTCACATGCCCGGCATCAATCATCATAACCCGGTGGGCGTTAAAGGCATACCTCCACTCACCGCGGTAAGGCACAATGCTGTAATAGAAAATAACATTCGCTTTCAATACCCATTTCTGCCTGCTGACCGACTGTACCACCTGCTCCTTTAAAGCCTCATCTTCCGGATCAATCTCCCGGAGGAGCTCCAGCTTATGTTCCATGGGAAGATAATGGTAAAGGCCCGGCTTTAAGCCTGACACATGAAAAATCAGCGGATAGCATTCAAAAGGATGCCTGGAACCGGCGCTGGGGACAGTACGGAGGGTGGCATAATTATTCCCGCGGATACCCCTGATTCCCTGCTGGGCCCACAGAAGAAAGGACACGGTCAAAAGGTCCATGGACTCTCCCGTGAAAACACGGTTGCTGCGGCGGTCATATAAAATACGGACAAAATCATTTTTCATAGGCAGGTCATTAAAATTTTTCGGAAGAGGAATCGCTTCGCTGCTCATTGCAGCCTTTACAAGCGGCGGCTGCGGACGTTTTAAGGTCTGGTCAGACTCATAGGCTTCGCCGGACCACCGAACCAGCTCACGGTTCTGTTTTATACGTTCTTTCATTTCTTTCTCTGTCATATTGCCCTCCTTTTTTGTGCATACTCCACAGTTTGATTTCATCCTATCACAGACTGTCCGCTGTTTCAACCTGCTTTTTCACCAGATTTTTCCATTATCATTTCTCTTTTTGAGGACATACTAAAATCATCACAGAAAAAAGGTGGTGAGAATATGATGAACCAGGGAAAAAACGACTGCATTCAGTGCTCCATTCATAATTGCGTACACCATGCAGGGACCACAGACTACTGCACATTAGAGAGAATCCATGTGGGAACCCATGAGCAGAACCCGACTCAGAAGGAATGTACCGACTGTGATTCCTTCCAGTATAAGATGTCCTGAAACAGCGGCTGCTAAAGCGTTTACGCTTTCAGACCGGCGCCAAAAGCCTGATATCTGTGTCGGACCCACAGATACCAGGCTTTTGCCTATTTCCTGTACATCAGTTTGTGCAGCTGCCGTTTCCCGTTTCCGGTTGGTCCGGCATCTTATCAAAGCTCACATTGAAGGCATAGAAGTTCCTTCTGTCCAGACGATCCTGAAGCCCGGTTAATGCTTCTCCAAACCGCTGGAAGTGTATGATCTCCCTCTTTCTTAAGAATCGAATCGGATCGCATACCTCCGGATCCTTCACCACACGCAGAATGTTTTCATAGGTACTCCTGGCCTTCTGCTCGGCAGCAAGATCCTCAAAAAGATCCGTGATCGGATCCCCCTTGGACTGGAATTCTGTGGAGCTGAATGGCACTCCGCCTGCGGACTGAGGCCAGACAGCGACCGCGTGATCAATATAATAGGGGCCAAAGCCCTGTTCCACCAGCTCTTCGGCAGACAGATTTCTGGTAAGCTGATGGACAATGGCTGCGATGATCTCCATGTGCCCCAGCTCCTCTGTGGCAATGTCCGTAAGCACCGCCTTCTGCTCGCCGAAAGGCATGGTATAGCGCTGGGCCAGATAGCGCATGGAGGCGCCCATTTCACCATCGGGCCCCCCATACTTTAAAAACAGATGGTAAATCCGCTCATTTCTTTCGGGCAACCACCACGAACCGCCCATTCTCCGTGTGATAACTGCAGGTACATAAGGTTAAAAGTCCGCTGCCGTATTCTGCGGCGACTCCCGTATCATACAGGGCAGCCCGCCGCACCTGTTCCACATATTCCGCAAAAACAGAAGGCTCACTTAAATCCGTATATTGATAAAACCGGAAAACTCCGCCGGCGTCCTGAGGATATGCCTCCGAATAAAACGCCGCCATTACTTCATATTCCCCGGAAGCAGCCGGAGTATCAAAACGGATTACCGGGTGCTCCTTCCGGTACTCCGGATCAGCATAGTCCAAAAGGGAAGCAAACATGGTTCCGTTTTTCATGTGATGGCCATATATAAGATAATTTCCACATCCCTCATAGCAGGATGCTGCAAGAAAAGGAACACCACTCCGTGCCTCTTTTCCATAAAAATCTTTGTGAAGATAATACTCCTCGTCCTCCGGAGTATACATCACCGGATAATTTACAGAGGTTCCCTCTATGGAAACCCACCCAAAAAAATCCGGATTTTTTTCTTTCAGGGCAATATAAGAAGAAAGATCCGGTTCCAAAACATCATTCCCCTCCTTCTTTGCCTGTTCCGGGGCATCAAAAGCCGCCTCAATAGAAAAATGCACAGAAGGATGTACCATTTCTTCCAGTTTTTCAAAGGTCTGCCGCTCCTTTCTCTCCTGTATCATAATGCTGCAAACCTTATAGGAAGAAAAGAGGAACAGGGCGGCAAATACCAGAAATAAAAAACGATATAGCTTCATTTTTCTTTTCATCACAAACTCCTCTGGCTATTATACTCCATCCGAATGCAAAAATCTACTTTTTTGGATATCCTGAACGGAATCCAGCTCACCGGCAGGCATTCTCACATATCCGGCAGACTCCATTATGACATTGCAAATAGTTTCTGCCGCCCTGTTCTGTTCTTCTTTTGAGAGCTCATCCCATGTAACTGTCTCTCCGGATATGACCACGTAATTAATAATTTTAATGTCCTGCATCCTTAAAGCCTCCCCTCTGTCAAATGTAACAGTCCATCCCTGCATCTTCTTGCCCGCGTACCGCGGACTGCTACTGCCAAATTGTATGAATCGCCCTTTGTCCCTATTTCATAACTGTCCGGCAAGAAGAGAAAAAGAGGTTCTTTTTTTTCCGTCCGGCAATAAACTGTTTCAGGAGATGATGCTGTGAGTAAAAGAAACGCAACCGGGGCCGCTTATGTCCGGGTCAGTACAGATGAGCAGACGGAGCTTTCCCCCGATGCCCAGGTCCGGGTTATTCTGGAAGCGGCAAAGAAAGAGGGCATACGGATTCCGTCCGAGTATATTTTCATCGAAGACCGGGGCCGGTCCGGCCGCCGGGCGGACAACCGCCCTGCCTTCCAGCGCATGATAGCAATGGCCAGGCAGAATCCGCCGCCCTTTCAGTATCTCTATGTGTGGAAATTCTCCCGTTTTGCCAGAAATCAGGAAGAAAGCACATTCTACAAGGGAATCCTGCGGAAAAAATGCGGCATTACCATTATCAGCGTATCCGAACCAATTATGGATGGCATGTTCGGCCGTCTGGTTGAAACCATCATCGAATGGTCCGATGAATTTTATTCTGTTAATCTTTCCGGAGAAGTTTTAAGAGGCATGACCCAGAAGGCCATCGAAAAAGGATATCAGACGACTCCCAGCCTTGGCTATGATGCGGTCGGCGGGGGAAAGCCATTCGTGATTAATGAAGAACAGTACCGCATTGTCGAGTTTATCCACCGGTCTTTTTTTGAAGGAAACGATATGCTTCAGATTGCCCGGGCGGCCAACGCTCTCGGATACCGCACCCGCCGCGGGAATTTATTTGATGTCCGTGCAGTCAGACTCGTTCTGACAAACAGATTCTATATTGGAACAGTAGCCTGGAAAGATATTACATTTCAGGGAATCCATGAATGCCGCGAATCCGTCACTTCCATATTTTCAGCCAACCAGGAACGCCTCCAAAAAGAATATCATCCAAAAAACCGCCGGGAAGCGTCTTCATGCCGCCACTGGCTGTCCGGCGTCTTAAAATGCTCCGCCTGCCAGGCCTCACTGAGCTTCAGTCATTCTAACGATACCAAACGGCATCCTGACTCCTTCCAATGCTGGAAATACGCCAGGGGAATTCATCCGGACTCCTGCTTTCTATCTGCCCGCAGGGCAGAGGAGGCTGCAATGGAATCCTTAAAAATGATAGCAGATGCCAGTCAGGGGGAATATCTGCAAATAAAGGCCACAGCGCCTGACTGCGATAAAAAAAGGGCTGAGGTCCGGTCTGCCCTCCATCGCCTGGAAATAAAAGAACAGCGAATCCGGGAGGCCTACGAAAGCGGAATTGATACCCTGGAAGAATTTAAGAAGAATAAGCTGCGGCTTCAAAAAGAACGGGAACATTTACAGAACGAGGCTCATAAGCTGGCCGAAGAACAAGAAGCCGGTAATACCCCCAAAGAAGAGCAGCCTCCGGAGCGTATCCGGAACGTCTGCGACCTTTTTCGGTCTCCCGGCATAGATATGGAAGTGAAAGGCAATGCCATTCGCCGCGTTCTTCAGAAAGCCGTCTACAACAGCCAGACGAAAACCATGGAATTTTATTACTATATCCAGTAAACCGGACATCTGTTTTTGCAGCAAGGTCCCCCGTACTGACTCATAATAAACTGCGCCAGCTGCGCGTTGGGTTCCTTAATGTTTACCGGATATTGCAAGCGTTTCTCATATCTCCACATCCTAACAGTCTCCTTCCCACGGCCATTTTTCCGTTACCCAGTTCCAGGTATTCCCCACGGCGTCCTCCACCTGGATGGGGCCGAACTGGCGCTCATAGGCATTTACCACATTCTGCCTTAAGGCCACAGCATTTTTAAAGTACTGGAAGGCCGTGGCATCGTCCGGATGCGTATCCAGGAACAAATGGGCATCGTCCATGGCGAAGCTTGCCTCGTCAATCTGACGCCTCAGCATACACCGGGAATCCCGGACTCCGGAATTCTGGAACATTCCCGCTCTTACAGGGCAGCTTCCCTGCTGCATTCCTGCACTCATACCAGGCTGCATTCCTGTGCCCATACCAGGCTGCATACCCGCGCCCGTACCGGGCATACCTGCATTCATACCGGGCTGCATGCCCGCACCCATACCGGGCTGCATATTCTGCGGTGCCATATTACAATTCATGTTCATCATCTCCCGCACCTCCCCATAACAAACGGATAATCCAGAGACGGGAAAATAGTCCCTGCCATCAGAGCCGTATTTAACGGATACGGCGTTTCCCAGGGCTGTGTGGGAACATATCCCATTCCTACCGGATACCGGGCGCCGGGAAATTCTCCCATAAACCCGGTTTCCGGAAGGGGCATGGGGCTGCCGGCGGCAAAACCGGACTGATTATTACAAACCATAGATATTTCTCCTTTCGGTTTATAATAATAACCTATGCGCCGGTTTTGTTTCCGCCACCAGAATTCTTTAATCCACAATGGTTTTTTCTGTCTCATGATCAAAAATATGTATTTTATCAGTATCCATTGCGAACCGGACCGTATCGCCTGTTCTGGCTGTTGTCTTCGCGTCTACGGATGCCACCCAGCCGGTCTCCTCAATGTTAAAGTAAAGAAGAGTGGAAGCGCCCAGCATTTCATATACCTTGATTTCCGCTTCAAAAGAAGATCTGGCAAACCTTTTAAGATCTTCCTCACTGTCATGGATATCTTCCGGGCGGATTCCAAGAACAACTTTCTTTCCCACATATCCGCCATCTTTTAATGCCCTGGCACGGTTTGCATTAAGCGCAATGCTCTGACCCGCAAACTTAAGGATCACTTCGCCGTTTTCCTCCACGGCATCCGCAGTAATCATATTCATCTGGGGAGAGCCAATGAAACCCGCGACAAACTTGTTGCAGGGATGGTCATAAAGATTTTGCGGTGTGTCAATCTGCTGAACCACGCCGTCCTTCATAACAACAATTCTGGTTCCCAGAGTCATGGCCTCCGTCTGATCATGGGTTACATAAATGATGGTGCTGCCCAGTCTCTGGTGAAGCTTGGAAATCTCCACACGCATCTGGCCGCGAAGCTTTGCGTCCAGGTTCGAAAGCGGCTCATCCATTAAGAATACCTTGGGGCTTCTTACGATGGCGCGGCCCATGGCCACACGCTGTCTCTGTCCTCCGGAAAGAGCCCTGGGCTTCCTGTCAAGAAGATGCTCCAGATCGAGAATCCTGGCCGCATCGCGGACTTTTTTATCAATTTCATCCTTCGGAACCTTTTTAAGCTTTAAGGAAAAAGCCATGTTGTCATATACGCTCATATGGGGATACAGAGCATAGCTCTGGAATACCATCGCAATATCCCTGTCCTTGGGCTCCACATCATTCATTACCTTGCCGTCAATAATTAATTCGCCGGAAGAAATATCCTCGAGACCTGCAACCATACGGAGCGTTGTGGATTTTCCGCATCCGGACGGTCCGACAAATATAATAAACTCTTTATCCTCAATATCCAGGTTAAAATCCTTCACAGCCTCAAAACCATTGGAATACCTTTTGCATACATGCTTTAACTGAACACTTGCCATATCTTTCCTCCATTCTGTGCGTACTCTCCGCACGTCTGTTTTCCATTGATTGCCCGTAACTATTTCGCGCCCTCACGGACCATTGCTCTATGACTCCCTTATCATCCACCGTATCCCATAAGGCGGCATCGGCACACCCCTGGCTTCCAGTTTTTCATCTGATAAAAGATCATGATACATGCCATCCTCGTTAATCCAGGCTGTCCTGTCCCATGGTGCAAAGTTAAACAGCGCCACCAGCTTATCTCCGTCCAGTTCTCTTACCAGACACAAAACGGAAGAATCATATGTTTCTCTGGTGGATACCGCCGCCGCGTTTAAAAACACCCTGTGAGTCCTTCTGATCTCCAAAAGCTTTTTGATTCCTTCAAATAACACCCTCTGGACTGTGCCTTCTTCTTTGCGGAGTCCGGCTTTTTTCCAGTCGAAGGCGCCTCTGTGCACGTAACGGGAATCCTCTGCCTTCCATACAGATTCCTTATATCCATAATCGTTTAACTGACCGATTTCATCTCCGCTGTAAATCATCGGTATCCCTGACTGGGTCAGCATGTATCCGTGCAGCATCAGATCGCAGGCCTCCGCCCGTTTCAGGGCTTCCCCATCCTTTTTCAGAAGGGCCGACTCCACGCCGCAGAGCGAGGCTGTGGTTCCGCAGAGCCTTGCGTCACCGGAAGCGGGGTCGTTGTTATACAGTTCCCCTCTGGCCGGGGAATCAAAGCAGCCGCCTGTGAAATAACTGTTTAAAAACTTCTTATGAGCCACTTCGTCAATTTTCTGCTTTCTCAGCCAGTCATAGTCGAGCCCCCAGCCGATGTCATCGTGGCACCTTAAATAGTTCAGAAACACATACTCTCCCGGCAGTCCGCTCACAATCTCCATCTGACGCTTTAACAGGGATACATCCTTTGTGGCCACCGTATGCCATGTGGCTGCCATGGTAGTTACATTATATAACATATGGCACTCCGGCTTCTCCACCGTCCCAAAATAAGGAACCACCCTGGCCGGCTCCATTACTACCTCCCCAAGGAGCAGGACTCCCGGACACACAATTTCGCAGATCATCCGCAGCATGCGGACAATATTATGTACCTCCGGAAGATTTCTGCAGCTGGTTCCGAGCCGTTTCCAGATGTAGGGCACCGCATCAATACGGATAATGTCAATTCCCCTGTTGGTGAGATTTAAAAGATAATCCGTCATGGCGCCGAATACCAGAGGATTCTGATAATTCAGGTCCCACTGATAAGGGTAAAAAGTTGTCATCACGAATTTTTTCGCATCTTCCAGCCATGTGAAATTTCCGGGAGCTGTCGTGGGAAACACCTGGGGGCAGGTCTTTTCAAACTGAGCCGGGATATCATAAGTGTCATAAAAGAAATACCGGTCCTGATACTCCTTCTCGCCCTTTCTTGCCCGCCTTGCCCACTCATGCTCCTCCGATGTGTGGTTCATAACGAAGTCCAGGCAGAGGCTTATCCCCCTTTTATGGCACTCCCTGGCCAGCCCCGTCAGCTCCTCCATAGTACCGAGCTTTGGCTTTACCTTTGTAAAATCCGATACTGCGTATCCGCCATCGTTTTTTACTGCGGGAGAGTCCAGAAGCGGCATCAGGTGGATATAATTCACACCGCAGTCCCCGATATAGTCAAGCTTCTTTTCCACACCCTTTAAGTTCCCGGCAAAAGCATCTACGTACATCATCATACCGTACATGTCGTTTTTCTTATACCAGCCCGGGTCCGTCTCCCGCTTTTTGTCCAGCGCCTTTAAATCCTCCGGCCGTTCTTCAAATCTGGTTTTCAGTACCTCTAAAAGCTCCAAAAACCGTTCCATTCCATTTTCATAGAGCTCGCAGTAAAGCCATTTCAGTTCGTCATAATGTTTTTCCAGTCTTTTTTGAAATAAGGTTTTATCATCCATCTTTTACACCGTCCGTTATCCATGTTCCTGCCTGGCGGCAGTTTTGCCGCCCTGAACCGTTTCCTTCCTGACAGCAGCTTTGCCGCCTCTGAACTGTTTCCTGCCTGACCTGCCCGTTTCGTGGTCACGACATCCCCGTAAAATTTCCTCTTCCGGCATTTTGTGGTAAACGTGAAAGCCAGATGCAGAACTCTTCTGACGGCTCAATATACACCGCCTGCCCCTTTGCTTTGATGGTACAGACCGGCATATCGGGACGTCCTGAGGTAAAGTCCGCCGTCGTCCTCCCGGCTGCTTTGGTCCGTCCCTCCTCAAGCGCCTCAATATCCGCCCAGTACACATGATACACGTCCTTTCGTTTTGACCTGCGGATGATTTTAGACACCGTGAAGTCCCCGTTCACATACACATACTCATATTCAAAGTCCCAGCTCCGGAACACAAAGAATCCGGCCACTGCCAGTGTGATGGAAAGGAACAGCATCCCGGCCGCAAAGAAGATGGCGTCAATCAAAAACACAATGGCCGCAGAAATCACAACAGCCTTTATGAGCTGCTTCTTCTTATCCGGAATATACGGAACATACCATTCAAAAACAACGTCTCTCATCTCTCACCTCATGGAATCATACCATTTTCAATAAAAACTGCACGCCCTCATACTCGTTTAATTCAAAGGGAACCGGAATTCCTGCATTCATAAGAAGCGCTCCGGAATATCTGCCCTTCTGGCCCTCAATCCTGTACATGGCCTCCCGTTCCAGGCCCTTTAATTTCAGATAGCACTGGGCGTCATTGCTTTCCCTGTCCGTCAGCACCAGACTCACCAGGGATTTTTTTCTGTCCCTGGAGACATGCTGCCAGGCCGTAAAATTCTTATTTTCATAAGGACTTGTCAGCCTGTAATAATCCCCTTCCGCAATAAGACGGTAATTCTTTTTATAGAATCTGATCTGGTCCCTGCATATTTTCTTTTCTTCCGCACTCAGTTTTGTGGAGTCCAGCTCATACCCCAGGATTCCATCCATGGCCACAATTCCCCTTGTGCTCATGGGCGTCGTCCTTCCCGTCTGGTGGTTGGGGCACACGGAAACGTGGGATTCCAGCATGCTGACGGGATATCCAAAGGAAGTTCCATACTGAATCTTCAGCCGGTTCTTGGCATCTGTATTGTCACTGCACCAGATCTGCGGCTGATAGTAAAGCATGGCCGCATCATATCTTCCTCCGCCGCCGGAACAGCCGCAGAAAATCACCTCCGGATGCTTTAAAATCACCTCGTCCATGACATAGTAGAGCCCCAGAACATATCTGTGAGAAACCTCTCTCTGCCTGTCAGCCGGAAGAAGTCCGGACCAGACGTCCGTGATGCTGCGGTTCATGTCCCACTTCACATACTCAATCTGTGCCTCAGAAAGAATTCCATTGATGGCGGCAATGAGATAATCGCAGACGTCCCGTCTGGACAAATCCAGTACAAGCTGATTCCGTCCCCTTGTCATGGGCCTCCCGGGTGCCTTTAAACACCAGTCGGGATGTTCCCTGTAAAGGTCACTGTCCTCAGAAACCATCTCCGGCTCTATCCAGATGCCGAACATAAGTCCCAGCCTGTGGATTTCCTCTGAAAGGCCGGAAATTCCGTTTTTAAGCTTTTTCCGGTTGACCCTCCAGTCTCCAAGCCCGGAATTATCATCGTCCCGCTTTCCGAACCATCCGTCATCCAGAACAAACAGATCCACCCCCATGTCCACGGCTTCTTTCGCAATACTTATGAGCTTTTCATCGTCGAAATCAAAGTAGGCGGCCTCCCAGCTGTTGATAAGAACCGGCCTGGCCTTTTTTGCAAACGGAGACCGGCACATGTTCTGGCGGTAAATATCATGATACAGATGGGAAAGTCTGGAAAAACCGCTCCCGGAATACGCTAAAACAATCTCCGGTGCCTGGAATTTTTCTCCTGGTTTAATCAGAAAGGTAAAATGTCCCGGATGGATTCCTGCGTTGACGCGGAGCTGTTTAAACTGGTCTTTCTCCGCCTCCATCACAAAATTTCCGCTGTAAACCAGGGAATATCCATAGCACCTTCCATGGTCCTCTCCTGCCTCCCTGTCGCACACAATCATAAATGGGTTATGCTGGTGGGAGGAGGTTCCCCGTCCGCTTCCGATGGAATGGATTCCATACTGGATGGGACTCCGTGTAAATTCCCGCTCCATGGTATGCCTCCCGTCAAAGGTGATGAGATCATAGTCGGAATCCTTAAAATCCATGGTCATGGACATGAGCTTTTTTAACTGTATTTCTTCCTCTCCTTCATTCACAAGGCAGGCGGTTCTGGTGATGATATTCTTCTCTTCAAACACGCTGTAACACAGAATCACCGTCACACCGCTCTCCCGGTCTTTTAACCGCACCTCAAGGGTCTCCACGGAATCGCCAGAAGCAACCCGCAGGGAAGGCATCCCTTCTACCTTATATTTTCCCTTATAGATTTCATGACCCGCATATTTTCCTGAGAAAATCTGGCTCCCGTCCTTATTTACCACTTCAATACTGGGAATCCGGTAGTCCCCCTTTCCGTCAGTGGAGTACTCCTGGGGCAGGTAGTCCAGGGAAAACGTCCTGTCTCCTCCCGCCTCATTGGGATTTGGTGAAAAACCGCGGTCATACCCCTTAAGCAGGTAATCCGGATTTTCGTCCGGAATTTTGTCACCGTAATACAGGTGCAGTAAATTGCCAAACCTGCTGACCTTCATAAGATAAGAGCTGTCCCGGGTCCCCAGAATAAATGTTCTGCTGTCTGCATTATATCTGATTGCCATATGTTTTCGTTTCCTATCCTAGATTTCTGTATTACTGCCCTCATGAGCAGCAACATTTCTGTCCCTATTTCCCGCCTGTCATCGCAACACCTTCAATAAACTGCTTCTGGAAGAACAGGTACAGAACCACCATCGGTATCATAGCCAGTAAGGAACCTGCCATCATAACCGGGAAATTGGTGCTGAACTGTCCTCTTAAGGTTGCAAGGCCAGAGGAAAGTGTCATCATGTTAAGGTCTGTATTGACAATTAACGGCCACATCAGATCTCCGTATGCAAATACGGCTGTAAAAACTGCCAGCGCTGCCATGGAAGATTTTGTGAGAGGGGCCATTACCTTTACAAACGCCTGCCACTGGTTACAGCCATCCAGGTAAGCCGCCTCAGAAATCTCATCGGGAATTCCCATGTATGCCTGCCTTAAGAAAAAGGTTCCGAAGGCGCTCACAAGACCCGGAAACACCAGTCCGAAAATGGAGTTTGTGAGGCCAAGCTTTGCAAGCATCTGGTACTGGGGCGTAATGAATATCTGTGAGGGAAGCATCATCTGGAGCAAAACCACGGAGAACAGTATATTCTTTCCCTTAAAGTTCAGCTTCGCGAACGCATAGCCTGCCATGGAGGAAAATGCCACCGCACATACCACGCGCCAGAAAATCATTAAAAACGTATTCTTATACAGTGCCAGAAATGGCAGGGATGCAGTGGCATCGGTATAGTTCTTCGTCTGCCATGCGGCCGGGAGAATCGTAGGAGGAATAATCATACTCTCTTCTACGGTCTTAAAGCTTGTAAGGAACATCCATACAAACGGGAAAATCATAATGACGGAACCGATAATAAAAAACGCATATGTACCGGCTGTGCGGATTTTTCTGGATCTTTCTAATGATGAGTTCATAAGTTCCTCCTTCCTTTATACCTCGTAATTGACCCACTTTTTCTGACCCCAGAACTGTATCACGGTCACAAGGCCAATGAGGGCCACAGTCCAGATTACCACGGAAGAGCCAAGTCCCCTGTCGCCGGAAATATAGGACTCCCGGTAGAACAGATACATTAAGGACTGGGCGCTGGTCAGCGCCGGATTCGCTTCCTCGATCATCATGTAAATCAGATCATATACCTTAATGGAAGACATCAGTCTCATGATCATGACCACGAAAAGCGTCGGAGAGACCATCGGCAGCGTAATGTGGAAGAACTGCTGAAGCTTAGTGGCTCCGTCCAGGCTTGCCGCTTCATAATAGGACTTGGAAATGTTCTGAAGTCCCGAAAGAAGAAGCACTGCATCGTAACCGATAGCGGACCAGATAGCCACAATCGCACAGGTGACCATAACGATATTGGGATCTGTAATCCAGTTGACCTTATGAGCTAAGAGCGTGTTGATGATGCCGTATTCGGTGTTGAAGATCCACTTCCATACCATGGCTACTGCCGCGGGAGCCACAACCATTGGTAAGAAGAATACGGCCCTGAAAAAGGTCCTTCCCTTAATCTTTGTATTTAACATAACCGCAACCACCAGGGAAAGGAAAATTCCAAGGGGAACCGTCAGTAAGCAGAAATACAGGGTATTCAGATTGGCCCGCCAGAACTCTGCGCTCTGGAACATCTTCACATAATTCTCGATTCCGCGGAGCTCATAAAGTCCAAAGGGTCTGGTTTTGGAAAAGCTCAGTTTAATGGTATCAATAAGCGGATAAATATTTAACACCAGAAGTCCGATGATGGTGGGAGCCACCATGATATAGGCCCACATACTCTCGGATTTCGCATGCCTGCTTGCTTTTGCTTTGCTGTTTGCCATACTATGCCTCCTTCCTTAATCATCCTCGGCCGCGGTATTAATGGCTTCCTGGAAAGTCTTCATTCCATCCTCAAAACTCAGCTGGCCGGAGTAAATTTTCAACAGGTTCTCAGTAACTTTCGTTTTCCATACCGGGCGGTATTTGTTGTTGACGGACTGTACACTGTACTCAAACATGTCTGTAAAGCAGCTGACATTCAGCTTATAGTCAAACTGATCAAATACCTTTACCCATGTCTCCTCCAACCCCGTGTAGGCCGGGATTGCCGCGCCGGACTCGCCCTGGATTCTCTGCCCCTCTTCGGAGCCGAAGAAACGGAGCACATCCTTTACGGTTTCCAGATTTTTTCCCGTTGCGGAGGTGGCGTAGCAAAGACCGTTGGAGATTGTAGCTCTTCCATCGCCGCTTGCGGGAGCCGGGCATTTGGGAAGGACTGCCACATCCCATTTTCCTTCCATATTGGGGTAATTCTTCATCTCAGACAGGATGTTCCAGTTCCCTTCCAGGAACATGGCGCCCTGTTCAGAGAAAAAGGCAGTACCGGGAGAAGTCTCGGCAAAGTAATTCTGGTCCGGACACCAGTCATTTTTCTGAAGGTCAATGTAGAATCTCATGGCATCAATGGTAGCCTGGTTGTCAAAACCACCGTGGATGTTGTCCTCTGCCAGGATATATCCGCCATTCTGATATACGAAATTCCAGTAGCCAAGCTGGTCATCGCCGTATGCCATATAGCCATATTTTCCCGTGGCATCATAAATCTTCTGAGAGGCCTCACACAGATCATCCCAGGTCCAGGTTTCATCCGGATAAGAGACACCGGCTGCATCGAACATTTCCCGGTTGTAAACAAGACCAACGGTGTCCTTATCTTTTGGAACCCCATAGTATCTGCCATCACTTCCCTGTACATTGGACAGAGAGACCTCGGAATAATTGTCCTTAAAGAAGTTTGGATCTTCTTCATCATAGAGGTCTGTCAGATCCGCAATTTTTCCGTAGTCTGCATACTTCAAGATCTCATTGGTATGCATCCAGAAAATATCCGGCATCTGATTGGAGATGGCCGTTGCCTCCAGCTTTGTCCAGTACTCAGACCAGCTTGTTACCTGCACTTCGATCACCACATCCGGGTGCTTCTCCGTATAGGCATTACAGATTGCCTGCATTCCGTCTCTCTGGGCCACGTCCCAGATCTGGAATGTAAGATGGGTCCTGCCATCCGCCGCCCCTTTGCTGCAGCCGGCAGAAATTCCGGCCAGCGCACAGACAGCCGACAGCAATAACGCTTTTTTGAGCTTCTTCACAAGCTTCCCTCCTTTGGTTATTTAGTATAAAAGTACAACTGTTTTGTAAGGAAATTATATCAATTTACCAAATCAGAATTCTATGAACAAGAAAAATGCTTATATACCAAAATGAAATATATATACATTTTTAGATAAATGTGCTAACATTATGGTATACGAGTAATCCCCTCACGGGCCTGCCAGACCAGAAAGGAAAGGCATTTATGGAAAAAAATTACAAATTTAATACCTTCCAGAACGATAAAAATATCGACCTTACCCTGTTCCAGTACGGATGGGAGCAATGTCTCCCCATGCATTCCTTCGGGCCTGCCAAAAGAAATCACTATTTATTCCATTTTGTATTTTCCGGGAAAGGACTTCTGAACTCAAATAACTCAGACGATCAAACCATACAATATAAAGTCGAGTCGAACCAGGGCTTTCTGATCTGCCCCGGACAGGTCAACACCTACTTTGCCGACGAACATCTTCCCTGGGAGTACGCCTGGGTGGAATTTGACGGGGTAAAAGCCCTGGAATTCATGGAAATGGCCGGTCTTGGCTTTGATCAGCCTGTCTACCGGCTGAAGAAAAAAGAATATGCTGCCCCCATCAAAGAAGAAATCATGCACATCGTAGATAACCCTTTCCATTCCAGCATCAATCAGATTGGGCATCTCTATTTGTTTTTTGACAGCTTAATCCGGGGCTCTGCCACAAGACGGACGCTGCCCTCCGGAAATTTAAAGGATTCCTATGTAAAAGAAGCCATTTCTTTTATCGAGAGGAATTACAGCTACCCCATTACCGTAGAGGATATCGCCGCTTTCTGCGGCTTAAACCGGAACTATCTTGGGAAGCTTTTTAAGGAAATTACCAATCAGACCTTACAGCACTTCTTAATGTACTATCGTATGAACCGTGCGGCAGAGCTTTTGAAATTCTCAAGTTTGACTATCAATGAAATCGGGAAAATGTGCGGATACCAGAACCAGCTCCATTTTTCCAGAGCTTTTAAGACAATCTTTCATCTCTCTCCCAATCACTGGCGGGAAAAAAATAAGCCTCTTTAGGGCGGAAAGGAGCCAGTCATGGCTGTTTCTGATTACACCAGGGCCAGAAAAATGGCCCAGAAAACATACCATCAGGATATCTCAGAAGGAAAATACCCTTATTTAAAAGTGCTGGATGAACTGCTTCCCTTTGCCGACACGGTGGGAGAAAGTGATCTGGGGCTCATAGAAATCCCTGTTGAACGTATCGCAGGTACAAAAACCGCAGGCCGTACCAAGGCTTTTTCCAGCAGCTTCATGCCTCTTTTAAGCGAAAACTCTGAATTTGCCGATAAATGGTCGTCTCTCTATCAATCACATATTGATGAAGGCATCCGGGAACCCGTGATTGCCTGCGAGTTTATGAACTCCTATTATATAATAGAAGGAAACAAACGTGTCAGCGTCTTAAAGTATTCCGGCGCCATAACGGTTTCCGGCTATGTCACAAGAATCATTCCTGCTGCCAATGACACAAAAGAATCCAGGATCTATTATGAATACATGGATTTTTTCCGCTTTACGGGAATCAACACCATCTATTTTTCCAGACCCGGCAGCTTCCATGAGCTTTGCAGCGCTCTTTCAAAAACCTTCGGGGTGCCCTGGAGTGTGGAGGATAAACAGCTGTTTTCTTCCTGCCTTTTACACTTTTCCAAAGCCTATGAAGAAAAAGGCGGCGCTAAAATTCCCATTACCATCGGAGATGCATTTCTGGCCTATCTAAACGTATATGGCTATGAAAATATGGTAGATTTATCCCAGGAAACCTTAAAAAAACAGCTCACCCCTTTGTGGGAGGACTTGGAAGCCCTTCCCTGTGACAAAAATGTGAGTGTGATTATGCAGCCGGAAGAAGAACCGGAGAAAAATATCCTCCGGCTTTTAAAGGAACCGGAAAAAGTTATTATCCAAAAGCTCATCGCTCCGGCCGCTCCAAAGCTCTCCGTAGGCTTCCTTTATTACAAAACTGCCGAGACCTCAAGCTGGACCTACGGCCACAACCTGGGCCGCCTCTACTTAGAAGACAATATGGCAGAAAAACTTAAAATCCGCGTTTACGACGGAATCGAAACCGATGAACAGTGCTCGAAAGCCATCGAACAGGCTGTCTCTGATGAATGTACCGTGCTTTTCACCACCTCCCCGCGTTTTTTGGGCCCCAGCATCAAAGCCGGCATCAAATATCCGGGCATTAAAATTTTAAACTGCTCTTTAAATTCATACAGCGGGCATCTGCGGACCTATTACGGTCGGCTTTATGAAGCCAAGTTCCTCATAGGAATGCTGGCAGGAATCCTGACCCGTACAGACCGCATCGGTTACATTGCCGACTTTCCCATTTTCGGAACCCCTGCCAGTATCAATGCCTTTGCCCTGGGGGTAAAAATGGTAAATCCCACGGCCTGGGTCCACCTGGTATGGTCCACGGAAAAGAACTCCAATATCAATAAAATCCTGACAGAAGCCAAAGTAAGCCACATTTCCGGCCGCGAAATGATTGCCCCTCTGCACTCTTCCCGTCTTTACGGACTTTATGACCTGGATGACGAAACCGGCGGAAATCTGGCCTCCGCCATCTGGCACTGGGGTAAATTCTATCAGAGGATTCTGCAGACCATCTTAAACGGCAACTGGAACCGGACGGCGCCGGAGCGGATGGGCGAATCCTTAAATTACTGGTGGGGGATTTCCTCCGGAATGATTGATATCATCTGCTCCAAGTCGATTCCGAAGCGGACCTTAAATCTCATCGACCTGGTGAAAAAACAAATCGTAAACGGTGAGTTCCGAATCTTTTCCGGAGACCTTTACGATCAGAACCATGTGCTCAGGAATAAGGGAAGCGATTCTTTGTCCCCCGCTGAAATAATAAAAATGGATTGGCTGGCCGATAATATCATTGGCCATATTCCCGATATAAAAGATTTGTATGATGAGGCCGTTCCCATGGTGAAAATCCAGGGGATTCATGAAAACAAAGAAGGAAGCTGACATGAAAATTCTGGTTATTTCAGATGTAGAAGCCCCGGCCCTGTGGGACTATTTCCATCCCGGCCGTCTTGACGGAATTGACTTGATCCTCTCCTGCGGAGATCTGGACCCCCGGTATCTGTCCTTTCTGGCTACCTTTTCCCATGGACCGGTCCTTTACGTCCATGGAAACCATGACAAAATATACCAGACCGTTCCTCCGGAGGGCTGTATTTGCATAGAAGATAAGGTTTTCTGCTTCAGAGGCTTAAAAATAGCAGGCCTGGGCGGCTCCATGCGCTACAAACCAGGCCCGCACCAGTATACCCAGGCCCAGATGTCCTTCCGGGCTGCCAGACTGTGGCCTGGAATCTACGCGGGACGCAAAAAGAAATTAGACATTCTCATAACCCATGCCCCTGCCTATGGTCTGGGAGACGGGCCATCTCTGGCCCATACGGGCTTTAAGGCATTCCGCCGCATGATGGATTCCCAAAGCCTCCGGTATCTGGTCCACGGCCATGTACACTTAAATTACGATCCTCTGGCCAGCAGGATTCAGCAATATAAAGAAACCACCATCATAAACGCATATGAACGCTACATTCTGGAAATTCCGGAACCGTAAAGGAGCTGCTTTCGCAGCTCCTTTTTTCACGTATACCGCTTTTATCATGTAACAGTTCAGTCCTCAATCTTCTTGCCTGATATCTTAATATTTCTGGCGAAATATTTCATAATATCTTTTCTTGTGACAATGCCGATAAAAGACTTATCATCGTCCAGCACCGGTACAAAATTCTGCATCATGGCCTTATCTAACAGGTCCTCCATTTTACTGTCCGCATTCACCGGAAAGTTATCAGACCGTCTCGGAACCGCCGTCACCGGGATTCTCTGCGCCTCCTTAAGATTAAGGCTCAGTTGATTTTTTATGTACCACAAAAGGTCGCCCTCTGTAAGGGTTCCCACATACCGGCCCTGCCTGCTTATAATGGGAACAGCTGAATATTTATGGTACTCCATTTTCTCAAGAGCCTGTCTTAAGCTTTCCTCGTCATAAATATACGCCACTTCGCTTTTGGGAGTCAGAAAAAACAGTATATTCATGTGCCCTCTCCTTTAAAATCCAAGTTCTTCATCCACAAACAACAGCTCCACCTCCATCCCGTTTAACGGGCGCTCCAGAATCAAAAACGCGTTGCAGATTCTTTCCGGACTGTTGCAGTCATAGCATTTTCCGCCGCCTTTGGCCACACAGGGAGTCTTTACCTGAAAACGCATGGCATTTTTTGTACAGGCAATGTTTCTGGCCCGTTCCATGGCGGACGAAAGGTCCGGCGCAATTTTATTTTTTCCAATAATATAATACACTTTCTTCGGCCCGAACAGACTGGCGGCCAGACGGTTCCCGGTTCCGTCGATGTTCACCAGTTCCCCGGTTTCGGCAACTCCGTTGGCGCTCAAAATATATACGGTGGATTCCATGGCCTTCCGTCTGGCCTCTGCCGCGGGCATGTCCGAAAGCCAGTGCCAGACCACCTCATTATCCTCTTTTAGCATTTCTGCCAGACCCATTTCCTTCGCCGTCATGGAGCCGCCGAAGCCCACCAGCTCCCCGTGGATGTTCTCTTTTAAGTAGGCGGCTGCCTCTTCCTTTGATTTAAAATAGGATGTATGGAATCTGTGATTTTCAAAGTTTTTCTTAAGTAGTGGATAATCCATATGCAGTCCTCCATCATTCTTGAAAGTAATTCCGCGATTTCTGCGGTGAACGCAGAAACCAGATGCGCTGATATAATGTCTAACGACAGTCTAACAACATTATATCATACTTCATATTGGAATTCACTAATTCTGTGTGAACAATTTGTTAAAAAAGAGATGCCCGAAAGGCACCTCTCTTCCACACATGTTTTTATTCCAGATAGTTCAGGGCATCCACAGGCTTCTCTCCCAGACGCAGCTCAAAATAAAGGTTATTTCCCTCCACCGAATAATATTTGGTAGGTTCGGCCACATAACCAATCACGTCGCCTTTGTGGAGATATTCATTCTCCACAACCGGAATTTCCTTCAGCTGGCCGCAGATGGCCGTGTACTCATTTCCCAGATCCAGACGGATGTAATTGCCGATCTCCTCGTTGCTTCCGATTTCCAGAACCCTGGCGTCTGCCGGTGCCGAAACGGGAGTGCTCACATCACTCTGAATCATGTTGGCAGGATTGCATTTGTATTGTTCCAGGGTGGGAAACCAGGTGGTGGTATCCATGCTGTATCCTAAGATCACATTTCCCTCCACCGGCCACATCAGCTTATCGGCTTCCGTAAAGTTGAGAACCAGGGATTCATTGGCAATGGCGCCGGCCTCCCTGGCCTGAGTCTCTGCCATATTGGCCTTTTTTGTTTCCGCCGGGTAAACAATAGGTTCATTTACCACATTATCTGCGGTAAGACCTGCTTCCCCCACCGGTTCTTCTGCGTTGGAGCTTCCTGCCACCATGGGAGAATCCATCTCCTCTCCGGCAATGACGCCCTCCGGTTCCTTAATTTCCAGATAAGGGCTTTCTTCCATATTCTGGGCCCTCTTCTGGATCTTCACTGCTCCTGCTGCCGCAACAATAGTCAGCAGGCCCAACACAACCATGACAAGAACTAACTTATCCTTGAAAAGCTGGTTTACTCTCTCTTTCACGTTTTATCACCTCGGTAATATTCTTACCAAAGGAAACGTTCTTATTCAGTAATTTGCAATTTCCACATTCTGGAAATAATAATTTAAAAGTTCTTTAAAGTCGTATCCGTCCGCTTCCAGAGCATTGGCCCCGGCCTGAGAAAATCCGTACCCATGACCGATCCCTTTACAGGTCACGCGTATTTTACCGTCCGCCTCCTCAAAGGAATAGCAGGAAGAAGAAAGCCCAAGAGCATACTGAACTTCTTCCCCGCTGTATGTCTTCTGTCCGATCTGCACCTTCTTTACATATCCGGCCCCGTCCCGTTCCACAATCTGGATTTCCTCCGGGAGTGACGAAGCCTCCACAGAAACCGCTCCGGGAATGGAATTTATCTTATCTGCCATGGTCCGGGGCAAAAACACCGCCAGACTCAGAAAACCGTCAGCCTTTAAGTCTCCCGGACTTTTGGCCTCCTTTAAATAAGGATATTCTTCCCCTCCGCTTCTGGTACTTCCTGAGCCGGCGCGGCAGAAAAAAGGTTCAATGGGATCCCCTTCATAGGTGAGAAAAAGCCCCCTGGTCTCTTCAATGGCTTCCGTAAGCTTTTCATAATTCTTCGCAAAATCCCTGCTTCCCCAGAGCTTTTCCATCTGCGCCCTGCTTAAGGCATCCATATCCAGAGCCTCTTCGTAAATGCTGTCGGCCCCGTCCAGTTCCCGGTAAATGTAGGTTCTCGCAAGTACCGCCTGTGCCTTTATGGTTTCCTTTCCATATTCCGCCGGAATCTGTCCGGCCAGCACATGGACCAGAAATTCCTCCACAGAAAGAGAAACCTCCCTCTGGTTCTGTGCCACGATCACCCGCGGCCCTTCCTCCACGGAAAGTCCCGTAATATCCCCGTCCCCCAACCGGCCTGTCCACGCAAGTGTTGTCACATAGGGTATCATGATCATCAAAAAAAGCACCGTTAAAAATCGCTTCATCTTACCTCCCCATCCATCTTTCATCCCCGAAATGGCGGACAATGGCTGTTACATAAAAAGGGCCCGTCTCATATCCTTTTTACAAGTCTATGAAACGGGTCCGCTTTTTAGAACACGGGTTACAGTTCTACTTTGATTTTCTCTAAGTGCCAGATGTCTGCCACATATTCCTCAATGGTCCGGTCTGAGGAGAACTTTCCGCTGGCAGCAGTATTTAAAATAGCAGTTTTTGCCCACCACTTCTCATCGCGGTAAGCTGCATCAACTTTGGCCTCTGCCTCCGCGTAGGAGCGGAAATCCTTCAGGATGAAGTAAGTATCTGCCCTGTCACTGGACCGGGTGTTCAGTAAAGAATCGTAAATATCGCGGAACAGCTCCGGATCCTGAGGAGCAAAGTAGCCGTTAATCAGCTGCATCAGTACTCTGCGGATTTCCTGATCATTGTTGAAAATTTCCATGGGATTGTATCCGCCGTTCTTCTCCCAGCCTATAATCTCATCAGAGGAAGCGCCGAAGATAAACATCTTGTCTGCACCAACCTCTTCGGCCATCTCCACATTAGCGCCGTCCATGGTCCCGATGGTCAGAGCGCCGTTTAACATGAACTTCATGTTTCCTGTACCGGACGCCTCCTTGCTGGCGGTGGAAATCTGCTCGCTCACATCGGCAGCGGCAAAAATCATCTCCGCATTGGATACGCAGTAGTCTTCAATAAACACAACTTTGATCTTTCCGCCGATGGACTTATCATTGTTCACCACATCGGCAACTGCATTGATTAACTTAATGGTCAGCTTTGCCCTCTTGTAACCGGCGGCCGCCTTCGCGCCAAAAATAAAGGTACGCGGCACAATATCCATGTTGGGATTATCCTTTAACTGATTATAAAGGTACATCACATGGAGAATATTCATAAGCTGACGCTTATACTCGTGAAGTCTCTTAACCTGCACATCAAAAATAGAACGGGGATCCACTTCAATTCCATTGTGTTCCTTAATGTAAGCAGCCAGACGGATTTTATTCTGGTATTTGATATTCATAAATTCCTGCTGACACTTTTCATCATCCGCATAAACAGCCAGTTTTTTAATATGGGAAAGATCCGTAATCCACTCGTCTCCGATCTTATCCGTCACCCAGGCGGCAAGCTGAGGATTTCCATGAAGCAGGAACCGTCTCTGGGTGATGCCGTTGGTCTTATTATTAAACTTGGCAGGCATCATTTCATAGAAGTCTTTTAACTCCTGCGTCTTTAAGATCTCCGTATGCAGTCTTGCAACGCCGTTTACAGAGAAGCTTCCCACAATGGCAAGGTGGGCCATACGTACCTGCCCGTCATAAATAACGGCCATCTTTCTGATTTTCTCATTATCGCCCGGATATGCCTTCCTGATGCTTTCAATGAAGCGGCGGTTAATCTCTTCCACAATCTGGTAAATACGCGGAAGAAGACGGGAGAACAGCTCAATGGGCCACTTTTCCAGAGCCTCGGACATAATCGTGTGGTTTGTGTACGCACAGGTCTTCGTGGTAATCTCCCATGCCTCATCCCATTCCAGATTTTCCTCATCCAAAAGGACGCGCATAAGCTCTGCCACGGCAACCGTAGGATGGGTATCATTAAGCTGGAATACGGTCTTTTCATAAAATTTGTGAATGTCGTCATGACTTTCTTTATATTTCTTCACAGCACGCTGTACACTGGCAGAAATGAAGAAATACTGCTGTTTTAAGCGCAGCTCCTTACCGGAGTAATGATTATCGTTGGGATAGAGAACCTCAACAATGGTCTTCGCCAGATTTTCCTGCTCAACGGCCTTCTGATAGTCGCCTTTGTCAAACTCGCTTAAATTAAAGGTATTGACCGGCTGTGCATCCCAGATACGGAGAGAGTTTACCATGTTGTTATTATATCCCACAATGGGAATATCATAGGGAACCGCCATTACAGACTGATAGCCTTTCTGCACAAAACGGATTCTCTTTCCGTCCTGCTCGGTGTCCACATAGCCGCCAAATTTCACCTCTGTTGCATATTCGGCACGGCGGATTTCAAAAGGATAACCGTCCTTCAGCCACTCATCCGGAACCTCGATCTGGAAGCCATCGCGAATCTGCTGCTTAAACATGCCATAGCGGTAACGGATACCACAGCCGTACGCCGGATATCCCAGGGTAGCCAGGGAGTCAAGGAAGCAGGCAGCAAGGCGGCCAAGGCCTCCGTTGCCGAGGGCCGGGTCTCTCTCCTGATCCTCAATGGCGTTCAAATCAAAGCCCAGCTCCTTTAAGGCTTCAGAAATTTCTTTCTGGGCACAGAGACTTATGATATTATTGCCAAGGAAACGTCCTGTTAAAAATTCCATGGACATATAATATACAATTTTGGCATCCTCTTTCTCGTATTCCTTATGTGTCGCAATCCAGCGGTCAATGATTTCATTCTTCACAGTCAGAGCCACGGCCTGATAAACCTGTCCCGGTGTGGCCTCATCGATGTTTTTTCTGTAAGCACTTTTTAAGTTGTAAATGACTGATTTCTTAAAATCCTCTTTATTAATGGTATGGTTCACGTCACAACCCCTCCTTCAATCTTATTTCGTCACCCTGGCAACGCCAAGAATCACGTCTTCTCCATTAATATTCCATTCCTTGCTGTATCCGGTCATCTGTCCGAGACTAATACTGTCTGCCAAAACCTCTTCCTTTAAATGATCCGCATAATTCCTGATGATTCCGGCAATCTTTTCATTCTTATCCGCATAGACATAAATATGGTCCATAACCTCAAAGCCGGCTTCCTTTCTCATCGTCTGAATCTTGCTGACCAGCTCTCTGTAAAATCCCTCTTCCAGAAGTTCCGGAGTCATTCTGGTATCCAGAACCACAGTGACGGTATTGTCCCCTTCTGAAACATAACCTTCCGTCTGAGCCATATCAATTAACAGGTCTTCCCTGGTGAGAACCACTTCTGTTCCGTCAAAGTCAAAGGTCAGAGCGCCCTTCTCATTTAAGGTATCCATGGCGGCATTGCCGTCCAGCTCCGTAAGAGCCTTTCGGATGTTTCCAAGCTGTTTTCCGTATTTCGGTCCGACCGTCTTAAGCTGCGGCTTGAAAGTATAGGAAGTAAATTCCCGGACATCATCCGTAAATTCCACACTCTTTACATTGAGCTCATCCTCAATAATCTCCTGGTAGAATCCCGGAAGCTCCTCCGGCGCCTTTACAAACATTCTTGCAATAGGCTGGCGGTTCTTGATGTTCGCCGTATTTCTGGCGGCGCGGCCCATAACCACAATTTTTAAGACCTCATCCATCTTCGTTTCCAGTTCAGAGTCAATCCAGGCCTCCTTCACTTCCGGGAAATCACACAGGTGGATGCTCTCCGGAGCGGCGGTATCAATGGATTTTACCAGATTCAGATAAATTTCCTCGGTCATGAACGGAATCATGGGTGCGGCAGCCTTGGAAATATCTACCAGAGCGGTATACAATGTCATATAGGCATTGATCTTATCCGGCTCCATTCCCTTTGCCCAGAAACGCTCGCGGCTTCTTCTTACATACCAGTTGCTCATGTCATCCACGAAATCCTGAAGGGCTCTTGCGGCCTCCGGGATCCGGTAGTTCTCCAGGTCATAGTCCACCTCTTTTATTGTGGAGTTTAACTTGGAAAGGAGCCATTTATCCATCACAGATAATTTCTCATAATCCAGACTGTATTTTGTAGCGTCAAAATTATCGATATTCGCGTAGAGAACGAAAAACGCATAGGTATTCCAGAGAGTTCCCATGAACTTTCTCTGCCCTTCCATAACGGCCTTTCCATGGAAACGGTTCGGAAGCCATGGGGCGCTGTTAATATAAAAATACCAGCGGATGGCGTCTGCGCCGTAGGTCTCCAGTGCCTCGAACGGATCCACGGCATTTCCTTTGGACTTACTCATCTTCTGACCGTTCTCATCCTGTACATGACCAAGAACGATAACGTTCTCATAGGGCGCCTTGTTGAATAACAGTGTGGACTCTGCCAGAAGCGAATAGAACCAGCCTCTTGTCTGGTCCACAGCCTCAGAGATAAACTGGGCCGGGAACTGGGATTCAAACAGCTCCTTATTCTCAAAGGGATAATGGTGCTGTGCAAAGGGCATGGCTCCGGAATCGAACCAGCAGTCGATCACCTCCGGTACCCGGTGCATTTCTTTTCCGCACTCCGGACAGGTGATGACCACATCGTCGATAAAGGGACGGTGAAGCTCCACTTCGCCCTGATCGCCGTCCATCTCCTTACCGTACTTTTTCGCCACGTCCGCATAGTTGGGACTCATCTTCTTTAATTCGTCCCGTCCGCCGATGCAGTGCATATGGCCGCACTCACACTGCCAAACGGGAAGCGGAGTTCCCCAGTAACGGTTCCTGGAGATCCCCCAGTCCTGAATATTTTCCAGCCAGTCCCCAAAGCGGCCCTTGCCGATGGATTCCGGAATCCAGTTGATGGTGTTGTTATTGCGAATCAGATCCTCTTTTACGGCGGTCATCTTGATGAACCATGACTCGCGGGCATAGTAAATAAGAGGAGTGTCGCATCTCCAGCAGTGCGGATAGCTGTGCTCAAATACAGGCGCCTCAAACAGAAGGCCCTTACTGTTTAAGTCTTTTAACACCATAGGATCGGCCTTCTTTACAAATACGCCGGCATATGGTGTTTCCTCCGTCATATTTCCCTTTGCATCCACAAGCTGAACGAACGGAAGATCATATTTTCTTCCCACCTGGGCATCGTCCTCACCGAATGCCGGAGCAATGTGTACCACGCCGGTACCATCGGTAAGAGTAACATAATCCGCACAGGTCACATAATATGCTTTCTTATTCTGCCTTTTGCAGAGCTCCACCGCACAGTCCAGAAGCGGCTCATATTCTTTGTATTCCAGTTCTTTTCCGGTATAGGTCTCTAAGATCTCATAAGCCGGAGTCCCGTTTTCCTTACCGGCCAGTTTTCCGAGAACCGTATCCAGAAGAGCTTCCGCCATATAATAGGTACAGCCGTCGGCGGCCTTTACTTTCGCATACGTCTCCTTCGGGTTTACACAGAGGGCAATGTTGCTGGGAAGGGTCCAGGGTGTTGTGGTCCATGCCAGAATATAGGCATCCTCATCTTTTACTTTAAAACGGACGATGGCAGAACGCTCTTTTACATCCTTATATCCCTGAGCCACCTCATGGCTGGATAAAGGGGTGCCGCAGCGCGGGCAGTAGGGAACAATCTTAAATCCCTTATAAAGCAGCCCCCTGTTCCAGATTTCCTTTAAAGCCCACCACTCGGATTCGATATAATCATCATGGTAAGTAACATAGGGATGTTCCATATCAGCCCAGAATCCGACAGTGCTGGAGAAATCCTCCCACATGCCTTTATATTTCCATACGCTCTCTTTACAGTGCCCGATAAACGGCTCCAGCCCGTACTGCTCGATCTGTTCCTTTCCATCCAGACCCAGCTTCTTCTCCACTTCCAGCTCAACGGGAAGTCCATGGGTATCCCATCCGGCCTTTCTGGGAACCATATATCCCTTCATGGTCCGGTATCTTGGAATCATATCTTTAATTACGCGGGTCAGCACATGACCGATATGGGGCTTTCCATTGGCCGTCGGCGGTCCGTCGTAAAATACATAGGGAGTTCCCTTTCTTCTGCTGTCGATACTCTTCTCAAAGATTTTCTGATCCTTCCAGAATTTCTCCACCTGCTTTTCTCTGTCCACAAAATTCAAATCTGTCGACACTTTCTCGTACATGACACAGTTCCTCCAATCTTGTTTCGGTTATCTGTTTGTGTCGTATGCCCCGGTTTTTTGCACGTATCGCCTTTCCTTTTCGCCGCTGCGCGATCTACGCAAAGCAGCCTTTATTACGCAGGAAACAAAGTCTCCTGTGTAAATCGAGTAGGGGGAATTTAATCCCCCTCTCACACCACCAGTACGTGCCGTTCGGCATACGGCGGTTCAACATAACTT